>UEXM01002933.1_pt1 | contig 11480 bp, 20 predicted proteins | sample 1796661 | NCBI WGS metagenome assembly UEXM01 (sample SAMEA4772469, study PRJEB27181) | metagenome
CAACGCAGCTGTCCGTTTTGTTGCAAAAATTTACAAATAAAAGCTTGTACAGCTTGTGAAATGTGATAAATTATGACTTGTACAAGGTTGTACAAGCTTAAATGACAGGGGGTAGCAATGTACGAGGTAGATATCGAAATTGAAATGACAGTGGACGACTACTATCGGCTTTATTTACACAATCACAACGATGGCACCGGCCGGGATTACCAAACTGGCAAGCCGTTAAAAGATTTCTGCGAATGGCGAGGTGATCGGTATGGGTACTCAATTGCATAGGCCGCACGAAATAAAACTGGAACTGACGCAGCCTCAAATTGTTGCCATTCTCGACAATATTAAACCTGCAATGAGAGACCAGGTGCGGGAATTGGACGCATTTGGAGCATCAACACCACTCTCGAGTGAGCGCGAACAGCAACTGCACGCGAGTTTGCGCGCATTGTATTTACTCGAGTATCAATTGTTATTGCAATGGCTACAGTTACGGGAGCGCGACGCGTGACTGTTAATCGAGCGATACCGGGTTATGTGTATCAGATTGACTCCCTGGGCCCTGCCTCACGTGCGGCTGGGCTGATGTATGGGCATCGATATACCTACGCCTACGCGCCAAACACCCAAACGCACGTGTTTCGACACACAGAGGACGAGTACGCGATTGGCTTACAAAGCCGAGATGCGCGCGACGTCATTATTTCTATTTATGGGAGAGCAAACACATGACCTTAGAAACAGCTATTGAGGAAAACACAATTGCGATCAATCAATTGATTGAACGCCTGGGTACGCTGACTGTTGGCAACATAACAACAACTGCGAGTTATCAGAAACAAAAAGCAATCGTTGACGAAGTGCTGACCCCTGACACCCCCGTCAATATTGCGGCAGACCCCAATTGCCGCGAAGTGCTACGTGAGAAATTCTTAACCGCACGTAACACCAATGCGGTATTAGCCACAAAAGTATTGAAAGGTTTATTGGAAGAATACGAAGTCAGTACCGCAAAAGACTTAGCGCTTGAGGCCGTACCTAATTTTATTGAGCGCTTTGGGCAAGAAATGGACAAGGCCGCATGAGCACCCACGCTAAATATGGCCCGTCCGGGTACAACGGCTGGTCAAACTGCTCGGATTTCACCTCCGACTCAACGCCGAGTATTTATTCAGAGGCCGGCACATTAGCGCATGAAGTCGCAGCGGCCATTCTTGAAGGTGAAAAAACACCGAATGTTGGCATTGACGTGTTGCGTGCGATGCAAGACTACGCAGATTGGGTGCAAGGGCAACGCTCTGACACCACGGAGCTGCACGTCGAGTTGAGCATGGACATTTCATTTATGACTGGTGAACAAGGCGCGAAAGGCACAGCGGATTGCGTGCTGGTCGATTGGGACAATCGCGTGATTACGGTTATTGATTTAAAAACAGGTCATCGACGCGTTAATGCGGAAGATAACGGGCAGTTGCAGATGTACGCGGCCGCAGCGGTAGCGCTTTTTAATGATATGCACGTCGCGCTAAACGGCCCAACTGAGAATGGTGCGTTCGATACGGTACACACCATTATTTACCAATCGAGTATCGATCACATTGATCAGCATTCGATGTCGGTTAACGAACTAATGGGTTGGGCCGGTGCTATTCGACCCGCAAAGACCATTAGACCTGGGCCAAAGCAATGCCAATGGTGCGCGAAAAAAGCCGAATGTGAAAGTTACGCGGCTTGGGTGCACACCAAAGTGAATCAGTTTGACCCCGAAACGCAAGCCGCGAATCGCGTTGAGAAATTAAGCGAATCATTTAAGTCAGTTGACGCGATTGAATCGTGGTGTAAGGCCGTAAAAGCAGCTGCTAAAAAACAATTAGCGGACGGCGGCGTGTTACCCGGATTTAAATTAGTGCAAGGCAAAGCGGGTAACAGGAAATGGCAAGACGATTTCGTTGTTGAAGAACTCATGAAAGGGATGCGGCTTAAAAAAGACCTGATTTATAAGAGCACATTAATCACACCGACCGCCGCAACCGATGTATTGAAGGGGAAATTATCACGTAAACAGTGGGAAGTATTGCAAAACCACATCACGCGAAAAGAACCTTCTTTACAAATCGCCCCGGACACCGACGCTAGACCAGCAACGTCAAGTGTACCGGCCGTTTTTAAACCACTAGGACAATTGATTGACTAAGTTTTCACACCATTCATTGTTACCCAAAGTGGCGCAAAAGGTGTTGATGCGCGCAGCACAAACACCGATTACACCATTCAATCCATTGGCTCGACGAATAGCTGTCGACCAGGCGATTCAAAAGGTAATGCGCACCTTTCCACAATATTTTAAGGAGATAAAATAAGATGCAAGTACAACTACAAAATGTTCGTATCGCTTTTTGTGACTCACTTCACCAAAAGCGCTCTGTCATGGACGGTAAACCGCAGCACAGTGCGACATTCATTATGGCGCCTGGGGACGCAGCACACACAGCCATCGAAAAAGCTATTGCGGAAGCTGGCCAGGCTAAGTGGGGCGCGAAATGGTCAAAGGTACACAAGGAGCTGAGTGCCTCAAATAAGTTATGCCTCAAAGATGGAGACTTAAAAGCGGGTTACGATGGGTTTGAGGGTAACTTTTTTGTTGCCGCGTCTAACAGCGTCAGTAAGGTCGGCGTGTTTGATCGAGACGCCAATATGACAGACGACGAATCGTTGATTTATGCCGGTTGCTATGTCAACGGAGTGATCGACGTGTGGGCAATGGATAACAATTACGGCAAACGCATTAACGCACGACTCGAGGGTGTGCAGTTTGTACGCGACGGTGATTCATTTGGCGCCGCTCGAGTTAATACCGCTAACTTGTTTAAACCCGTTGACGAGGAAATGTTTGCCGATAGCGAGGCGCTTGTTTGATGAGCGGTGATATTGTTTTTGATATCGAGGTGTACCGGGATTATTTTTTAGTCGCGTTTATGAACGTCGAGACCCAATCTGTTCGGTCGTTTGAAATGTATCCCGGTCAGCCGCTAGATATCAAAACCATTCACCAAATCTTGCAAAGCTATCGCGTCATTGGGTTTAACAGTATTAATTATGACTTACCCATTCTTTCCCTGGCACTTGCTGGGGCCAGCAATGACGTGTGCAAACGTGTGTCTGACAAAATTATCCAACACAATATCTCGGCGCGTAAACTCGATATTGAGTTGGTTGAGGTGGATCACATTGATTTAATTGAGGTCGCTGGTAGGTACGCGTCCCTCAAAGTGTACGGTGGTCGACTACATTGTCAGAAACTACAAGACTTACCTATCGAGCCAGGCGCATCAATTAATGCCGCGAATCGCGCTTTGCTGAGTGCTTACTGCGTGAACGATTTAATTGTTACGCGTGAATTATTCTTAGCCCTCGAGAAGCAAATCGAGTTACGGGAATCATTATCTAAGCAATACGGCGTTGATCTGCGTTCTAAAAGTGACGCGCAAATCGCTGAGAATGTGATTCGCACTGAGGTTAAGCGTTTATCGGGTCGTCGTGTTGACGTGCCACCCGATCAAATTGGGGAACGTTTTAAGTTTAATCCACCGGCGTTTCTTGCGTTTAGTTTGCCGCAGCTCACCAACGCTTTTAAAACAATTTGCAGCGCCGAGTTTCTTATTGGTGATGGTGGTCGCGTTGCCACACCAAAAAGTATAGGTGAGCTGGAGATTACGATTGGGCCAACGCAATATCAATTTGGTATTGGTGGACTGCATTCGATGGAGAAGTCCATTGCGCATCAAACCGATGACAAGTTTGTTCTAATCGATCGAGACGTGACGAGTTATTACCCTGCAATCATTCTTAATTGTGGCTTGCGACCTGCGCATTTAGGTCAACATTTTACGGACGTGTATCGATCGATTGTTGAGCGACGCGTTACGGCAAAACGTACCGGGGATAAAACAACTGCGGACACACTCAAAATTACGGTGAACGGATCGTTCGGTAAGTTTGGAAGTAAGTGGTCGGTGCTCTACTCGCCGCAGCTGCTGATCCAAACAACAATTACCGGTCAGTTAAGTTTGTTAATGCTTATTGAAATGTTACATCTTGACGGCATTAACGTGGTGTCCGCCAACACGGATGGCATCGTTATTAAATGCCCTCGAGACAAGGTGGATGTGTTGGAACGATGTATTGGCTTATGGGAGATGATTACTAACTTCGAAACAGAGGCCATCGAGTACCAAGCATTATTTAGTAAAGACGTAAACAATTACATTGCGATTACTGACAATGGGTATAAAGCCAAAGGTGTGTACGCAAAACCAACACTGAGCAAAAACCCATCGAACGTAATTGTGAATGAGGCGGTTATTAATCAGCTGCGTTATGACATACCGATTGATAAAACCATACGGGATTCATCTGATATTCGTAAGTTTTTAACCCTGAGGAAAGTTACCAAAGGGGCCTTTGATCAAAACAATCAGCCAATTGGTAAAGCGATTCGCTGGTATTACTCAACCAATCAAACAGACGGACTTAAAGACCATAAAGGTGGCCTAGTTGCACGCTCGATGGGCGCGCAGCCGCTCATGGATTTACCCGGTGAATTTCCAATTGACTTGAATTTCAACTGGTATATCGACGAGGCCAATAAAACATTAATAGAAATTGGTGCAAAAGGAGAACAACATGGAGACGCAACACTCGAACTGGACTTTGAAATACCCCCGGACGTATCGAGAGGCGACCGGGAGCAGCATGATTACGCATGAACCTAGACGTAAACAATACCGATTTTTGTGCGGCCTGATTACTGGGGTTGCATTAGGGATTATATTTATTGATTAGAGAGTCAGACATCGAACGGTATTTATTAAGAGCGCTGCGCGACTACAAATGCCACGTGCGTAAACTGAGATTTGTGGGGCATCGAGGTGCGCCGGATCGAGCGATTATGCGCGACGGAAAAACATTGTATGTTGAGCTTAAAGCGCCAGGTAAAAAAGTACCGGCTTATCAAGCTAGAGAACACGCAAGGTTAAGGGATGTTGGCCAAACAGTTGTCGTGATTGATTCTTATGAATCAGTAGACCAATTTGTGAGGGAGTATTTTAATGGTGAAAAGAAGAAAGCAAAGCGTACGGGAAGCAACATTAGATTATCTTGTTAACCTGTATTTAAATGATGACAACGTAGATAACTATTTTACGAGTCAAACGCTACGGGAATTTTGTTTTATCTATTGTGATGAACATGATCCACAAGAACCCGTACACGCACTAAGATATTACAAAAAAAGCGGCATGATTGATTACACGTGTACCAATCGTAACAAAGGTGAATATCAATTAACGTTTATGAACATTTGTATTGATACGATTGAAGGTTTGGACGTCGAACCGCTTGTGATTAACGGTAATGGGACACTACATTGAATACGTTTGAACCCAGGCCGTATCAAAATCAGATCATCGAGCACATCATGGGCCGAGATCGTGGCGCTGTCTGGGCCGGTATGGGTATGGGTAAAACGTCGGCTACGCTTACCGCGATTCGCGATGAGCATTTACTCATTGGTGGGCCGACGCTAGTCATTGCCCCACTTCGCGTAGCGCAAAGTACTTGGCCTGATGAAATCGATAAATGGGATCACTTGCATGACTTAACGATTAGCCCGGTTGTTGGTGACGTCAAAGCGAGACGCGCTGCGCTCAAACGCAAAGCAGATATCTACACGACAAATTACGAACAGCTGCCCTGGTTGATTGAACAGTGCAAAGATAACTGGCCATTCCAAACGATCATTGCAGACGAATCGACCAAACTTAAAAACTTTCGCGTGCGACAAGGTGGCAAACGCGCCAAAGCATTAGCGCAAGTCGCACACAATAAAACCAAACACTTTGTTGAATTAACGGGCACGCCCTCACCCAATGGATTAATGGATTTGTGGGGGCAAGTATGGTTTCTCGACGCAGGTGTGCGTTTAGGTCGCAGCTTTACTTCATTTGTAGATCGATGGTTTCGCCCAGTGCGCGTCGGCGCTGATCCACACGCGGTGCAATACGTGGCACACAAGTTTGCGCAAGCTGAGATACAAGATCGATTGTCAGATTTATGTTTGTCGATTGACGCGCGCGATCATTTCGATATTGAGCAGCCGGTGATTAATAATATCTATGTCGATCTACCCACCCAGGCACGCATTCAATACGAAGAACTCGAGCGCGAGATGTTTTTTTCTATTGGTGAGACGGAAATTGAGGTCTTTAACGCGGCCTCACGCTCACAGAAATGCTTACAGCTGGCCAATGGTGCGATCTATAAGACTGAGAGCCGTCAAACTTGGCATGAAATCCATGATCAGAAGCTCAAAGCGCTCGAAAGTGTGATTGAAGAGGCAGCGGGTATGCCGGTTTTAGTGGCTTATCATTTTAAATCTGATCTCGAGCGCCTCAAAAAGTCATTTCCAAAAGGCCGTGTGCTCGATAAAGACCCGCAAGTGATTCGAGATTGGAACGCTGGCAAGATACCGTTGATGTTTGCGCACCCAGCAAGTGCTGGTCACGGTATTAATTTGCAAGACGGTGGCAACATCTTGGTGTTTTTCGGTCACTGGTGGAACCTCGAGGAGTATCAGCAGATCATTGAACGTATTGGCCCAACGCGCCAGTTGCAAGCTGGGCACGATCGCCCGGTATTTGTTCACCACATACTCGCGCGCGGCACAATCGACGAACAAATTATGGAGCGCCGGATCAGTAAGCGCGCTGTTCAAGACATATTACTGGATGCGATGAAGAGGAAACAGTGATGAGTCTATTATTAGATAATGAAGACCTGGAAGAACTGACTGGATATCGACGCCGGGGTAACCAAATTGCAGCGCTACAACAAATGGGCATTGATCATTACGTGCGACCAGATGGTAAACCATGCGTGCTACACTCGACCCTACGTAAGGTGATCGACGATGAGCGAATTATTGAACCTGATTGGGATGCGATGAATGCCTAGAAAACGCACAATAAAAAACCATAAAGGATTACCAACTGGGTGGCGTTGGCTATACGGTGCTTATCGATACCAGGTGCCTAAGTCGCAGCGCCACAACTGGGACGGCAAAACACAATTCACCCTGGGTAAAACATTGACTGACGCGTATCGCGTTTGGGCCGAACGCGTAGAGATACAAAAAGACGCAAGAACCATTGGTGATTTGCTCGAGCAATACATTGTGCAAGTGACCCCAACCAAAGCCCCCAATACACAGAAACTTGATGCGGCCTGTGTGAAACGTTTAATGAAACCATTTAATCGAGTACCTATTCATCAACTCAAACCACACCACGTGTACAAATACTGGAACGATAATCGCGCTCGAGCGAGTCGCGTTACCGAGCAGGACATATCGATACTAAAGGCCGCATACACCAAAGCCGTCGAATGGGGGTTAATGGATCGCAGCCCATTGCACGGAACGATACGTTTGAAGAAAGCTACGACGTCTGCGCGTTACGTCGAGGACTGGGAGATTCAAGAATTTATTAGCGTCGCCCCGGAGAAGTTGAAACTGTATGTGGAGTTTAGATTGATGACGAGTCTGCGACGCGTTGACATTTTACTGCTCACACGACGTGATTTAAAAGACGATGCGATTTACGTACAACCCACGAAAACAGAACATTCATCGGGAATTAAATTACGCATCGAATGGACAGACGAACTGCGTCAGTTGGTAAATGAAATACTGGCGCTTGATAACAGCGTCGCGAGTATGTATCTCTTTTCAAATCGCGATGGTCAGAGTTACCACAATCTTAAATCCGGTCGAGCCAATGGCTGGGAAAGTATGTGGGATCGAGCAATGGTTAAAGCATTGAATACGACTAAATTAACCACACGATTTGATGATCGCTCACTGAGAAATAAATCTTTAACAGATGATGAGGATCTTGAGAACGCAAGAAAACGTGCGGGTCACACCAAAGAACAAATCACAAAAACGGTGTATCGACTTAAAGGTGAGGCATCAAAACCAAACCGCCGAAAGAGTACATTAAGGTAATTTATTTAGCATAATATGCGCCATTTAGCATAACGTTAGTAAACCCTAACCTTTAGAATAAGGCTGGTGGCGCGCCCGGCACGATTCGAACGTGCGACCCCATGCTTCGTAGGCATGTATTTAAAGCGCTCTAAATATCTGATTTATAAAGATTATTTAATAAATTCCCTGCTAAATGAATTGGACTTGAACCCTTGTACAACCCAATGTTTATGCGGGTATCGATAGTTATTTAGCAGGATTATTGGGCACTACGAAACTGAATCCATTGCAGCTCTATCCATCTAGCGGCACGTTCTCGACGATCCCACTCAGCCTTGTTTTCAGCTGGGCCGCCGGCGTTTTGTTCTTGGCAATTATGAACCAGCTCATGCACGATTTTTGCTTGAGTTATGGGATGGCTTAAATACACCACCCCATTTTTGTAATACGTCTTATCAGCTTCCTCAAATGTAACGTCCGGGTAACAATTAAATGTCGCCAAGAACATTAGCATTGTCTCCATTGATATTACGCTCTGCGTTTACTTTGACTGCGCTTTAACGCGGTCGCGGTTGGCGCGCCTTTTGTGCCAGGCTTACGCATCCGCTCACCACTACCCGCTTTAATACGTTCGCGTTTTGCGTGAATGTTAGCCCACAATCCAGGTTTCATCGCCATTTAAAACCCCTTTATTTTCTTTGGTCGAGGTCGAGGTTTAGCTTTAGGTTTTTTTCCATACATAATTATCACCACCAGAAGTAACGTCGTTTTAAATGACTTAACAACAAAGCAATGCTGCCTGTTACTAAGCCGCCCATGATTGATTCAATAAGCCCAGGCTCACGAACCATGTAATAAGCGAGTGCTCCAAACACTCCGCTTAATATCGACATCTTTACTTTGTTGTATTCATCACCGTCATTGACGGCCAACAAATAAAGAATGATCAATATGCTTGATATCAAACCAACGTTAAGCGCATCGATCCAGACTTGATTGCTTAACTCAAACACGTTGATTTGACTTGCTACTAGAACCGCACCGATAAAAGCACTTACGAAACGTTTACCAAAAGTTTCGCCATGCATTATTAATTTGTCTTTAATTTCCATCATTAACTCCTCTAAATAAAAGCGCTTCAGCTGCGCGCCGTCTGACGAGGCCCTTGAGTACACGACCACCAGCCCTCACCCATCGTTTGAATTCGTTGGACGCTCCATCGAGGTCTCCGCGATTGAGCTTGCGACGTAACGTCGAGGCTTGAAGTGCCCCATTACCAAGATTAAAAGCAAAAGAAACCAGAGCATCAAATTGATGTTGGGTAAGTGGGTAATTAATAAGTCGTGTAACACCTCGCTCAAACCTCTTCAAATCGTGGCGAAACAAAGCATCAATCTCTGTTTCCAGCCATTCCCTATCGTCTTTTGCTTTAAGTCGAAACGCTTTGCGCGAATCGCGAAGCGCAATTTGTTCCGGGTATAACAGCGACCCGACACCCACTGTCCAATAATTAGCTGGACACAAATATGGTCGTCGCAACACACCTTCAAATCTTTTAATTAAATCAATACCGGATTGGCTGATCTTCATTTACGTTTCGTGTTGAACTGTCGACCGCCAAACCAAAACGCTACGATTGCCGCCCAGAGCGCTTGCGTGTCATCCGTCCAAATTGTTTCGATGGCGCCTGTAAATTCCATTCCGGTCTTGACGGCATACCAACAGGCGTAACCGTCGATAAATACCAGTAAGAAAAATAAGCCATAAGTAATACAAGGCTGCACACTTGCACGTAGATTGACGACCCATTGTGACGCGCCGTCACCCATTTGAGCTGAGAACTTATGTAGACTTTCAACCTCTCTTACCTCGGCGTCAACAAGCGATCGATCATATTCAATTTCAGCGACTTCTTTTTTGGCCTGAAAACCAGCAGCTTGAAGCGCTAATTCACGCTCCATTTGCATTTTCATTATTTCAATCTCTTGCTTCTTATCGGATTTGTCCTGCACAAATTCCAAAACTTTTGGAACACCAGATGTTAGGAATCCAGCAATCGACGATAGCAATGTCAACATCAGTTTGCCCTGTTAGTTAAGACAAACTAATCGTTACATGGTTTTTTGATATAGGTGGACAGTTAAGCGTTTGTCAGAATAGTGACTGCTAAAGTGATTACCAATAACGTACTGGCCATAATCATCGCCTCGAGGCGCCACAATCGTTTATCGAGGGCCGTTAACTTTTCCTGAACTGATTCATAGCGAACCGCGCATTCGCGCTCATGTGAATCCAACTGCCCTTGTGTGCTCATTTTTTGTTCCATAATTCAAAAAGAGTTTTAATCTTTTCCTCAAGATGCTGCAACCTCAATAGCGTTTCAGATCGAAAACTAATTAATAACGCTGCTAATACGCCGACCGCACTAATAATTGGCCACAATTCAACTATAGTTTCTTTCAACTTCGTTCCTCTAAAAGTTTGACGCGCACTTTTAAGTCATGAATATGCTCAAGCATCTGCTCTTTTAACTCTTGACGCGCAAATGCGTTGCCCGGCGATGGAACAATCACGCCCTGTGGACTTATCAACTGCATTTGGTTGGCGCGAATTAATTGAATGTCCGAAGTAATTTCTCCAATAGAACTAATAACCCACCACATCGCAGCCAGTAGAACCGGGACTAAACTGGCCAGCGCTTTTGATAGATCAAAGTCTTTCAATCAGGCCACCGCTGATCATTTACTACTGCAATAAATGCGTCCATATCAGATGCCGCAGTGATCGCTGTCTCAAGCCGAGCACACTCAGTTACAATCGCAGCACGTTTAGTCACAGTCGCAGAGGGTATCGCTACATCGCGTTCGGCTTTACGGATTACCATCCAGTCAGTCTGAGCCAGCATCTTACCGGCTGTGTCTTTTACCTGTGCCGTCCAAGAGTACTTTAAACCTCTAGTCACTAATCGTTCGCTAGTGTTTTCCATTTGCTCAGTCTCAGCATTCCAGACTTGTACCCATAGTGGATCACCATTCTCATCGACAGCATCTACATCCTCTAGTGCTTTAGGGACATCAGGATCACCGTTCCAGTAGAACCTGTCATCTGCTCTGACTGGATCATCAACCCATCTAATCCCAATAGCGGTCTTTTCGTCCTCTGTTGATTGCTGTAACCAGTTGCTCGGATAGACCGTACCACCTATCTCGAAGCTGGAGTTCTGTCTTAGTGCTGTGCTTCCTAAGTAGTACATAATTACCTCGCGTTAGAATTCTTGAATGGGTTTTCGGCAAATGCCATGTAGATGTAAGTGTCTCCGCTAGTGTTTTGACCTATGTTGTTAGTTCTAATTTTGAAACCATTAGATAGGAAATCTTCAGAGCCAGAGGTATACTCAGCCCCTGCTGACTCAGCCTGTAAAGTTGCGCTTACTACATTGTCA
>UEXM01002935.1_pt1 | contig 11477 bp, 18 predicted proteins | sample 1796661 | NCBI WGS metagenome assembly UEXM01 (sample SAMEA4772469, study PRJEB27181) | metagenome
AATCAGAAAATATAAATAACACTCCTCCTAATTTTATTCCTAAAGAAAAAAGCATAAAGATAAATTACTATTGGCAAAAACATAATAGTCAAAAATACGGAATAGACGCTACAAAAGCTGCTAAACCTTTTCAGGCTATTGTTTTACACCACGATTTAACAGGACTAACTAAACAAAAGCTAGATTATTATGGCACTGTTGATGAGGACAGAGGCGGTCAATTTGGTTATCATTTTGCTATTGATAGAGAAGGCAACATTTATCAAACTGCGCCTCTTAACAAAAGAACTAATCATATTAGATGGAGACAAGTTTCTGACGATCTGAACAAACAGTTTTTAGATCAAGGACTTCCTGTGCTAAGTAATTCTAATACGATTGGTATTTCTTATTTAGGTACAGGAACAGCTTTAACATTTAGTGATAAGTTAACTGAAAAAGCAAAACAAGCGTATCTTAAATTAATAAGAGAGCTAAGAGATCAGTTTGGCGATTTACCTTATCTGACTCATGGAGATTTAGATAGCAGAAAAAGAGAAACTGAAGGAAAACCTGTGTCTGAGTTTTTAGATTCTAATTTAAATGAAATTAATACTTCAACGTCTGAATTTGTAGATTAAATGGAAAACTTCATCATTAACTTCTGGGAGATAATCTCAGGACTACTGTTCGTAGTGTTCTTAGCAATAACCTGGAAGGCAGAGATTGGGGCGCGCATCTCAGTGTTAGAAGAGAAAGTACGCGCCCTGTTTGATTTAATTAATAATAAGAAAGATTAACTACCGATTCAAATAGATTGTCTCTATTCTTATCGCTTCTGATTCACGTTGTCTCCACTCATGCCAAGTCTGAGCAGGTAATTTCCCTGCCCATTCCCACTGACAATGATGATACAACTCGTGGACTAAGATATGATCTTTATACATATCAGGTCTAACGTAAACAACTCCAATATCGCCTGCTAAAAAGAAAGTAGCATTAGAAGGTGTTATAACTGCTTCTTGCGGATAACAGTTAAACAAAGCCAAGAAGCTAAATACTGTTTCAAGCATAAACGTCTCCTCATATTTCACACACTCCTGCTGTACAAGCCAGAGTCTGTACTCCTTCTACGTTATCATCAACCTCGATGAGACTATCCCAATCAATACTTGTAGGCATCTTATGAAGAAGTTCTTTATACTCCTCCTCAGTACATTCTTCATAGGGTGCTTGCTTATATGTCCCACCATCATACGGCAAGAAGCTAACACCACTGACATCATCGAAGTTCTTCCAGATCCATGAGCCTACCTCAACCCATTCGTCCTCTTCAACAGAGATAGTGACTGAAGGCTTATGCTCACACCAATGCTTCTGATACATCAGCCACAAGTCTAAGTGTTCGATAGCTGTCAAGTCATCACGCAGCAGTGCATTGTCTGGTGACTTCTTAGGAAAACTAAAGACAGTAGTAGATTCTGGTCGTAGCACACAGTCCTCAGACGGTATACCCTGCTCAGTCATGAACGTGGATAGAGGATCTTTCTTATCGCCTCGTACCCTGCGAACATAATACTTACTATGTCTCGTATGAATGCCAGAGGCACTATCAACAAGCTGACTAACAGTGCCAGAAGGCTTAATACAAGTGATGGCAGTAGACACAGGAATATTAAGCTCAGTGGATAACTGTAAGTTTGCATCAACCGAAACATCTCTGAGTCCCTCAAGAATTGCTTTAGTTTGTTCACTGGTTTCTCCCATGAGTTTGTTATCCAGGATACCCGTCAGTGACACGCCCAGTAGTCTTTCAGCCTCAGTGTTTTTTTGCCATATTTTTCTAAGGTATGGAAAGTGTGTCATCGTAGACTGATACGTTCCTAAGATAGTAGCTAGTATAACTTTACGTTCTAGATCGTACTTGGTATCTGCATCTCGCACAACAACCTCAGACAAGTTACAGAATTGGTATGGTCTAAGAATAATCTCTGAACACGGGTTAGTACCAAACTCAAAGTCTGTATCCCTACGACCATTCTTCTTAGCTGTATTGACAGCAGCCTCACGATTAAAGATACCACGCTCACCACTGTGACTATGATACAAGCTAGTCCACTCGTTAAGAAACTGTCCTACGTCAGGCTTGGTGGCATACACAGCAGAGTTGTTAGCCAACGCACGTTGAGGGTTAGCTTCCCACCATTGACCGACTTTAGCGTGACGCATCTTGTCATCCTCTAAGTCAGACAATGAGATCATAGCTGAACGTCTAACACCGCCTACTACTACAACCTCAGCTACCTTGCACATGATGTCATGACACTCTAGTGTGTTTAGTTTACGTCCTACTGCACCCTGAAACTTAGTAATCACAAATTCAATCAACTCATTAAGCGGTGCTGGTCCACTAGCTCTACCGCCAAAGGTCTTGAGTCTAGCACCTGCTGGTCTAACCTTTCGTAAGTCCCACTTAGGTATCTCACCAGAGTACAGTAATGCGATGACTTGACGCAATGACTTAGCCCATCCTTCTTTACTGTCAGCTACAACAATAGTAGTGTCTGACTTAAACAACTGGTCAGGTATCTCAGGCAGTTTGTCAACGTACTTATGTTCAACACTAAAACCTACACCAGTACCGCACAGTAGGATATACATAGCCTCGTCAAACGCCTTAGGATCATCGACAGGTAAATAACTACAGTTGTATCCTGCTGTGTTGTCCCTGTCGAGTGCTTTACCGGCTGACATAATAGAACGCATAGAAGGCACTACCTCTAGGTTTTTAATCGCTTCACGAAGCTCTGAGTCTGTTTGTATTGGGATCACATAGTTATGCTTAGTCTCCAGATGATTCTTCATAAAGTCCATGTAGCGATCTACAGTCTCATACCAGTTCTCTCTACGTCCTTCGTCTTGCACAAACCTACAGTACCTACTCTTAGCAATATATTCTTGGTAAAAATCCACTAAATTTCCTTTCGTAACATTTCATATTTATCTTCAACAACATCTTCAAACCTGTCGAGTATGTCTTCTGATGTCAGGTCTAATAGTTCTATTAAATCTAACTCATCAAACTGCATCAGCTTTTCTTTTAGTTCAGCAAGCGTCAGGTTCACAGTGATTCTCCATATCTTCTATCTCCATCAATACCAGAGTACAGTATCCAGAGATGTCACGCCATGAGTCATCATATAGCGGATCACCATTAAGTATTCTAGCTAACTTATTAGCAATCAGGTCTAATGATTCCTTCATGTAGTCAGGCATAAGAGGATAGTTAGGTGAGTTCCTAATTACTTTCTTTACATCCTGACTGATCTTACTAACCATGTGATACTGTCCGTAAGTCTTTTCTCTTTCATCTAGTATTTTTTTTACTTGCATATTTTTTCCTCAAATAATTCAAACTGATTGGCATCTCATCAAAGCTACCATTGTTGACTTCGTTTAACATCCAAACTCCTGACCAGCTTCCATTCGTCTGCGGAGTTAAGTAGTCTTCGTCATGTTGGTAGCAGATACCAGCAAAGATTCCTGTAATGCTAGAACCATCAGCCCGTTTACTAAAAGATATAGCACGATCCTGAACGTGTCCCATGATACAACTCATGTGCTTCTTCTGTAACAATAAACCAGGATTACTAACTGGTCTACCCATAACACCTGATGTAAAGTAATGACTGTATGCAATGTTATTTATTATTTTTACATCCAAAAAGTCTTGCACTTCCCAGCCATACTGTTTGAGATTAAAGTCATTGTATCCGATCAAACCTTCTAGTTTCCTATCAGACTCGATAGCTCTTTCAATCCGTTGTTCATGATTACCAATCAAGAAAATTAATTTAGGATTCCATGTTTTCTTTCTGTTTCTCTTTAACCTGTTAATCTCATTGACAATAGGTTTCATCAACCTGTTCATTGCCAAGTTACCGGCAGTAATATCAGACTGATACGTCCGTCCCTCAAATGCTTTCTTACCAACATCGTAAATGGAAAGACTAGGCATATCCCAGTGATCTCCGAGATGGACAATAACTTCTGGTTTCTTTTCTGCTGCATATTTCCCAACCCACTCTAAATGCTCAGTAGGATAACCCGGTTTACATTGAGTGTCAGGTATGACTAAGTGTCTCATGCTGCTCCTTTAGCAGTTGTATGAAATATTCTGCATCAATTACTACCAGTGGTTTAGAATGATTCTGTTTAATTACAACAACAGGTTCTCTTTCTTCAGGGCAGTTGTCTGCTGCTTGGGAATAAAAGGCATATACAGCGATAGAGCTTCTTGACTTACACTCCACTGATATGCCTAATGTGTCACCTGCTTCTTGAGAAAATAATATATCCTCACCGCCAGCACCCATGCTAGTTGACCTTACATCGGACCTGGAAAAGTTGAACCTGTCCAGAATTCTGTCTCTGAACCACTGTTGGAGTTTTCTTCCTTTGGCTTTTGCACTTTGGGTTTTGATTGTCTTCTCCTAATATCTAAGAATTTATTTAAACGAACCTTTTTCATCTTGGTAATCCATCCTTTAGGTATGTGAAGTCTTGAGTTAGATTGTTCGTCAGAGATAGCAGCAGCGATACAGATTGCTGAATCATCTTCTGACACAATAAAACCAACACTTAATACAGGATGTATATTAGGTTTAACATCGTCTTCCCAGCCACAATCAGACAAAGCATCCCACCATTCGATATAAGCTATTTCTGGGAAATCTTCGGTATCCAAATCTCGCCAGTCTTTCTTCTTATCCATAGTAATTGCGCTCTCTCGGTTAATAACTCAAGGTTATCTTCATACGCATCTAAAACCGTAGCAAATAATTGTCTCTCGTTATGACAGTCCTTCAGTATCTTGTCAGCTTTCACGGGACCAATACCCTGCAGTCCGGGAATGTTGTCCACTCGATCACCAGTCAAGATTTGAAGATAAAAGTTTTTGATGGCTTCCTTCTCAGTAATGTAATAAAGATTGTCCTTGACAAAGTTGTAGTGCCATCCCCGCAACATATCAAGGTCTTTATCTAACGACATGATGCAAAAGGATCCTGCCTTCATAGTGTAGGCAGCAATACCAATTGCATCATCCGCTTCTTCCCCTTCGCTTAACTCGAATCCCCACTTGTCCATGAGGTACTGACGCAGAGCTTCATAGTGGTTAGGCTTTCTCGCGCCACTACGATTCCCCTTGTACTCTTTCTCGTTAGCTATTTTGTACCGGAAGTTGGTCCTACCAGTGATGTAACCTGAAAAGTCATCTACATAGGTGGGTGAAAGGAGTGATTCTACATAATTACCCATGCGACTCACTGCAAACTTCTCATCGTCATCATCACTGGCAAAACCAATTCGATACACTAGGATATCACCGTCTATCAGTGCTGTTGCATTGTTGAGAGACGGTCTACCCATTACAACGCTTCTGCTGTTGCTTCCTCATCAGCACCTTCTGGATTATATTCAACCAAGTCAGTCACTGTGATCGCAGAAACACCTGCGTTGATGTTACCGTTAAACTTGTTTTTGTAAGGCTTAATAACAGCAGTACACTTAGAGCCGTTACCAATCAGCACATTAACAAGTTCTTCACCTTCAGTATCAAACGCCTTGATAGGGTAGTTTGATGATTTAGGTGTGATGTAATACCCTTTTTCTTCACTGTGGTTTACATCTAACATCGCCTGATCTTGCAGTGCTTCAATAGCCTTCTCAGACAGATTACAAATTTCTAGTTGATACTTATGGGATAGCTTGTTTGGTGTAGTCAAGTTTGCCCACATTACATCGCCTTTAATTTTTACTGGCTTCATTTAGTTTCCTTTAACTTTAGTGTGTAGCTGCCCAGTTTAGTCCTACTTTGAATTCCCCGTCCAAAGGGCAACGTAATTTTAGACGGATTCCTGCTTGACGGATGGATTGTACCGCAAAGTATCCAACCGTTTCTGCATCTTTCTCAGTTGTTTCAATCTGCCATTCATCATGCACATTGGCAACAAACCGAGCATCCATATTAGCATGAATTAATTTTCTGTTCAGCATTATTAAGGCTTGCTTCATAACTATTGCACCTGCACCCTGAAGCAATGTATTTAGTGCTGAATGTTGGGATCGGACAATCAACCTACGACCATCCAGTCCAGGTAACCATTCCTTCTCAGCTAACCGACTAACCTTGTCCTTTAACTTCTGCAAGGCTGGCGTGTTCTTTAAGAAACTGTCGATCAATCTTTTACCTTCTCGCTCACCGCCACCTACAATCTGTCCGATCTTAGCAGGACCAGCACCATAGAGAAACGCATAAATAAACGTCTTGGCTTGATCCCTGTCAGTCAACCCTGCTGCTTGCATGTTAGCTGTATGGATGTCACCTTCGAGTATCTCTTTCGTGTAGTTCTTGTCATCCATGAAATGCGCCAACATTCTCAATTCTAACCCAGAAGCATCCGCACCTAGTAGTACATTACCGTCCTCTACTGTCCACACTGATCTACACTCCTCACCGTACTCACTACCGACACGCGGGACTTGAGCCAGGTTAGGTTTACTGTGTGTCATTCTTCCCGTGATCGCTCCGTTGGTTCTGACCTTACAATGTACCCGTCCCCTTTCAGATACATTTTCAACCCACGACTTAACTTGAGCCACCCGTTTCTGAAGTAGTAGATATCGTAAAATAGGTTTAGCTTGAGGGATTTTAACAGTTTGTAATACTTTCTCATCGACAATCACCGATCCTTTCTCTGTGTGTTTTCTAGGTTTCCATCCGAGACTCATCAGTCTCTCCGCTATTTGCTTGCGGGAACCTGGGTTGAATACTTCTACTTTATCCTTCAATCTTTTACCTGTCTTGTCGCTGTATCGCTCAGTCGTAATCGGCTGAAAGACTTGCTGTAGTTCTTCTTCAATGTCTATAAGGCTTTGTTGCCAATCAGATAGCATCGTCATACACTTCGGTACATCTAGTTTAAAACCGTTTACTTCTTGCTTTTTAACGACAAGAGCGACCTCATGCTCAAGATCAACTGACTTACCCCAGTCCAATAAACGAGAATCAAGATGCGTAAATAGTGCATGAGTGATCTCAACATCCTGAATGCAGTATTCAACCATGTCTTCAGATAAGCCAAAACGGAAGTCACTGAAGTCTCCTTTTTTCAGCCCTAGCCTCGCGCCCCATGCGTCTAATGAATGTCCTTTTTCTAATACGGGGTTTAATAACCTTGACATTATCAACGTGTCTTTTAATGGGTTTGAGTCCGTATTCAAATTCCACAGCTTCTTCAATACTGGTAAGTCGAAGCTGATTATGTTGTGTCCAATCAATAGGTCTTCCGAACTTATGTATTGGCGTAAGCCGTTTGCTGCTTTCCATACCTTAACCTCCCCTGTGTCTATGTCCTTAGTGACCGCACACCATATCTCAGTAGCGTCCAGGTCATCGGTTTCAATATCAATCGCTAGTCTTTTCATAAAGCATCCTCATCGTGTTTTTCAGTCATCCTACCTGTCTCTCTATTGTAAAGCAAATTACAAGCAGGACCAGTCATACCGCAGAAACGATTCTTTAGCACTCTAACTCTAGTTGTATGCCTATCCTCTTCGTTCTCTGCCTGACCATTACGCTCTAATCCCAGAATAATGTTAGGAACTTGACCTAGAATGGCACTACCTCTTAGCTGACTCATCGATGTAACCGCGCCTTCCTCATGTCCTTTGCCTTCGGGACGTTTCAGATGCGACACAGCAAACAAACAGATTCCTGTTTCCTGAACTAACTCTCTAAGTTTAGTCATGATTGAATCCAGGTTTCTTCGTTCATCGCCATACTCTTGAGAACTGACCACTATCGAGACATGATCTAAAAAGATATATTTACAATCTAAAGCTTTAGCCATATAACGAACTCTATTGACTATGCGATCAACCTCGCTTGATCCAAAGTGATCTAAAAGAAACAACCGTCCAGTTCCGAGAGTATGGTCAAACGCTTCGCGTAACTCTTGTTGCGTTGCCTCAACCTGCGGTAAATGAAGTAACTTGTTTGCTCTTAAAGACATCATTGACCTGGCTGTGGTTCTCACTGATTCCTCTAAAAACATTAATCCGATGTTGTCCTCGGTATTTTGAAGGATGTGGTACACCAGTTCTCGCATGAATTGAGATTTACCTAGTCCCGAACCTGCGGTACACAATACAAGTTCCTGTGGTCGTATGCCGTATGTCAGTTTGTTTATTCCGCTATAAGGATAATTAACTAAACTCTTTTCAACTGGTCGATTGACTTCATCCCAAAGTGTTGACCCATCTACAATACCGTCGGGAACGAACCTTTCTGACCGCCACCAAGTCTTGTTAAACTTCTCAGTTAGATTCTTTTGTAGGTAGTCACTTGCATCTTTAAAGCCTGGATCAGCCTTAAACACTTTAACCTTTGCTCCAAACAACTCTGAAACTTGGTTTGCTGCATCCTGTCCTTGTTTGTCTGCGTCAAAACAAACGTAAATTGTCTCAAATGAATCTAAATACTCGTAATTCTGTTTACAATCGTTTAGCGCAGACCCGGCTCCATTTCGGACACTTACAACCGCATAGTTATTGGTGTTAGAACCCATCATCTGGAAAGCCGACATCGCGTCAAACTCACCTTCGCAGATCGTAATCGTCTTCTGACCCATCGGAAACAGTGACTGACCAAATAACTTTCCTTGTGACCATTGCCCTTCAGTCCAGAACTTCTTGTCCTCGATACTGCGTTTCTTATAAGCAATGATGTTGCCTTCGTCATCGTGATAAGGAAAACAGTAACTACCTTCGTTCTCCACGACACCAAAAAACTCAGTCGTTGCTCGATTTAAGTTACGGTCAGTGATTGCTCTTGGTCTGCCTTCAATCTTGTTAAACACGAAAGGCTTACTCGTTTCCTTAACTGTTGTATTTTTACCACTTTGTAGTCTCGATGCTTTACAACCGGAACTAAAACACTTGGTATAAACCTTGCCGTCGTTGCCTTCGTAAATCGCTAAAGCGTCTGAACTACCACAATCTGGACAAGGTTGATGTGCAGCAACTTGTTTACCCATAATTCACTCCCTTCTATATATAACTATATAACTACTAATTAACTCTAAATAGAAAACCACTACTACTTAGATATAAATAACAATAACTAATTAATGCTTGTAGATACTGTTTCATACTGCATAGCCAATTCTAGTAGATCCATCATAACTTGTTTAGAACCATGTTGAGACATCAATTCAACCATGTCGGTCAAAACACTGTAGTAGTGGGATTCCTCTTCAGCTTCAGATAATTCTTGATTGTCATTCATTTTTTGTCCTTTTTAATTTCTTCGTCCCAGGTCTTCTCGTCAACCTCTTTACCGTTAATTAGAAAACGTTTAGTGTTGTTTGACCAAATCAGTTGGTACTTAGGTATACCGTTTCTGAATATCTCGTAATGTGTTGTTGTGTCTTCATTCTTCATCAGAACCTCCCTGGCGCGTTGTAATATCTTCATAGTAGGTTACCCCTTCATCATAGGTTAAATCATCGTCAGCATGCTTTAAATCGGGTCTATCGAGCATAAACACGTCATCCATGTCACTGCTAGACAAACAATCGTTACACAAACCGACAAATTCTAGTTTTAGATTTTTACGAGTTGCTTCATAGTCCGACAACAACCCATCACAGCTTTCGCATCTCATAGGTTAATCCAAAACTGTTCATCTTCGAAACGCATTACGATAAGTTTGTCGTAAGCATCGTCTTCGTTACTGCTCTCCCAACCTTCCAGACTCCGATACTGTCCTAAATGTTGCGATACTTCGTCATAATCCATTGACAACACATCGTCAGTGATTTGGTCGAGCCTTGCATCGTTGTATTGGTTACTCATTCTACTGGTCTCCCATAAGGTTTTTTCATTCTTTTTTTCCAATCTATATCCCAGTTGTCTTTTTTAAACACGTGTAATGTTTCATGACTACTAGGTATTATCAGTTTTGTTGTCTTACTTACTTTGTAAGCTACAATCTGTAAGACATAAGGATCATTGTGAAAAGCATACCCTGATAAATTTATTTCATATTCAGTGCCTTTAATCTTATGAGTAATCCAATAGTCCAATGACTCCCATTCCGACGAATCTTTTAAGAAATTAGTGAACTGGTCATTCATTTCTAAATGTCTTAAACCAATTTTCAGTAATTCAAATTTATCTGATGGACTTATCATTTTGATACCTCCTGGCATGAACAATAATAAAACTCCACACCATCTTCGTTATCGTCAATTAACTCGCATTTATCACAATCTGGATTAGGCTTACCAAATGGATTGATACCCTGTGACAACAAATCAATTAAGGATTGTTTGGTTTTCTCTAAATCTTTAATCATTAGCCCCAATCCTTTCTCTCAGTTTCATTTTCATAACCGTATTTGTACTCCTCAATTTGTTCAGTTGTCATATCAGATTCAGTTATACGAATACCTTTACCGTTGTCAGTAATGTAATGTGGATCATACGGTCTTTGGTAATAGGCATCCGCTGACCCACGATCCTGCGGGGAACAGTGAGGTGGTAATGTGTTAATGATTTTCATATTAAATTTCCTTTCGGTTTAAAAAGTTTGTTAACTGATTTAGTACTCATGTCTCGTATAAAAAAACTTCTCCAAGTCAGTGGATCAAGTGGGACTGTATACCCTTTCATCTTTAGACGCAACATCGGAACACCGAAAGCCGACACAAACCACTCAGCTTTAAGCCCGTGCTGCTCAATCCAGGTTTTGGAATATGTTTTAGTGTTATTCATCGCTCATTACCTCAGATTTGACTATATATAAACTATCCCGCGAAAAATTAGGGATATCATTTTGTAACTCATTAAACACCAGTTCTAAATACTCATTCGCTTTGGTTATAGATGTAAATTTAGCATTAGCAATGTTAATCCAACCTTCGCGAGAGTTTACAACGACCTCATAAGACATTGTAAGCCCCCCAAAACATATAAAGCATTATCCCAATGTGAATAACTGCCAATATTCCTAACAACCAATCTAATTTAGTCATTGTATTACCTCCTCTAATCCATTCGTGAAGTTACGCAAGCATCAATTCCATGCTCTTTTAACACTTCAGCAAAGCCCTGCGCGTAAGCTCGTTTGAGTTCTAAAGATTGATTAAAATCGTGTATTGGCATTTTATAACCTCCTTCATACGCTTTATATCCAATCTTGCGATCTTTTAAGAATTTAACAAACCTCCCTCGCGCGGGTCTAATCCAAACATCAGCAAAGCCACAAACACCATCGTTTATAGTGTCTTGAACAGTCTCGCCTAATAAGTTCTTATACCTTACGACCATCGGCTCTGGTGCATGTTTTCCCGCTTTTGTCATTCCAACAATATGCGCTGCAGTATATAAATCCTCAATACTTAATTTTTTAGTCATTGTATTACTCCCTAAAAG
>UEXM01002937.1_pt1 | contig 11475 bp, 10 predicted proteins | sample 1796661 | NCBI WGS metagenome assembly UEXM01 (sample SAMEA4772469, study PRJEB27181) | metagenome
ATACATACGTGCTGATCAAACAGTAGACTCATGGGAGCAAACCGATGTATAACAAGGAGAGAACAATGATTAAGTGGATGTTACAACCAGTTCGTCGTTGCTGTTCAGGCAGCTGACTCAAGCGGGTGACGCCCGCAATAATTTATAAAAGGAAACAGATAAATGAATATTACAAATAAACAATTGAGAAAAATAATCAAAGAAGAGGTTGAGATGGTTTTAGAAGAAAACCAGATGCCTGACATTTTCTCATCATCCGATGGTACAATTGATGAAGAAGCTATGACACAATATTTTATCAATGCAGCAGACGGTGATAAATATGCTGCTGGGAGAATATATATGGCAGCTGACTTGCTTTACAAAAAAGGGCAAAAATTCAGCCCTGCTGATGGGACTCCTATGAACAAAGAAGCAGTCGCAAAAGCATACGGAGTAGATCCAAACAACCCATACGGTGGATTGAGCGATGATGATTCTGGTGATAAAAAAGAACCAGCCGGTGTTTCTAACAATCAACAAGCTAATAAAAAAGATTTTTTTGATGATGCTGTCAAACAACAGGCCCAGAAAGATCCGGAAAAAGCTAAGAAAAAAGCAGCACGACTAGCACAGGCTAGAAAAATGGGAATGTTCAAATAGTGGAGAAAGAAATGAGTAAACAATTATTAACAGAATTCTTTGAACTGTGTCCAAACGGACGATGTCTTGATCTGCTAAGCGAACGTCAAAAGAAAGAAGTAATCGAAAATGGTGCTGTCTATCTTACCGGTCGCATCCAAACAGCAGGAAAGAAGAACGGAAACGGACGAGTTTATCCAAAGAAAGTTCTGGAGAAAGAAATAAACAACTATCAAAGAATAGTGAAAGACAACAGAGCAACAGGTGAATTAGATCATCCTGATGATTCTGTTATCAACCTTAAGAACGTATCACATCTGATCGTTGAGTGTTGGTGGCAAGGAAACGATGTCATGGGAAAAATCAAGGTTCTTGATACTCCATCTGGTCGTATCCTTAAAGACCTTATCAATGCTGGTGTCAAACTAGGAATATCTTCGCGAGGACTTGGTTCTGTGAATGAAGACATGAATGGACAATCTGTCGTTGCTGAAGATTTTCAACTGATATGTTTTGATATTGTATCTGAACCATCAACTCCGGATGCTTACGTATATCCAGATGAAAAAAGAGGCGAAGTGAGGTCTGATATGTTTAAGGTGAAAATGAGAGAAAACAAAGAAAACCAAATAGATAATCTATTTAGTAAGATATTGAGGGATTAAATGAACAAGAACGAATTAAAACAAATACTCAAACCATTGATAAAAGAGTGCATTAAAGAAGTTATATTCGAAGATGGAACTCTTTCGTCAATTGTATCTGAAGTGGCAAGAGGGATGGGCCAACAAACAATTGTTGAGTCTAAGCAAGTCTTTCCTACCAAACAAAAGCCGCAATATGAAACAGATGATCAGGCGAAAACAAGACTTGATGAGAAGAGAAAAAAAATGATGGAAGCTGTCGGTGGAGATGCATATAACGGAGTAAATCTTTTTGAAGGTACCACTCCGACATCCACTCCTGCGGGAGATAACGGACAAGGGCCATTATCTGGAGTAGCTCCAAGTGACGCCGGTGTGGACATCTCCTCAGTAATTGGAAAAACTTCAGCCATATGGTCAAAAATGGTAGGTAAATAATGGGTGTAAACTATTCAGTTAAGGTCCGAAGAAAGGACAACATAGAAAAGGTTATTAAGCGTTTTATAAAAAAATGTAAAAAACTTGGTATAATTGATGAGGCAAAAGATCGTCGTCACTTCACCAAACCTTCTGAAAAAAGAAGACGTGCGAAAGAACGAGCTATTCGAAGACGCAAGAAAGAAGAGAGAAAACGTAGAAAATAGACTATTTATAATAGTTTAAAGGAGTTAAAATGTCAGTACATAAGCACAATAGTTGGGGACGAACAAGAAGTCCTAAAAATATAGCAGGCCCAGTGGGCAGCAAAGTAACACTTAGTTCAGCAGCAGATCTTCTTGGGATAACCGCAACAACTACCGGATATGCCACAGAGAACCAAAGATACCTGCATGTTTTACTAGAAGATAATAATGGGGGAGCTCCCGGCACCATCTCGGTATACGGATATTGTCATGCCTTTCAAAGATGGTTTGAACTCCCACAGTCTTTCAAACAGGTTGGTACCAATGCCGCACCTACCGCTGTGACTATAGTTGCTCCGGCAGATACAGGACATTCTGATGCTGCGGATATTACGCCAGCCGAAAGAGAGTTTAGGACATATGAGATACTTGGTGTAGATCGAGTTGCTTTTATTGGAAGCGCAGCTCATACTGATGTTTTTGCCGCATGTAGCACATTTTAAAGAGAGGTTTGAATGGGCGAATTTGGCTGGGCATACATAAGTGGAAGCAATGCTGGTGGTATTGGTGATTCTGTTCAAATTAAGAAGAATCAGGACATCACTGGTTCTTCTAATTTTACATATAACATTGATTCTTCAACAGTAGCGCTAACAGGTACGTTAAATGTGTCTGGTACAATTAACGCCAATGCTTTCAATTTAGATGTCACTAGCAAAAATGTGACCAATCTATCAGTAACTGGTTCTTCCAAGTTCGGAGACACAGCAGATGATGTCCACCAGTTCACCGGTTCTTTGAAAATAGCCGGAGCAGCCTCCTCTTCTTTAGGGAATAGTGCCCTTAGTTATTCCGGAATAAATGCGACAATAACAAATACTATATCTAGTGCCATTGTTTCAGGCTCCACAATGATTACCGGTGCAGCTGGGATGTTTACATCAACAGTATCCGGTGGGGCTGGTACATTTACAACTCTTGCTGGTACAGCGCTAGCTTTACAAAACGGAGGCATAACCAATGCCGGCCAAATAGCAGGAGCAACATCAGGAACATTCTCCAGTACAGTTTCGGGCGCAGCTGGTACATTTACAACACTTGCTGGTACCTCCTTATCATTGCAGAATGGAGGCATAGCTGATGTAGGCTCTATTGCTGGAGGTACTACAATATCAGGTACCGTGGGTAACTACACAACATTGACAGGTACATCGTTAAACCTACAAGTTGGCGGAATAACAAACGCAGGAGCAATTGCTGGTGCAACAACAGTATCCGGAGGAGCTGGTTCTTTCGTCGGGATTGTTGGAACATCGTTGAATTTGCAAGCAGGTGGTATCTCTAATGCTGGTGCGATTGCGGGAGCCACCACAATATCAGGATCTTCTGATCTAAAGATGGGTGGAGATATTTCTGGTTCAACTTTGAATCTTACAGGTCTATCATCAGGTACCGCTACTACATCGAGCTATCTCGCACTTGATTCGAACAATAATGTAATATTGACTTCATCTTCTGGTGGAGGAGTGGCTTCTGATAGTAAAATAGGAGCAGCTGAAGACGGCGACTACACAGATGGACTATACACAGATTTCACCTCAAACACTCTAATTGGAATACCCATTGATAGATTCAATGAGGTATTAAAGATATTAGCTCCATCGCCAGCTCCTGCTGTTAATTCTATAAACGAAGACGTCACAGATGGCATTACAGCAAAACTATCATTTGGCTCTTCCAATACCGTCACAGATTATACTTCATCTGGAACAGCTGCTGGTTTCACCGCAGTAGGTAGGACTGGTAGCTATTCTGCTACGACATCTGGTTCTAATATAAGACTGGGGGTTTATGATGGAACACAAGATATAACTGGTTTTATCAACTATGATACCGTTGAGTCTGTTTCTAATGGATATTTGGCTTACTCAAATGATGCGTTTGGAAATGCTAACGAAGGTACACTGAAATTAGAACTAAATGGAACAGTCATTCATTCAATTGCTCTGTCTGGCTTGGTCGGTAGTGGAAACCCTTTTTCCGGTTCTGCAACTTCTCTAACAAGCCAATCGGGTTTTACAAACGTATCTGTAACTGCTTCTTCATTTGACGGAAATAACGCCGAATGGTATATCTTTAAGCACAGAACTGCTAAATTTAAAGTTGACGCAGACAACCAGAAAGTAGGTTGGAACTATGCAAGAGTGATTCACAGCCTATCAACCGACAGTACCACAAATTATATTGAGTGGGTAAACGACCCATCTGGGGCAGTCAATGACCTATCTGTATCTGGTCAAAGAATAGAAGAAGTAGCTTTAGTCGGTTCTAAGTATCTTTCGGGAATAAAATACAACACAGACGCAACAGCGAAATATAAAGCCGAAATAAACAATCTATATAGAAATGTATACGCAGCCAGTGGAACACCTATTTCGTTCACTGTTTCAAACAGCGCACAACCTTCAGCACAATCAGTTCCTGATATTGGAGTCTCAGAGGACAATACTAAGATTCTAGGCGTCACTGCTTCTTTGGATTTTAATGGTTCCACTTTATTCAGCGGCTCTATTACGTCCAACACTACTGTGACTCATCCGCTGAAAAATACTATTTCAAATCAAGGTTCCGCAACTACCGGTAACGGTTTCCTTATTGACAATAGGACATTAGCGAGTACAGTTTTAGAGGAAAAGTTTCACGACGAGACTTATAGAAAGGTATCCAGCTCTTACAATGATCAAGCATCTACAACAAATGTCGTTTCGTATTGGAATTCTCAAACACACATGACTGGTTCGAATGTAGACGGTCACCAAGACGGTCTATTATTCCATAACCAAAGGCTTTACAGCCCAGTTGATGCCGATATACCTCATGGAGGAAACTTCGCAGCACTTACCAATGTTGAAAGTGGTAATCCAAATTATAGTGGGATAACTGGTACAAGAACTTTTTATCGTGTCGTATCCAACTCAAGTGGGGTAACAAAAAGAGATATGAAAATAGTCTCTACAAAAAATTCAACCACATACAACGACTCAACACTTGGAGCAAGTAATCTTCACTTTTTTGTAAAAGTACCGGGTGCCACTGGGTGGATGGATATTTCACAAAACTTTGTGTACGGAAGTATATCCGATGATAATGGAGCGTTAATAGCAGGAGCATCAAATGATGTTGACTCTGGTAACAATACTCACTTTATAACCTTTGGAACTGAATCTGTTGCCAATGGTGAAAACGTAATGGTCAAGATATTGGCAGACGAAAGTTGGGGCGGTTATCTTTCAGAGCTATCCTTCAGCGTCGGAGCAACGTCTAACACTGCTACTGAAACAGCTGCTCTGGATGATATTGATGCAAATAACACTGGAACAGAAGCAAGACTTTCTTTTGGTGTTTCTGGATCTGTAGCTGAATATAACAATGCTACCGGCTCTTCTATATCTTTGACTGATCACAATCTAAACGACAGCTACACAGTATCAGGTGACAGAAGGGGAGTTTTCTCCATAAAGCAGAACTTAGTCGGAACATTGAATGAAGATGTCAATAATAACGGTAAAAACCACTCAGCCAACTCTTTTAAGAACGCATACACAGGTTCACTAATATTAGAGGTCAACGGTCTGGATGTTCACACAATTAATCTTGCATCGTCACTAAACCAAATTTCAAGTTCAAATGGCAACACCAGTGGCTTTATTGTGTCATCAGCAAGTTTTAGCACAACGACTGATAACATACCAGATTATACAAAACCATATAGAACAGGTTCTTACTATGTTGGCCCTGCTGAGCAAAACGTTGGTTGGAACTATGCGAGAGTAAAGCACACTATCGGAGATTCTACAACGAATACGAATTATGTAGAGTGGGTCATTGACCCATCAGGCTCTACAGATGACACAGGCTTATCTTCAACAGTTCTTTCAAATTTGGGACACACAAGTCTTTATTATCAGTCTGGTGTTAGATATTTTGCAACCAATCCAACAGCTAGTTTTCAATTCACTGGTTCTAACTTTTATAGGAATGTTTATTCTAGTAACGCATCTGCTGTTTCTTTTCCAACCACAACCAACTGTGCCATTACCAACATTGTAATAAGCGGCTCCGGCTTGACAACAGAAAATGTGAACACAACCAGTGCAAGATTGGCTTTACTTAACAGTTCTAGTAACTGTCACTTAACAGATGTGCATGTAACAGGTACACTACAGTACGATGGAGCGACTCCATCTATTAGTGGTGGCTTGGGTTTATTTACTGCTCGAGACATATCCGTGACTGGTAGGATAAAACATCCTTTTAAATCTGATAAAACAACAGCCGCGTCTTCAAAGACTGCATTGATGATATACTCGGGAGCAGTTGGTAGCACAAACAGTACAACGAACGAATACTTTAACACAGAGACCTATAGAATTGTTTCTGGTAATTATGCAAATCAAACAGATACAACATCATCAACAAACACTTGGAATTCACAAACACATATGAACGCAGTTAATGCTCATGGAGATGGTATGGCAACAGTAAATGGATACGCACTTTCTCCATTTCAAATAGGTAATGACGGAGACACTAGAAACACTTCAGACGGTGGCTCTTTACAAGCACCCGATGGTAACCCAAATTATTCAACCTTAACCAATGCGACCAGATCGTTCTATCGATATTTCCAGAATACAACAGGTCAGGCAAAGCCAACATTTACAGTCACACTGTATGGAGATGCTAATATCATATCCAAATCGGGTGCATTTTATACTGGTCACTTAGGTGAGAACAAAAACATCAACGTTGAGTTAAAAGTTCCGTATGACAACAGTTATGCTGGAGATGATGACACATCAACCGCATGGGGAGATGTTGTTAAGCCATACTCTGCGGGTGTTCAACCATCAACCGATGGGGTTGGGATATATAGCGGAGGTGGTTCTGGGTTGGATCAGACCGTTGATGGAAGCGGAGCAGCTATAGGAATACAACTTCAAGAAAAACAAATAAGGAATAATCAATACTACGTGGTAAAAGTCACAGCCCATAAAGATTGGACAGGCTATTTATCAAGAATTTTGATAACATATTAGGAAATAAATGAGTACGGGAAAAACTAACAGAACATCAACACAATTTGCGGCTAAGAAGCTGTTGGGCAAGGCTCACACCTCCAATGTTTTCTCAGACGTTAATGAATCAATTCCGTCAAACGTTTCTTTGCCATATAGTACTATTTTTGCTGGTGATATTCCAAATACACCTGCCACTGGTGCCTTTGCAATAAGCGGAGCAGTTGAAAAAGTCTACTTAGATGTGGTCTCGCTATCAAATACTATTTATGATGCAAATGATACAGATGGAGGAGGGGACGAGGCTTCTACTAACGGAGCCCATGGTTATTATCTCAAGCTACCTTCAAACTATGAAACAACATCTTCTAACCCACAAAGAGGCACAGGCTCTTTTACAAACGGAACCAGAATATATAATACGAGAGGTGGACTACAGTTGGTACCACCATTGGTTTCTAATGCAAATCCAAACCTTTATTTTTTAAAACTCTATAAAGGAGTGGTTGACGATGCTAACGAGATAACTTCCGGAGATTCTGTAGATTGGCAAATCGATTACTATTCAGGTGTTATCTTTATTCAAGATTATAATGCCTCAACAGTTCCCGTTTCTGCTTCTGCTTATCTATATGTGGGAGATTATCTTGATGCAAAAATAACAGAGATATCTTCATCTGCTGGATCTGGTAACGTCTCATATGGTAGAACAGTGGTTGCTGGTACTTTGACTTCATCTGTTTCTGATAAGATATTGGGCGTGAATTCAACTGCTTCGTTGGAAATCAGACTTCCAGCAGCATCAGGTTTTTCCAACGGTCAATATCTTACAATAAAAGATGAGTTGGGAAATGCTGGTTCTAATTCTATAACGGTGTTAACAACCGGAGCAGACACTATTGATGGTTTAAACTCAATTGTCCTAGAATCTGCACATGCAGCAATCAACTTGTATTCAAACGGATCGAACAAATTCTTCATCTACTAAAGTCAATACCTAAGATGGCTAACTATTTATAACGAAATGGGCGTTCGCGTCCATGAGTCGCTATGTAGCTCATAGTTGACTCAGCTATAATATCTATGGAGGATTAAAAATGGCTTATAAATTTCAAATAGGGTCCGCAATATTAAGCGGTGCTCTCTCCCCGACAGACGACAGTGCGTTTGATTTAGGAGCTTCAGGTAAAGAATGGAAGGATCTTTATGTTGACGGTACAGCTTATGTTGATGCTATCAATTATAACGGAACTGCTATTACTGCAAATGCTGCTGAACTTAACAAACTTGCTAGTTGTACTGTAACTACTGCTGAGCTTAATAAGCTTAATGGTAGTACTTCGAATTCTGCTGCAAATAAGCTTATTATTCTTGATGCAAATGGCGATTTCGAAATGCAAGATAATGATAAAATTCACTTCGGTGATGGTGCTGATGCAAACATTCACTGGGATGGAAACTCTTTAGAGGTTGGAAATGCAGATATTAACATTAATATTGGTGGAACCACTTCTGAAGTTACTTTTGGAGATAACGTTACAGTAACCGGTAATCTAACAGTTCAGGGAGCAACTACTACTGTTGATTCAACGACTATCAACATCTCAAGTTCTTTCACTTTTGAAGGTCCTGCTGATGATCATGAGACAACTCTTACTTGTGGAACACCAACACAAGATAATACTTTAACTTTACCACAGTTTTCAGGTTCTGCTGAAGGTGTTTATCACATTCCAGTTCTTGCTGATGCAACGACAGCTGCTTCTGCTCTTGTAACTGCTGCTGAATTTGCTTTACTTGATGGTGGTTCTACTGTTGGCAATGTTGCTCTTGCAGACGCAGATGGCTTTATGCACAACGATAACGGAACTATGAAGCAAACTCAGGTTGTTAAAATTGCTGAATTGGCTTTTGGTAAAGTATCTGGTGACGCTACTATCGCTGCTGGTGGTGCTTTAACAATCGCTGCTAATGCTGTTGAAGGTACAATGTTAGATGCTAACGTTGCTGATGATTCGTCAATCGAATTGATATCAAATGAATTAAGAGTTAAAGCTGGTGGTATCGCAAATTCTATGCTTGCTGATGACGCTGTCGGCGCAGACGAATTAGCTGCAAACGCTGTTGTCAACGCTTCTGTTGTTGATGGTTCTATAAAAGCTGATAAACTTGATATTGATGGCTCTACTGACATCGGTGCTGCTCTTGCTGATGCCGATCTTATTATCGTTGATGATGGTGCTGGTGGTACTAACCGTAAAGCAACAATGTCTCGTCTTAAGACTTATATCGGTGAAGGTTCCATGAACATTCATAGATTGTCAGGTTCCGGTACTATTGATGGTATTATCGCAGCAACTAGTGGAAGTGGTTTTTACTACAACCAAGCTGTTGAAGATCCAGAAGGACTTGGATATGCTGGTAAGTATTTCATATCAGGTTCTAACTGGTCGGCAGGTGCAAACGTAAGAATTAAGGCTCCAAGTTTTGATGCTAACGGAAGTCTTTCAATATTTGCCCAGTCAGCTTCAACTGGTGATTTTATTCACGTTGTTGACGGTGTTCAAGGTGCTTCTTCCGGTTCAAATTTATCACAGTTGGGAACTCATGCTGAGGATGTTGCGGTTATTTCTTTAGAATCAGATAGTGCTGCTCTTAGCCTTATGCTTTATTTGGTTCTTAGTGGTGGCGGATTGACAGAATATCATTGGGCTATTATGTAATATAATATCACAAAGAATATTATTCTATGTATTAAGAAAGGTCGAGTTTTTACTCGGCCTTTTCTATTTATTGAAAAAGGAATAAACTATGTCATATAAATTTACAAAAGGCTCACAGGTCATAGGAGACCTCAAAGCAGCCGATGATACTCAACGAGACACATTGATAGATTTTGGAGAAGATCAAATTGAATTTCAAACCAGTGGCTCAACAAGATTGAAGGTAGAAAATACACAAATTTTAACAACAGTTCCAATTCATATTAGCGGTTCCGTTACGGAAGGTTTAAGAATAGGAAAGGCAGGAAACCATTATAGAGAAATACAATTTGAGACCGATGGTGTAGACACGGCATTTATCCAAGTTGATTCCTCAGAGGGTATGGTTATCGGATGTCAATCAAACGATGACGAAATAATTTTTATGACAACTCAAGGAGGCACCATCACAGAGGCCGTTAGAATAAGGTATGGAGCAGTAGGTATAGGAACAACAAACCCCAAAACAGGACTTGATGTCCATCATGACCCAACAGGTTTGGTAGCAGACACAGGTGGTGGAGAAGTTGTAAAACTTGGTTCAGGAACATTAACAACAGGAAAACTTTACTATCTTAATGGAGCCTCATGGGCAGAAGTCGATGCAGACGCACCAGCAACAGGAGCAGACCAGCTACTAGGAATAGCAATGGGCTCAAGTCCAACAACTGATGGCCTATTGATAAGAGGTTTCTTTCGAGCTCATACTTACCTATCAAACTTCTCCGGAGGTAAAGCAGTCTATATAAGTACGACAGCTGGTGGAATGGATACAACAGCTCCAAGTGGAACAGGAGACTTTGTAAGAGTTATTGGATACTGTACTAATGCAAACAATATAATTTATTTTAATCCATCATCAACTTGGATTGAACTGTAATGTCTAACTTTACAAAAATAAACGGAATCAATGCCGAGAACGTTGCAAAGGTCTTTGGAGTCCAGACTGAAAACATTGCTAAGATAGTAGGGAAAGAACCAGCAGAAGGCGGCGGTGGCGGCGGAGTGTCCGTTCCGAGTCCTGCTTTATATTTTGATGGTTCTTCAACATCATCACAAATTGGATCAAATAGTTTGTCGAATGCAACGATTACAACAGATAACGGAAAATATGAAAATGGCTTTATTGACTTTGGAACTTCCGGAAATACAAATCCGGCTTTGTTTGGAAACGCCATAAGCTTATCCGGAGGAACTTATACCTTTTCATTTTGGTTTTTCTCAAAAAGAACAGGATCAGATTGGGGTTCTATCTTGAGAAGAGCTTCTGGTGGGAACCCAGCAAATACACAAGATTATCCAATAATAACTAACAATTCAACAGATGAATTAGGATTATATACGGAGTCTGGAGGTCAGTTTTATTCTTCTGGTTTTGATATGACCTCACTAGAGGGAAGCCAAACTTGGATTCACATGGCGGTTGTTGCAAATGGAACGAACTCAACGTTCTATATTAATGGATCACAAGCTGGTGCTTCTGCGGCTGCGGTTGTTACAACTTCCGTTAAAGAACTTGGTGCTTATGATGGAAACGATACCCAAGTTTTTGCTGAGGGTATTGATGAATTCGCTCATTGGACTTCTGCATTATCTGCTGCTCAGATTCAAGCAATTTACGATTCAACAGAAAAACTATCAGACTTAGTAAATTAACGCATTTTAGATTCATAGTCCTTTTCTGTTTGTAATCACTATTTACTGTTGATAAACGTTTATTAGGAGATGTATTAATGTCATCATTATT
>UEXM01002938.1_pt1 | contig 11474 bp, 6 predicted proteins | sample 1796661 | NCBI WGS metagenome assembly UEXM01 (sample SAMEA4772469, study PRJEB27181) | metagenome
CAAGATTGTTTTGTGGAGAAGGTTGAAACAACGCTTGTTGCCCCGGTTGCGCGGCGGCAATAGCCTTTGCTCTTTTGGATTTCAAAATCTCCAAAGCCAAATTAAACGCGGTTTCGTTCTTCATATTCTAACCTCTTTGATTCACAAGTTTGACAATGACCCCATCTACCTCTTTGTTCATCGGAATAATAACACTTACCGCAAAATGGCATCCATTGCGCGTTGTGTTTTTTTATTTCATCGGGTGTCACAAGCACACTTCCCGCTTGGACCTGCCATACCTCCACATTGGCGGCATTGTCTCAAAAATGTCTTCTCTTTGCTTTCTCCACCGCACATAGAACCGTCTTTGCACATGTCTTCTTTGCAACAATCTCCACCCTTAGTGATGTTCTTCAATAGACGGAACGCGAGTTCCATAGGTTCTGCTTTTTGGTTCATCATGTCTTGAACCTCGTCCATGTTAACTTCTTCATCTTCTAACGGGTTGTCACCAACGCGCCCAAAGTCGAAGTTAATAGGTGGTTTGAAACCATGCATTGTGTCTTCAACGGTTGTGTTGGTCTTGAATTGTGAACCTGTTGAACGACCTACGCCCGATGGGTTTCTTTCTGTTTCGGCTTTGAATCCTTGCCCTTTTGGAGTTGCGTATGGTGTTGACCACATATCACCACCCGGCGCATTCCTCAATTCTCTATCCTCATCTCCATCATTCGCGTAGGTGCGCTCATCACCGCGCGCATTCAGTCCGCCGCCGCCGTAGCCTTCTCTTTCGCTGTCGGAATCCATCATGCTCTCTACTTGTTGAACAGACAAACCGCGAGCCATAGCGATTCTCTTGATAGCGTCTAAGTGTCTACCTGTTGCTCCTAAGTTCGGCCCTTCTTCTTTACCTTCTCGCCTCGTCCCATCATTGAAGTCTTCAGCGTCAAGGTCGTCGTAATTAACTCCCTGTTGAGGTGTGTCATTATCATTTTCGTTTCTACCTACACCTGTTGTTCGTCTATCTTGTCTATCGAGTCTTGCTTGTTGGCGCTTCTCGTAGTTTTCTTTACCCATCGCTTCCAATGCTTGTTTCAAAGCACCAATGTCATATTTGTCAAAGTTCTTATTTTGTATATCGTTAATTTTTATTCCTGTTCTGTGCGCTAATTGCATTGCGTTTTCGCTTGAAATCCGATTAGTGTCTTTATCCGTAAGAGAGTTCTTTTCAACCCATCTGTCGAAAACGCTTGTATCGAAAGGTTTTGCTTTCTTAGGCATTCTCTTCTGTTGAGAGCCACCTTTATTCTTATCCGCGAATCTCAAGTTTTGATTAGCCCCGCTTTCAGTATTCGCTCTTGATTGTTCTATCTTTTGTTTCACTTCTTCACTCGCGGTTCCTGCATTGTAAGCATTCATCTCTTTCTCTCTTTGCTCTCTTCGCGCTTGGCGTTCTTCATAGGCTTTTTTTCTTTCCGCTTGTGTTTTTTTCTGTTTGAGAATGTTGAAAGCCTTCTTCATCGACTTATCATTTTTGTAGTCGCGCTTACCGGGACCCATCTTAGGATGCTTACCAACGGCTATAACCAAAACAGCATTCTTACCTTTCTGTTCTTTAGACATTCATATCACCTATTTTGTGTTTCTTAAACTTACCTTTGTTGAGGCGCGACTCTTGCCACAAATGATTGCATTTAGGACACTCCCAAATCAGCACACGCGTCTCTCGTTCATTAACATAGCGCCCTTCTATACGGCGCGCGAGGACATCTTCTTTACACATAGCGCATTTTTGGCTTAATCTATCTTTCAGTTTTCCCATATTATCACATCAATTGAATACCACTCTAACATAACAAGAACCTGTTTTCAAAGTTGAACCCGATACCGGCGGAGATATTACAGCCGATGAGAATGTTCCCGCTTTACTAACACCTGTTATTTTGAACTCTAAGATGATTGTATCACCTGCTGTCACCGGGTTAAATAACAGTGACACTTGTCCTAAAGGAACTTGAGCAGGGGGCGCACCATTTATTCTTGATATAACAACGCCGTTTGGATTGTGAACCATTGTTATATCAACGAACTCACCACCACCAAAAGAACCATTTGGTTCATCATTCGCTATACGCAAAATAAGTTCCACATCACCGTTAGCGGGTGCGCCTTGTGTGTGAATAACACCGGGTTGCATAGGGTTGCCTCCACCACCTACAATAGCCCCGTTGATGGGTGTTTCACTTTGAATCACCGTAGCGACATAATCAGCAATTTCAACTTCGGGCGCACCTTGAGAGTTTATGATTGCACCTGCGGCGTTTGTTATTGGAAGAAACCCTGCGGCATCCCTTGAATCTCTTATCAACACGCTCGCATGTAAATGATTTCCGGCAGGGTTTAGACCTACTGCCATACAACCTATGTCAATACCCGGCCCTACAACGGATGGGTATGTTCCTGTTGATGGTGGCGCACCACCACCACCACCTGCGCGCTTCTTCTTGTCTTTCATGGTTGTGCCTTTTGTCATGGCTGTCATTCCCCACATGGTATCACAATCCTATCCCATACCAACCTGTTGCGCCTGTCCAAATTAAAGTGACAGCCTCATGCGCGGGAAGAGAACCGTTCGTCCCTGCACCATTCAAGAGTTGACCACCAAAACCGCTTCTATCAATTGTGATTGCTCCCGTTGAAGGCACATTGACATTGATGACAACATAGGTGTCTCCGTCTTGCGCCGCACCGGGGTCGGGTAAATTGACTGTTTGACCACCGGGACAAAGAGTGACCAACCCTGCGTGACTCACCCTATCAAGGTTAAGAGTTGCGGGGGCGGCGGGAAAAATAACGCTTTTTGATGCTCTAAATGTTGCGTTAGTGGCAAGCGCGATGGCGGGTGCAGTTTGAACTGCGCTAATTGCGGCGGCATCGTTATAGACGGTAGCACCTGCGGCGATACCGTTTAGTTTGCTGTGGTCTGCATCTGTGAACACATTGGAATCTGTTGCCGCTTCAACAGCCGCGCGGATTTCAGCATTGGTTTGGTCTGTGGTTGCACCTGCTTCAACACCACCTAAGAATGTCAACACTTGTGCTTGAGTCAGTTCTTCTATTACTCCATTAGCACCGGAAACCCTACCAAGTATTCTTTCGTCATTAACTACATTCTGTATCTTCGCGTAAGTTATAGCATCATTGTCAACAGTCCATGTAGCACCGCTACTGCTAACTGTAATGTCGCCCTTGTCACCATCGGTCACTCCACCGCCCGCAATCGGGTAGTTGCAACTCATCCATTTGCTACCTTCGTAAATGAATGTAGCGCGTTGGCCGGGGTTCAATACAGCATTGAGTTCCGGTTGGTCAAAACGAATGTTTCCTTTGCCCGCAACTCCTTTATTGCAAACTTCAATGACATGCCCTTCGGGGAACTTGTAATTTGTTCCGTCTGTTTCGGGGTTGAGAATTATTTGCTGTCCGGCGGCTACGCTCAACATCAAGAACGCATCTCCGTCAGCCGTGATTGTATATGTTTGACCACCTGTAAGTTCTGCTGTTGTCGCGTCAACGCCTTGACCATCAAGACGAACAGAATAATGTCCTGTTGCTTCATTGTTGCGCCCTGCAAAATACAAATTATTTCTTACATGATTACCCGCTATATCAACACCGCGCGATGGTCCATGACCGAATCCGTTGTTGGATGCTGTTGTGGCTGTTTGAAGGTCGGATGCTATCAATGCTCCATCATACCTCGGATGGCTCGGCCATAGAGCAGTAATGCTATCTGTGTGTGCTAATTCACCTGCTTCTGCTTGTAGAGAGTTTAGATGAGTGATTGTGTTTATTCCTTGTCCTGCGCCGTCATTGACTTTGTTAGAAGTTATTGGTCCTGTCGATAGCGGAGCCATATATCGAACAGAAGGAGGGAGGAATATGCGCTTGTCGTTTATTTCTTGAATGTCAACAGAATGACTACCGCTACCGCCACCTCTCACTCTTATGATAGCAAGAACAATTGTTTTCATATTGGATTGGGATGCTCCCGTATTGTAATCCGAAAGATAACCCGATGGGGCAACCGGATAAAGACCGTTCGCGGCGTTAACAGGGCTACCGCCTTCGTAGTGAACTTTGGCTTCTCCACCTGCGGATGCGACATATACAACATACAATGCTTCTTCGGATGATGATGCTAAAGCCGTCCCACCATTACCATCTGTGCCATCTCCTAAAACAAGAGTAGCGCTACTACCCGGACCATTTGCAAACTCATACAGCGCACCGTCAAGAACTACATAGCCACCTGTGACCGTCAAAGTGTGCGCTGATGCTCTTACCATAGCGCCCGGTTGAGAATTAGTAGCGTTGCGCGTTGAACCATATGCACCATCTTCTAAACGAACAATTCCGTTTCCATGAATACCTTGTAAAGCGTTGGTTAAAGTCGCTGTCGAAAGCGCATCTCCGTCTCTTAATCCGTCTTCGCCAAGTGTGTTTTGCGCGGCTGTGTGTCCCGATAAACTGTCTGTCATTCTAAATCACCTTTTAATAAAGTCCATGCTAACTCCATTGGAGAACTTCTGCGAAAAATCTCTCCCGCAGGATTAACCATTTTTTTTCCCGCACCTGCTAAGGGAACACCCGCGAATGTCGGCTCATACACCATGCCTTCTTGCGGAGTTTTGCCGCGAGTAGTTGGTATCTCAACATTGGTTTGCATTATTCTTCCGCGCGGAGTATCATTCATAATATCTCTCGCATCAGCGCGAGGGTCTATATCACCTACACCCGCTTTACCTTCTTTACCTGCCAAATGTCCAACGACTTTCTGTGAAGTTTTTCCTTCTTCTATGTCTTTCACGCTATATTTGTTTTTGTCTTGGGGATGATACCTCAACTCATGTGCTAAACCTGTGTTATCACACCATTTACAACCGCCACCTTGACATTCTTCGCACAATTCATTCATTTAATCCAACTCCAAAATAAATGAGAAGCGCACCTCGTTCTGTGCGCTCTTATTGAATCCATTTATATCTGCGCGATAAACAGGCACAAACTCGCCCGTCGATGGGTCTTTGTATTGCAAATATACTTCTTTGATAGGCGAAGAATAAACATGCGAAGTGTTGAAACTGCCTTCGATTAAGATACTGTTGTCGTCAATAATCGTCACCGTAGGAGATACGCGAGCAAGCGTTCTTGCACCGCCATCATCTGCTGACGCTACTGTTCCGTCGCTACCAATATGCAACTCATTAACAAGACCCGCAAGGTTCTCAATGAGTCGTCTTTTGATGCTGTTAAGAATAGGCATTACAATCTTCTCCTTTTATTCAATGACTTTACAGTTCCTATGTTGTGGCCTCGCGCTCTTAGAAGTTTTAGTTTTGGTATAGGATTTGGTATTGTCCCGCCATTTGGCGCTAAGATGACAACGCCTGTGAATGTTCCGCTTGTTTTTCCGGTGTAAGTTGCGGTCATTACTTCATTGAGAACTAACACCCCCGATGAAGGAAAACCTGTGGTTGTTGTTCCACCTGCCAATGTTATCGTTGTTCCGGTGAACGCGCTTGATGTATCAATGCGCTTAGTATAACCGCTACCAATAGCGCTACGAGTTGCATTGTTTGCATCAACATTTCTGTGACCTATGATAAAGCCCGAATGAATATCTCCGCCTGTATTGATAGGTGTTATTGTTGAGTCGGTAAATCTCCTTGATTTTAAAGGTGCTACTCTTTTCAAATCAAGGAACATTTTCACTTTTAATTCCGCGCGACCTATACCTGTTTTGTTGAGTGTGACGATTTGACTTGTTCTATCGGGTTCTGTTGATTCTGCCGATATTTCTTTATCATCTGCAAATGCGTTAATCACACCTTCAAGACCGCTTTCATAAGAAGCAAATTGAAACTCGGATTCTCCTTGTTGCGTATGTTCTACTTCGATAATTGCTTTCTTACTATTTACTTCACCTACTGATGACTTACTGTAAGATGCTACTTCACCCGGTTGCAAATCCCAAGACCTTGCGTGTTTTTTTGACTTTAGCGCGCCTTGAGCCTTTCTGTTTAATCTCAACAATTGATTAGCAGAACGCCTTGCTTGTAATTCATTGCTGACTGTTGGCACTCTCACTCTCATTTGACGAATGCTACCTTCTTTCTTTTGCGCTTCAACATCATCGACCATTGAGCGTATGCTGTCATTGAGAGCAAAGGGTTCACCTTCGACAACGATTCGGTTAGCGGCGGCTACGATTGGGTCTGTTGATGCCCCACCCGAACCTCTACGCTGACCTATCTCTCTATCTGTAATCTTGAACAACTTAGGCGAATAAATGAAATTACCAAATCTGTCATGAAAAATACTGTAATGGTCGTATCGCGCAATAGCGCGAACAGCAGTTGGTATTGCTGTCGAATAGAAATCCTTAGCCACGAATGTATTACTGTGCCTATTGCGCATATTCTCTCCGCTTATAGAATTGCTATTGTTGATTGGCATACCAACTCCTACGCTATTCAATCCATGCAAAGCGCCCTTGAATAGTCTTTGAACAAGGTCTGTTGTTCTCAACCCGACTGATAAAACCTGCCCTAATCTAACATGCTGTGTATCACCCATTCCATAATCGGTAAGAGTTTTTCCTCTCATGTTTGTAAGAATTATTTCAGCGCCATGAGTTGTCGAAACAATCTTATTTGTTTTCAACCTAAGAGATTTGTCTTCCGCGTCGATAAGAAGAGGTGGTAAGGTCGATGTATCGCTAAGTATTTCGCCATTGTAGAAAGGTGCGGATTTTCTGTCTGTATGTGATACACGAACGCTCGACGCGTCTTCGGAGATAATGTATTTGCGCTGATGAGTAGGTATGAAATCTGTTTGAGTGGGTGCTTTAATTTTCAATCTATTCAACTTCACATCACCGATTGTTGATAGTTCGTATTCACCGTGATGAATCGCGTTATCAACAAACTTAGGTTGTTCGATGCGCGAACCAACTTCGTTATGAATCGCGTCACTTCTTCCGGTTGGTTTTGCAACATAAGTCGCGTTTGCAGGAGCAGGTATAGAATAAGGCATGTTAATCAATCCAATTCGTTGTCTGCTCTATTACTTTCGCTTGCGTGATTCGTTGTGTTTTGCTTATCGCCCGGATAAAGAAGTTGTGTGAATCGAGGTTGAATTGTGTAGTTGGTGCTAAAGAATACATCATCCGCGTCTTTGACCGATTGCTTGCGACTCGCATCTCCGCGATAATGTTGTAGTGTGTTGGAACTCACAATCATTCTTGCAACAGGTTGCTTAAGTGAAAGTGAAAAGGAGGGTGATTCAAATCCGGGCAACTTCGGTCCAAAACTTACAGGCTCGGCGGTGCTTGACCCCTCATCGAACAAATATACAGGAGCGTAAGGAGCGTTTGTAGGGGCGGGGTTGGTGCTTCTTACATATGTTGAAGTTCCAACAGTTGCTCTTGCGTTAGGCATATCATAACTGAATACACCATAACGACCTGCGGCAGTTGCACTCAAGAAATGAGCCTTGTCTGTTCGGAAAATCTCAATGTGTTTATGGTCAAGAACGCGAACAGGTCTAACTAAGAACTTCATTGTTTTATCTGTGACATTGGTTGGAGAGGCAAGTGGGTTATTAGCCGTTGTTTGATACGGATTACTGCTTCTGTGCGTAGCATCATCATTACTTCGTCCCCATCCTAAGTCACTAATAGGGTCGATATACGAAGACACTTCAAGAATGTATGAACCTCCAATTACAGGAACACCATGCGTTTGTCCGAATCTCATAACTTGCTTATTGCTTGACATATTCATTGCTGTTAAATCATAATCGCCAAGAGTTCGGTCGGTTGTTTTCACTCCACCTGCTAAGATGAAACGCTGTCCCACCGCGCGGTCGGTATGTAGGCTCAATGCTTCTGTTCCAATGATACCGTATTTCTTATCTGTCGTTCCAATGATAGGTGCGTCTAATCCAATTCTCGGTGCAACTCTTGATATTGGCTCTTGAATAGATTCGCTTGCGGGTAAGAATGACGCGTCAGTTGTCGCTGTGTTAGACCCCATCATAGCGGATGGGTCAAGTAATCCGTCTTCATTCGATATTTCTAATCTACTGCTGATACCGCGAGGAACTTCATAGTTCTGTAAAGTGTCATTTGATGCGCGAATGTAGCCGCTTGTAAATGGAGGCTCGGATGTGTGGTGAGAAAGAACCATACCAACAGGGCGAACAGGAGTGCTTACTGCTTGAAGAATGTCTTCATTAAATACAGTCGGCCAACGAACACCGCGCCCATCACCTCTATCTCCAACTCTCTTTGCTGTTGCGGGATTAAAGAAGTCATTTACTGCTAACGCCGCACCGATGTTTGAGCGTTGTGCTACCATCGCTTCTGCGCTTACGGTTCTATCGTTCGCGCTATACGAGTCTTCGGGGTCCCAAGATGGACGAATACCAAATCCGCGCACAGGGAATCGTCTTACTTCTTCACCCGTAGTGTTGCCCCACCAATCAACCATGTAATGTGCTTGAGCAAGCGCGAGGCTTACTCTTTGGTTAACAACATCTGTTCCTTCAAGTCCTGCCGGTGTATCACCGTGGAACAATCTAAAGCCTGTTGTTGGATTGATAATGTTGCGAACTGCGCATCCGAACGATTTCGTCATACGGCGACCGTGACTGTATCGAACTTGCTGTCCTATGAGGTCGCTACCGATTAACGCTGATGCGTTAGTGTGGCGCTCAAGAATACCTGTGTAAGACGCTGTGTATGGAGCAGACGGGTTTGCAGACGCGCTATTCGATTCTGTGAACTTCTTACCTGTTCCGGCTTCTTGAGATACGAACGGTCCATCAAGATTAAAGTGATGAGAAGCGTAAGGGTCGCGCAATCCTTGACCGCCTTTGATAGCCCACTTGGGTCTGTTGTAAGGCTGTCGAACAGAAACGCGATAACCCATACCCACTCTTCGCTTTGTGTCAACGCCGATTACATCAGTTAGTGTTGAAGGGACCGTTTCAGCAATTTGTAATCCTTTATTTGCAAGCCCGCTTGTGCCTGTGTCAATTTGTATCTTGCCATCTTTAGCGCCCCATCCAATAGAAGCAGTTCCGTATAATGTTAAGTCGCTCATCTGTGCGCCAAAGCGATGACCACCCGGCCAAAATGAACCATAATGATATTGTCTTGACTTACCATCAAGTCCCGCTTGGTGTGGATAGTTGCCGGTATCAGTCCACGCATCGACTAAACCATCACCCGGACCATCCCAACCGCGCATGCGGAACTTGAATGGTCCATCACTCATAGCATACACAAAGTCTTGATAATGAACTGTTTCAAAATGTTCGGGTAGATGATTGTAAGGCGCATGGTCGATTGCGACAGCAGTAGCGGATGCTCTTGAATCCGAGAACCATGTCATAGGGCGACCGAGATTGTAATGCCACAAACAAAGATACGCGTCTGCTGTATGTGCAGAATTAGTATCGCGAGTTCCTGTGAGTAATTGAGGTAGATTGCGAGTAGCAACGCTCGCATCGGAGTCGCTATACACTTCTCCTTCAAGTAATGTAGCGGATGGTCCGGTGAGCCGAACAGTTTGCCCTGCGGCAAGTTTGCCCCATATATACGCGGAGGCTGTCACTCCAACGAAAACAGTTGTATTTTCTCCTGCATCGGGGTCACTTGCATATCCTCTATTTGTGTATGTGATGTAGTATGTGACACCATCCGAACCTTCAATTGCCAATTTGTGATTCTTGTAATCAGTCCCTACAAGCGGGAATAGCGAATTGTTGTCAACAAATATCTTGTATGCTCCCGCACCACCTGTTGCATCAAGACGCTTAATTGTGCATGTTGGTGTTAGCGATGCAAGATACTCGGTATAAACATCGAGATAGTGAGTAGGATAACCTGTCATTGTAAGTTGACAGCCGACACCACCAAGCGTTGCGCGACAGAATAAATAGTAATCATCGGGATGGTAATATGAAGTTTGCATCCATTTGTTGCCCGCAAATACAGTTGATTGGTCGTAAGCAACAGACCACCACGGAACAGTAATTGTTGGACCGGGCGTGGCTCTACGGAACATGTTTGGATGATACGGTAATGACCTGCGCGTGAATGCACCCGAAGATGAAGCGTTTATTCCGAATGGGTTTTGTAATCCAAGCAAAGGAATGTTAGTGAACTGCTCTCTCGTTGAAGGGTCAACATCAAGCATTAACTCGTTCAAGTATATTTCACAACCGCGCACATCTGCCATTGTTGCTTCGGAAAGAATAAGGTCATATCCGTGACTTGCGGTAAATTGTAGCGCGATGACAGTTGCTATTGTTTGGTCTGTTAGCAATGGCTTAGTTGTTTGAGCCGCACCTGCGGCATTGACAGGTGCGCTTGTGGATGAGAATACCGTGTTAGCGTTATTACCCATTACCTGCTGACTGAATAGATTTGGTTGGATTACGATTTGATATGCTCCAACCTCCATCGGGTCGGGGAAGTTCCATGATGTGTTGTAGTTTGTTCCTTTTTCAAGTTTGATTCTATGCCCCCCTGCGGCATTACAAGCGGCGGTATCATCAGCAATACCATAGCCGTCAAATCGGATTTTAGTTTCGGTAAGTAGCGTAAATCCATCTCCGTGAATATCGCTCGGTGGCGTTGGTGCTGTCGCACCCGAAAACCAAACAAGCGTATCAGCATGCTGTTCAACATTATCATATCCTGCTATGCTTTCTGCTGATTTTGTAGAACCATCGCATATGTTATTCTTTGCTGTAATCTGTCGATAAACAGGATGAGCAAGATGACCGGGCATTGTAGCCATTGTAGGTGTGACATAATGATGCCCCATACGCGGTAGTGGCATTGGAGTAAGTTTGTTTGCCGCCCGGACAGCGGTAGCGGGACTTGCGTTATTAGCGACACCCGCCCAATTGGTAAGCGGTTTGTCGGGACTGTTGCCGCTAACTTCTGCGTGGTCACGCAATCGTCGTGCGGCGTAGTGTCGAGTAGTTCCCGCAGGAATGTAATAAGATGGTTTGATTACATCATCTGCAATAGCGGTAAAGTCGGGAGCGAAAACAACTTGTGTGAATCTTTCCCCAAGAGGTGCGTCGTTTGCTGTTCCTGCAAATGAAGCAATAGTGCCATTGATGACAATAAAGCAACGACCATCTCTTGTAGCGTTTTGTTGCCATATTGATTCGGTTATTGTTTCATTGACGGTGATATAATTTGTTCCTATCGCTTTAACAGTCAAAGGGTTATGAGTCATTACATTGGCTGCAATACCAAGCGGTTCGCGCTCGGTGTAAGTGTAGCCCATTTTGGTGATGTGGAAATACAATTCGCGGTCATGATGCTCATACGCTGTCTTCAACACATTGTCTTCGTTAAGACCGTATTGACTGTCGGGGAATGTGTTAGGGTTGTTGCTTATGCG
>UEXM01002941.1_pt1 | contig 11452 bp, 8 predicted proteins | sample 1796661 | NCBI WGS metagenome assembly UEXM01 (sample SAMEA4772469, study PRJEB27181) | metagenome
GGAATTACAGAATAGTATTTAGTAACAAAATAACCTTTATAAAATATGTCTTTTTATAAAATAATAAACTATTTATTTTTGAGATAATTTTTTTTAGAGGAGTTTATCTATGTCTTCACTACTGGAACAGGCAATTGTTGATGCAGCCGCATTAAAAGAAGCAGCCATCAAGAACGCCGAAACCGCAATTTTAAATAAATATTCAAGCGACATTAAAGAAGCTGTCGAATCTCTCTTAGAGCAAGAAGAGGAAGAAGAAGCTGTTGCTGATATCGAAAGCGATGAGTCAGAATCATTGCAAGATAGTATCCCAATGGGATTAGAGGCAGACGAAGTATCTGCCGATCAAGAAATCGTACTTAGCATGGAAGAGCTAAAAGATATGGCAGAAACCTTGGCTGCAGCCGAAGGAGACCTTATGGGTGACCAAGAGTCTCATGAGGAATTAGCAACCGATATGGAAACTGACATGGAAGCCCCTTCCTTAGCCATGGATGATGAGGTGGCCACAGTTCCAGTCGAAGCCAGCCTCGAAGAAGAGGTCGAAGTACTCGATCTCGAACAAATTATTGAAGAATTAGTGGTGGACATCGATCCTCAAAAATCCGGCTGGGCCGGTACTCCTGAAGATATCATGAGATACAAAGAGCAGATGAGGCTTGCGCAATTGTCAGCAACAGAAGCCCGTGAAGAAAACATGGAGCTTGTAGCTGCCAAAGACCGCCTCTCTGAAAACAACACACAAATGAAAGCACAACTCGTTAAGATGGGTGATGCTCTCGAAACTTTGAAAGAATCATTTGACAAAGTGAATCTTTCTAACGCAAGACTTTTATACACGAATCGAGTTTTAACAAACAACTCCTTGAATGAGCGGCAAAAATCAAAAATTGTCGAAGCTTTGTCAAATGCAGATTCAATTAATGACGCAAAGGTTATTTTCGAAACTCTAGAAAGCGCAGTGGGTAGTGTAACGGGTAAAGCACGACCACAATCACTTCGCGAGACTATTGAAAGACCTACTGCCACTTTACCCAGAAGAGAAGCCAGAAAACAACATTCTCCGGTAACGGATAGGATGCAAATTCTGGCTGGCATAAAAAAATCAAAATAATTAAAGGAGAATTTTTAAAATGTCAATTATTAATAAACTAACTGAAGGCATTGTTAGACGTGATCTCTCCAAGGAAGGAGCTGCTCTTCTCAACAAGTGGGAAAAGACAGGTCTCTTGGAAGGAATCTCTAACGATCGCAGCCGTCAAGGTATGGCCGCACTTCTAGAAAATCAAGCAAAGGAGCTTCTTCGTGAAGCATCTACAATGCAGGGCGGCGATGTCGAAGGCTTCGCATCTGTTGCATTCCCAATTGTTCGTCGTGTATTCGGCGGATTGATCGCTAACGATCTTGTTTCAGTTCAACCAATGAGCTTGCCATCTGGCCTCATTTTCTTCTTGGACTTCACAATCGGCACCGACCGTCTTTCCGCAACTGACGGAGACTCTGTATACGGTGGTGGTGTTGTTGGTCAGCAGATTACTGGTGGAGTTTCTCTCGCTGGCGACCTTGCTGAAGAAAGCTTTTACGCTTTGAACAACGGCTACTCATCTCCAACTGGTTCAACAGGAATCGGCAACTTTATTCTTGCTCAGGCATCTGGTACAGTTGGTGGCACTTGGACAACCACCGGAATCGGCCCCGGCAACGCAATGGACGCATCTGTTCTTAATGACGGCTTGGTTCGCTACGATCCAGATATCGCTTCTGGCACAGCAGCAGTTATTTGGGAAATTCCATTGGCTACTTTCACAAGCCAGCAGTTCAACATCAAAGATTATGTAACTATTACGGGTCAAAACGCTGCTGGTGACGTAAGTGCACCACAGGTTCGCCGCTTATCAAGAGATTCTACCAACACCTCAAACGGTGCGGGTAACATCTTCCTTGTATTCGCAGACGGAACTGATCCTGTCGTCCTATCAGACACACTTGTCTTGGGTGCAGCAACTGCTTCATTCGTCATTGATGATGACTTCACTACTGGAACAGGCGTTCCGGGTTCAGTCGCTGGTACAGACATCTGGGGCTTGGAAAACAATCCAAACATTCCAGAAATCGACATCAAGGTTGATTCTGTTGCTGTTACAGCGAAGACCAAGAAGCTTAAAGCTAAGTGGACACCAGAATTGGCTCAAGACTTGAACGCATACCACAACTTGGATGCAGAAGTCGAGTTAACTTCTATCCTTTCAGAGCACATCGCTCTTGAAATCGACCAAGAAATCCTTGAAGACCTTGTAAAAGGTGCAACTGCTTCAAAGCTTTACTGGTCACGTTTGCCGGGTAAATTTGTTAACCGTCAAACAGGAACAGCTGGCGTAGCGACTTCAATCGTTGCTTACCCAGACTTCACTGGTAACGTTTCAGAATGGTATGAAACCTTGGCTGAAACCATCAATGATGTTTCTGCACAAATCCACCGCAAGACTTTGAGAGGCGGCGCAAACTTCGTAGTGTGTTCACCAGAAGTTGCTAACCTACTTGAATTCACAGCAGGATTCCGTGGAAGCGTTACTCACGATGATGATCGCGGCGAAATCGGCGCAATCAAAGTTGGTTCTTTGAGCAAGAAGTTCGACGTTTACGTCGATCCTTACTTCCCAAGAAACGTTGTCTTGGTTGGACGTAAAGGCTCCTCTTTCCTCGAAAGTGGATACGTGTACGCACCATATGTCCCTCTCCAAATGACTCCGACAATCTTCGGAACAGAGGACTTTGTGCCACGTAAGGGTGTCATGACTCGCTACGCGAAGCAGATGGTTCGTCCTGATATGTACGGTCTTGTTATCGTAGAAGATCTATAATCAATATTATAGGTTTTTAACCTCAAATCAAGCCCTCCCACATTTTGTGGGGGGGTTTTGTGCTTGTGGCAACTACTTAGAATTAGGAGAAAATTTATAATGGCATTTCCAACCTTAACCCCCGCTAGTCAGATGAGCAAGTCAATTTTGCCTGCTACCGGGACAGTTACAGAAGTGGCTGGACTACTTCCACTAGAAGTATATTCAAACTCATCACAGTTTTTATCAGGAGCTGCAGATCAGGTAGCCTATACTTATAAGAAGATTGGTGGAGATGTACTCGATATTGAATTGAAATCAGGCAATGTGTATGCTAACTATCAAGAGGCAGTATTAGAATATAGTTATTTAGTCAACCTTCACCAATCTAAGAATATTTTGTCAGATGTGTTAGGTCAAACAACGGGAACCTTTGATCACGAAGGCGAGAGGATAGATGGTCCCGAAAATGTAAATCTTAAGTTTCCCAGAGTTTCATTTGAGATCGAAAGAAGAATATCTGATGCCTATTCAACAGAAACAGGTATCGGAGGGACTGTGCCTATCTATTCTGCTTCATTCGACTTGGTTAGAGGGCAGCAAGATTATGATTTACAAGCAATTATTTCTGGATCTTCTGCCTCTGGAATAGATCCTTCCGGCGGAGCCGCAGCCTATGCCGGAATCGTAGGAGATAAGAGAGTAATTGTCAAGAAAGTTTATTATAAAACACCAAACGCTATGTGGAGATTTTTTGGTTACTTCGGCGGATTGAATGTGGTAGGTAACTTAAATCATTACGGTCAGTATACTGATGACTCTACATTCGAAATCATACCAACTTGGCAGAATAAACTCCAAGCAATGGCATATGAAGACAACATCTACACAAGATTGTCTCATTATTCCTACGAATTAAAAGATAATCAATTGAGAATATTCCCTGCACCGCAGGTTTTTTCGGATTACAATCACATGTGGGTAGATTTTAATATAATCCCCGATGCTTGGGAGGAGACTGGAACGACTGACACCGGAATCGGTGGAATTAACAACATGAATACTCTTCCTTTTGATAATTTGCCTTATGAGAACATTAATGCAATTGGTAAACAGTGGATTCGACGCTTTGCACTAGCCCTCTCTAAAGAGACTTTGGCGCAGATTAGAGGAAAGTTTCAGACTATTCCTATTCCCGGAGAATCTGTCAACTTAAATGCTGACGCTTTGTTGAGTCAGTCGAAGGAAGAGCAAGAAAAGCTTAGAGAAGAGTTGAAGACAATTTTAGATGAATTAACCTATACAGAATTGGCTAAAAAGGACGCTGAAAAATCAGAATCTACGAACGAAGTTCAAAAACGTGTTCCACTGATTATTTTCCAAGGATAAACTATGAGTAGCAGAAAAGAAGAATACGACGGATTCAGGCCCTATTTTGATAGTGAAGGTAAAAAAATAGAAAAACCTGCCTTAAAAGAGGTCACTTTTATGCCCTCAACAATAGAGACGGTTGATGTCGCTTTATTTAATTGGCTCGATGAAGAATTGAATATTTTCTGCACCACTAACGAGGGTTGGAAGAAAGTGCCCCTCATCTGGTCGATGGCAGAAAGATCTTTTCAAATTAAAGATAGAAAAGACCTGAGAAATAAGGACGTTTTCACATTACCGGCAATAAGCATAGAAAGGACATCTGTTATTAAGGACCCTAGCATGAAGGGCGTTGCTTGGGCTAACATACCCAGACAAAACGATGCAAAGGGAGGGGCAATTACAGTAGCCCGAAAGCTGCAGCAAGAAAAAACAGCAAACTTTAAAAATGCTGATGCTAAAAGGCTTTATGGTCAGCAAACATATCCTTACAAAAGTGATAAAATAGTTTATGAAACTATTACGATGCCTCTGCCTACATATGTTGTCATGAATTATAAAATAACAGCGAATACAGAATATCAGCAACAAATGAACGAAATTGTATCTCCATTTTTAGCCTATACAGGTCAGATTAATAACTTTTTCATCAATAACGACGGCCACCGCTTCGAAGGTTTCGTTGATGGGGATTTGGGCTTGGAAAACAATATTTCTAACCTTGGAGACGAAGAGAGAAAGTTCGTGACATCTATAAATTTAAAGGTTCTGGGTTATTTAATGGGATCAGACAAAAATGATGAACAACCTAAGATGACCATAAGGGAATCAGCAGCTGAAATTAGAATCGTAAGAGAAAGAGTTATTCTCGGCGACAAGAAGGAGTACTAGATGGCAGACAATAAATGGAGCAAGCCAACTAATCCACCACCTCCGCTGTTTCTGGGACAGAAGGAAAGAAACTTAGTAAAGCAAGTTAATGATGAATTACTTGAAAGAGTGATTGGCCAACCAATACTCTACTTACCTGTCTCTATGGAGTACACCAATTTTCACCCACTATACGGAGAAGCTATAGAAAAGTGTTTTTTACCCCCTGTTAGAATTTATACCCTAGTTGACTTTGAAGGTATCGAGACAACTACTGAAAATTTCGGCTTAGACAAGATGCATACTATAAATGTAAAATTTCATGAAAGAAGATTACATGAAGATCAAGATATCTATGTGAGAGAAGGGGATTATGTACAGTATGGTAGTTCATTTTACGAAATTGTCACCTTGACGGAAGATCGACCCTTGTTCGGACAAGTAGAGCACCTGTTCCAGATCACAGCAAAATGCGTTAGAACTAGGAAAGGCTTACTTGATTTCGAAGTACTAGACGACTCAATTCAGCAAGCAGCACTGGCTAATGCATCTCTATCTGAAACTTTGTCTGGTGATTCAAGCTCCGAGTCTGGCTCTGATTCCGACGCACCCGCTCCTTTTGCTGCTGCAAAAATAGTATACGGAGCTGAAGACAGTGCTTCGCCAACAAACGGCATTATTGCCACTCCTGTTTCTTCGGGATCGTCTGTCAATGATTTCTTCTCGATACCAGAAGATCAAGAATTAGACCTGAACACTATGATGATCTTCTTAAACGGTGTTTTTCAGCTTGTTTCTGATACACCCGATACAGGAGATTTTTACTTATCACCTTCGAGTGAAATTATTTCAAATTTCGACATTGAAGAAGGTGACACTTTGGTGGTAGTTTTTCTTTCTGCCATTTCATCTTACTTTGGAGGATAAAGTTGAGTATTTTTAGAGAACATAAATCAAATGCAGACCGCTCGGCTGCTGATAGGAAACGTCACAAAGAGAAAATAGATAAGGCCATCAAAGAAGGTATTAAAGACGTTATTGCCGATGAATCAATCATTGGTCAGGATGGTAAAAAGAAGGTAAAAATACCAGTTAAGGGAATCAAGGAATATCATTTTGTCTACGGAGAAAATGAAAACAACAAGAAGACAGGTTCCGCTGGTGAGAAAAATATTAAAAGAGGCCAAGTCTTGAGAAAAGGTGGCCAAAAACAGAAAGCAAGAGGCAAAAAAGGGTCTGACAAATCCGGTGAAGAATATTATGATGTAGAAGTTACACTAGATGAGCTAGCCGAATACCTGTTTCAAGACCTAGAACTTCCAGATTTGGAGAAGAAAAGATTCAGACTTATTAAATCCCACAAACCAAAAAGAAGTGGTTTTAGAAAAAAGGGAATGAGGTCGAGACTGTCCAAGAAAGAGACAATAAAGAGAAAGATCAGAAGAAAAAAGATGGCAGTCGCCTCTGGTGCTTTTGATCCGGAATCAGGTGAGAGATTTCCATTCCATGAAGACGATTTAAAATACAAACATACGAAGCTCAAGCCGCAAGAGAATAACTCAGCAGTAATTTTCTTCGTGATGGATGTATCAGGTTCAATGGGGAATGATAAGAAATATATGGCAAGAAGTTTTTATTTCCTGTTGTATCAGTTTTTGAGATATAAATATGATAATGTTGAAGTGGTATTTATATCACATTCAACTGATGCTAAGGAAGTTAGTGAAGATGACTTCTTCAAAAGGGGTACAATGGGTGGAACAGTTATGTCGTCTGCCCTAAATCTGACAAAAGATATTATTTCTAAAAGATATCACCCTTCTAGTTGGAATATTTACACGTTTTACTCTGGCGACGGTGAAAACTGGTCCTTTGACGATGAGAAGACTATCGCTCTCTTCCAAGAATTGAAAGATATTAACCAAATGATTTGTTATGCAGAAATTGATCCTACATCAATGCCTTCGGAGAACACATATGGAATATTAGCTAAATCTTTTAATTATAATCAAAGCGAAGCAACGAAACTATGGAAAAAACTAGGAGCTATATCTGACGATAATTTTAAAAGAGTCAGAATAACGAAGCCAAATCATATTTGGCCCGCATTTAAATTATTGTTTGGAGGAAAGTAACATGAAAGATTGGTCAATAAAAGAGCTGCAGGATTGGGACGATAAAATCTGCAAGATTGCAAAAGAAAAATACAATTTGGATTGGTTTCCCATAGAATATGAAATCTTAAATTACAGAGAAATGATCGGAGCTATGGCATATACTGGCCTACCAACCCATTATAGGCACTGGTCATTTGGCAAGTCTTTCGAAAGGACGATTACGAGATATAACCTTGGCATGGAGGGTCTTCCATACGAAATGATTATCAACTCAAATCCATCGATTGCTTATCTTATGCTTGAGAATCCAATGAGTACTCATTTATTAACAATGTCTCACTGTGTTGGGCACTCTGATTTCTTCAAAAATAATAGAATGTTTAAACACACTGACCCTGATAACGTCATAGCACGCTTCAAAGCGGCAGGAAAGCGCGTACAACAGTATATTGAAGACCCAAGCATTGGAATTGATAAGGTTGAGAAGATACTTGATGCTTGTCACGCAGTACAATACCAGATTCCTCGCACTCCCGGAATTAAAAGGTTGAGTGAAGAAGCAGCTAAGAAAGATTTATTTAAAAAAACAGAAGGCAAATTGGATTTATCGATTGGATTAGTTCAAAAAGATTACAACTTGCTTGGTTTTATACGAAAAAACGCTCGCGATCTTGAAGATTGGCAAAGAGACTTAATAGAGATGGTCGAGAGAAGATCGAAATACTTTGTGCCTCAAGGTCAGACTAAAATTATGAACGAAGGTTGGGCGGTCCTTATTCATGAAAAGATTATGTATGATTTGGAGCTTCCAGATAAATACCATTTGGCATTCTTAAAGACACACAATCAAGTCGTTAGGCCAATTGTTGGGAGGGTCAATCCTTATCACCTTGGGTATACACTGTTCAAGAAAATTGAAGAAGAACATGGTTTTGAAGAATGTCTTTTGGTGAGAGAAACGCACGACGATGAGTCATTTATTAGAAAATATCTTGATGAGAAAGTGTGTGCCGATCTTAATTTATTTAACTACTCAAAAGATGGACATTCAGGAAATTACTCAATTAAGGAAATTTCTGACAAAGAAGGGTGGAAAAGCGTTCGTGACGCTCTAATTAGTAGTGTAGGGCTAAATGGAGTACCCGTTGTTTATGTTGAAGACTATGAAAGAAAGACAAACACTCTTTTCATCAAGCATGAACATGACGGGCGAGATTTGGAGCTATCACACGCAAACAAAGTTTATGATCACATCTGCTATTTGTGGAATGATAATGTAGAGTTTATAACGCTCATTGAGGATGAGCTATGGGAATTTTAAAATGAGTAAATCAAAAACTAATAAATTTTTAGAAATTGCTGAAAAGCACAAGAAAAATAAAAAAAGAGAGAAGTTTTCTGGTGTGTTCTCCAACTACTTGGAAATGCTAGAAGAAGATAAAAAGATTGCAATTCTGGCGCACAAGAGGTTGTATACGACAATCACAGGAGAGGGTATTACCAGAATGTCTGAAGAAGATGCTAGGTGTTCGAACCTCTTCGGCGGTGAATCGATGAAGACATATGATTATTTTCAGAGCAAGTTTTTTGGAATGGAAAGGTCATTAGCTAAAATCATGAGATATCTGCACTCGGCATCTATGAAAGGTGAAGAAAGTAAGCAAGTTCTTCTTCTTCTAGGCCCAGTTGGTGCTGGTAAATCTGCCCTCGTTGAGCATATTAAACGCGCTTTGGAAAATTCTGGACCACTTTACGCAATTGACGGGTGCCCAATCAATGAAGAACCTCTCCATTTGATTCCTAGAAGCTTGCGTGATGATTTCCAAGAATTGTACGGAGTAAAAATCGAAGGAGACCTATGCCCAGTATGTCGCCATAGATTGTTGGAGGAATATGACGGAGATTACATGAATTTTCCAGTCAAAGAAACAACCTTCTCCATTCGTGGCCGCAGAGGTGTTGGAGTTGTTCCTCCTATGGATGCCAACACACAGGATACAAGCATCCTAGTGGGGTCAGAGGACATTTCAAAATTGGACCTCTATCCGGAAGACGATCCTCGCGCACTAAGCTTAAACGGAGCCTTCAACGTAGGAAATCGTGGAATTGTTGAGTTTGTTGAAGTTTTTAAGAACGAAATTGAGTTTTTGCACACAATGATCACTGCCACGCAGGAAAAAGCAGTACCATCCCCCGGTAAAGGTGCTATGATTTATTTTGATGGTGTCATCCTCGCACACTGTAACGAAGCTGAATGGATCAAATTCAAGTCCGAGAACACAAACGAAGCTATTCTTGACAGAATTGTAAGAGTTAATGTTCCTTACTGCTTAGAAGTCAGTCAAGAGCAGAAGATTTACAAGAAAATGCTTGATGAGTCTGATTTTGACGCACACATTGCGCCTCATACCTTAGAAGTTGCAGCTATGTTTTCGGTATTAACGAGACTGAAACCTTCAAACAAGGTTGATCCTATGACGAAGATGAAAATATACAACGGCCAAGAGGTTGTCGAGAAAGGATATATCAAAAAGATCGATATCGACGATTTGCGCGACGAAGTGCGTGACGAAGGTATGACAGGAATTTCCACTAGATTCATTATGAAGTCAATTGACGCAGCAGTTGCAGATTCTGACAACAATATGGTAACTCCTATCTCTATTAGGGATGCTCTTGTTAAGCAAGTTAAGGAACAAGTTGTCGTAGAAGAACTGAGAGAAAAATACCTCTCGTTCTTGCAAAAAGAGCTTCACGACGAATACTTAAATATTCTCGAGACTGAAATCACCAAGGCTTTTGTTTCTGCTTATAAAGAGCAAGCAGAATCACTTTTTAACAATTATCTAGATCATGCCGAGGCGTATGTTAACGGCTCCAAGGTAAAAGATAAGGTAACCAATGAAGAGATGCAAGCTGATGAAGAATTTCTTTGCTCAATCGAAGAGCAGATTGGTATTGTCGGATCTGCAAGAGAAAATTTCAGAGCAGATATCACAGCTTATATGTTTGCTAAACTTAGAAAAGGCGAGCAAATCGACTGGACATCATATGGGCCGTTAAAAGAGGCAATCGAAAACAAACTACTTGCTTCTGTTCGAGATATTTCCAGAATTGTAACAAAGTCCAAATCAAGAGATAAGAAACAGCAAGGTAAATATAATGAAATGATTAAAACCTTGATGGATGAATATGGTTATAGCGAAGGTTCTGCAACCGAAGTTATTAAATATGCTTCTAATAATCTCTGGAGAGACAGCTAGAAAATTTAAAAATAATCTTTTTAAAAGAAAGCCCTGCAATTATATTTGCGGGGCTTATTTTTTTGTCTTAAACTCACTTTTTTTTGCTTTTCGAGAAAGTGTGGAATATCTAGGGCGAACAAGTCTACCCGTAGACTCTGTTCTCGTTTTTTTGTAAAAAAGCGATTATAAAAAAGGCTCTTTTTTGAATGAATAAATTACCTATTAGGTTAAAATTTAAAATTAAAATTCTAAACAAAAAAGCGCGAAAACATATTTTCTATTATTTTAGAAATGATATTAATATTAAAAGGAGAAATTTAATATGATAAAAAATAAAACAAAGGGGGGTGATCAATAATGGCTATTACAACATTTACTAATTATCACTCTAGTGGTTACCAAGACGTAAGCCTAGAATTGACAGATTATGATGAGTCCAGCATCACCGCTTTGAAATATACGGATAACTACAATAATTACAACTGGCTTACTTTTAACTCAGTTGCTATTGAAGCTCTATCTCAACAAGATATAAACAATGGCTACACTGGATATATCAAAATTGTTGCCTTGGGCAGATCGGATAATGGTGGAAATCAGATTTTCTTTCTTCAACAGGCATCAGGCTCTGGTCAACAGAGTTTAAATCTAGATACCTTACTGTTGTCTCCTGATTGGGGAGCTTTATGGTGGCAATCTGGAATTATTAGCGGAACTTATACGCCGCCAGCACCAAGTCCTACTGTCTTTATCGATCAGGAAATGGCTGCTGTCTCATATGGAGATATCTTAACAGCAACCGTAGACTTAGACGGTGGCACATTAGAATATTTTGCATGGGAGCAATATGATGCAGTCGCATCTAGCTGGGTTGTCATCGCAGGTGGTGAAGGATCTCCGGTTATTGGACTAACTGTCGATGAAACCATGTCAGAAAAGCAAATTCAAGCAATGATAAGAGTTAGCGGAATTTGGACTTCATCTGCCGGCACATTGCCAGTTATTTCGT
>UEXM01002942.1_pt1 | contig 11447 bp, 12 predicted proteins | sample 1796661 | NCBI WGS metagenome assembly UEXM01 (sample SAMEA4772469, study PRJEB27181) | metagenome
TAAATATGAACTCAGCAGATAGAGTTGAAGATGTACCAGCGTAAAAAAGAAATTAAACAAGTAAATATATAAATAACAAGTAATTAACAAATAACAATTAAACAATGGCAACAACTTATGCAGTAATAAATTTGTCTGATTCAAACGCTGTTTTGTTCAGTCAAGTAAATCAGTCTTCGGCTCAAACAATGAGAAGAAACTTAGCTAATACTCAAGGTTTACTGTCTTACCAAGTTGAACCTAGTTTTATCACTAATGGTTCTTTAGTACCGGTAAGTACATTGAACCACGAAGAAGCGCTAGCACTGATGGCAACTCCAGAATGGTCGGATCCAAATCCACCAACTGAGTAAACTAAACAAAAATTAAATTAAATTAAATGAAGATTAAAGAAGAACAATTAAAGAAGATACAAGAGCAACAAGCAGCAGTTAATAAAATATTAAATGAAGTAGGTTACTTAGAAGCTAATAAACATGGGTTACTCCATGAACTAGCAGGAGTAAACGAAAACATTGAAGGTTTTAAAAAAGAACTTGAAGAAGAGTACGGTGCAGTAAACATTAACTTAGAAGATGGTACTTACACTGAAATCAAGGAAGAAGAACTAGCTGATGTCTAATATTATTCGTAAAATAAGTATTGGAGCAGATTATAAAAATGAAGCTATGCATTATGCTGTAGGCCAATCGGTCTACGGCGGGCATAGTATTTCTAATATACTGTTTGAAGAAAAAGATAATTCTTACAATATATTCATAACTAAAGAAGACGAAGTATTGCCTTGGAAAAAGTTTAACTCTAATATGGCAATATCAGTTGAGTATGATCTTCAGTACTAATGGAAAGCTTATACAGATTTATTGTACAACCTAAAGGTGAACGTTACGATAATGAAAAAAAGATAGGTGACAAAAGCCTTGTAACTAATACTAGAATAGAAACATTTCAAAGTGTTAGTAAAAAAGCAATTGTTATAGCTGTTCCAAAAGCGTACAAAACAGAGATCAAAGTAGGTGATGAGGTAATCATTCACCATAACGTATTTCGTAGATTCTACGACATGAAAGGTAGAGAGAAAAACTCTGCATCATTTTTTAAAGATGATTTATTCTTTTGTGATATAGAACAAATATACCTTTACAACCAAAACGATAATTGGATATGCAACTTAAACTATTGCTTTGTACATCCAGTTGCTTCTATAGATCAGTTTAGTACACTTAAAGAAGTTCCACTTCTTGGTATAATAAAATATAGCAATAAGTCCTTAGAAGCGCTAGGAATTAGTCCTGGAACCTTAATAACGTTTACACCCAACTCTGAATTTGAGTTTGTAGTCGGTGATGAACGTTTATATTGTATGAAATCAAATGATATAGCCTTAACACATGACGATCAAGGAGACAAAGTTAAATATAATCCAAGCTGGGCACAGAGCAGTTGAAGAGTTAATTAAGATAGCTAGAGAACCTATTGTAGACTCAGAAGATGATATATCAGCAGATAGATTAAAGAACGCAGCAGCGACAAAGAAATTAGCTATTTTCGATGCATTTGAAATATTAACTCGCATCGAGAATGAAAAAGATATGTTAGAGGATAAACCTAAAGAAGTAAAAAAGGAAGAAAAAGCTTTTAAAGGTTTTGCAGAAGGGAGAAGTAAGTGATGTACGAACAAACATTATATAAAGTACTAAAAGATTATATCAACCCTAAGATACTTAAGAAAAATAATAGGTATAAAAAGTGGGAGTATGGGTATAATAAAGAATACGATATAGTAATCATAAGCAGAGACGGAACTATTGGAGACATCTACGAAATACAAGATCTCAAGATTGCTATACCAGCAGTCTCTGAATGCTTTAAACGAAGCGAAGATAAAAAGGAACAATACTGGGAAAAACAAGAATACCCAAAAGAACTAGCTAAAATAAAAAGTGTCTTTGACTGGGAAGAATATCCTACAGATTTTAAAGAAAAATGGTATGACTATATCGATAAAGAATTTGAACGTCGTGAGAAAGGTTACTTTTATTATAACAAGGGTATTCCTAATTATATCACTGGGACTCACTACATGTATTTGCAATGGTCAAAAATCGACGTGGGTGCTGCCGACTACAGGGAATCGAATAAGTTATTTTTCTACTTCTGGGAAGCATGTAAAGCTGATAGCAGATGTTATGGGATGTGCTATCTTAAAAACAGACGATCTGGGTTTTCGTTCATGGCTTCAGCAGAGCTCGTTAACGCCGCCACAATGTCGTCAGATTCAAGATTTGGGATCTTATCAAAAACTGGGGCTGATGCCAAGAAGATGTTTACGGATAAAGTCGTACCCATATCTCTTAACTATCCGTTTTTCTTCAAGCCGATCCAAGATGGTATGGATCGTCCTAAAACAGAGCTCGCCTACAGGGTACCAGCTTCTAAACTAACTAGAAGAAAACTTGATGATAATGTCAAGCTATCAGATATTGTTGGTCTTGACACAACTATCGATTGGAAGAATACAGGTGACAACTCTTATGATGGTGAAAAGCTAAAGATACTAGCACACGATGAAAGTGGTAAATGGGAGCGACCTGATAACATATTAAATAACTGGAGAGTTACAAAAACTACACTAAGATTAGGTAGTAGAATTATCGGTAAGTGTATGATGGGATCAACATCAAATGCTTTAGACAAAGGTGGAAACAATTTTAAGAAATTATATTATGATTCAAGCGTTACGAGAAGAAATAAGAATGGTCAAACAAGCTCGGGACTCTATAGTTTATTCATCCCTATGGAATGGTCCTACGAAGGATACATTGATACTTATGGACTACCTGTCTTCGATACGCCAAAAACTGAAGTCACTGGAATCGATGGAGCAGCAATTGACCTCGGAGTTATCGAGCACTGGGAAAACGAAGTTGAAGGACTCAAACAAGACCAAGACGGATTAAACGAATTTTACAGGCAGTTTCCTCGTACTGAGAAACATGCTTTCAGAGATGAAACAAAAGAATCTTTATTTAACTTAGTAAAGATATACGAACAAGTTGATTACAATGAGGAAATGCACAATGTTGCTTCAGTAACAAAAGGTAGTTTTCAATGGGAGAACGGTATTAAAGATAGTAGAGTAATATTTTATCCTAATAATGATGGTAGATTTTTAATATCTTGGGTACCACCTAAAAACTTACAAAATCAAGTAATTATAAAAAATGGTATTAAGTATCCTGGTAATGAACACGTTGGAGCTTTTGGTTGTGATAGCTACGATATATCAGGAACAGTAGATGGTAAAGGTTCTAATGGAGCTTTACATGGGCTTACTAAGTTTAGTATGGAAGATGCTCCACCTAATCATTTCTTTTTAGAGTATATATCAAGACCTCAAACCGCTGAGATATTCTTTGAAGATGTGCTTATGGCTTTAATATTTTATGGCATGCCTATACTATGTGAAAATAACAAGCCAAGACTTTTGTACTATTTAAAGCGAAGAGGTTATAGAGGTTTTAGTATGAATCGCCCTGATAAAGTTTGGAACAAATTGTCAACAACAGAAAAAGAAGTAGGTGGTATACCTAACTCTAGTGAAGATATTAAACAAGCGCATGCTGCTGCGATAGAAACATACATAGAAGATCACGTTGGTTTTAAATCAGGTGAATATGGAGATATGTATATGCAACGCACTTTAGAAGACTGGGCTAAATTCAATATTAATAATAGAACAAAGCATGATGCTTCTATTAGCTCAGGACTTGCTATTATGGCTTGTAATAAGAATAAGTATAAACCAAATAAAGATATTGTAAGAAATAAAGTAAATTTAGGTTTTAAAAGATATGATAATAAAGGATCAATTTCAAAAATAATATAATAGATGCAAATTTATACAAATACAAATAGCGCTTTTCCGGACCAGGTAGTACCAGATGCAGAAAAAGCAACGTGGGAGTATGGTCTTCAAGTAGGTAGAGCTATTGAAGGAGAATGGTTCACTAATTATCGTGGTGCTTACAGGTTTAATACTAATTATAACAACTTTCATAATTTAAGGTTGTATGCTAGAGGCGAGCAGTCTATACAAAAATATAAAGATGAATTATCCATAAATGGAGATTTATCTTATTTAAATTTAGACTGGAAACCTGTACCTGTTATACCTAAGTTTGTTGATATTGTAGTTAATGGCATATCTCAAAGAAACTATGACATTAACGCTTATGCTCAAGATCCTGAATCATTAAAGAAAAGAACTGATTATGCTTCTGGACTATTACGAGACATTAATGCAGAAGCTTTTATAGCTAAAATACAGCAAAGTACAGGAGCTAATATGTTTTCTAACAAAGATAGAGAAAATGCTCCATCTAATCCTCAAGAGTTAGAAGTACATATGCAAATGGATTATAAGCAAGCGGTAGAGGTTGCTGAAGAAGAAGCTATTGAAAACGTGTTAGCTAAAAATAAGTATGATTTAATAAATAGGAGAGTAAACTATGACTTGACAGTTTTAGGTATTGGTGCTACAAAAACTAGTTTCAACAGGTCTGAAGGTGTTACCGTAGACTACGTAGATCCAGTTAATTTAGTATATTCATATACTGAAGATCCTAACTTTGAAGATATATACTATGTTGGTGAAGTTAAATCTATAAGTTTACCAGAACTTAAAAAAGAATTTCCTTATTTAACAGCTGATCAATTAAAGAAAATACAAGAATATCCAGGTAATCAAGAGTACTTAAGGAACTGGAATGGTAAAGATAATAATAACAATGTGCAAGTTTTATATTTTGAATATAAGACTTATGCTAACCAAGTATTTAAAATAAAGCAAACGCCAAACGGTTTAGAAAAAGCATTAGAAAAAACAGACACTTTTAATCCACCAGAGAGCGAAAACTTTAAAAAAGCATTTAGAGCTATCGAAGTTCTTTACACAGGCGCTAAAATACTAGGTCATCCAGAAATGTTGAAATGGGAAATGTCTGAGAATATGACAAGACCTAATTCTAATGTTGTTAAAGTAAACATGAATTATAATATATGTGCTCCTAGGATGTACAAAGGTCGCATAGATTCACTTGTATCAAGAGTTACTGGTTTTGCTGACATGATACAGCTCACACACTTAAAGCTTCAACAGGTGATGTCTAGGATAGTGCCTGATGGTGTTTATTTAGACGTAGATGGATTAGCAGAGGTTGATCTTGGAAATGGCACTAATTACAACCCACAGGAAGCGTTAAATATGTATTTCCAAACTGGTTCTATTGTTGGCAGGTCGTTAACACAAGATGGTGATCCAAACCGTGGAAAAGTTCCAATACAAGAGTTACAAACATCGTCTGGTGGACAAAAGATAAATTCACTTATAAGTACTTATCAATATTATTTACAAATGATAAGAGATGTAACCGGACTTAACGAAGCAAGAGATGGTAGTCAACCAGATAAAAACGCTTTAGTTGGGTTACAAAAGTTAGCTGCAGCAAACTCTAATACTGCTACTAGACATATATTGCAGTCTAGTTTATATATAACGCTTAGAACGTGTGAAAATATAACTCTTAGAATAGCAGATGCACTAATGTTTCCTTTAACTAGACAAGCTTTAGAAAGTAGCATATCTAGATTTAACATGCATACACTTCAAGAACTTAGTCAAGTTAATTTATTAGATTTTGGTATATATCTTCAACTAGAACCTGATGATGAACAAAAAGCAATGTTAGAACAAAATATACAAGTAGCATTACAACAAAACCAAATATATTTAGAAGATGCTATAGATATAAGAGAAGTTAAAAACCTTAAATTAGCAAATGCTTTACTTAAACAACGTAGAAAGAAAAAGCTTAAACAAGACCAAGCTGCGCAGCAAGCAAATATTCAAGCACAAGCTCAGGCTAATGCCGAGCAAGCTGAGAGAGCTGCAATGAACGAAGTTCAAAAGCAACAAGCAGTAGCTGAAACTAATATTCAATTTGAACAAGCTAAATCTCAATTTGAGATACAGCGAATGGAACAAGAAGCTGTTATTAAAAAGCAGTTGATGGAGCAAAAGTTCCAATATGACATGCAGTTAGCTCAAGCAGATATTCAAGTTACTTCAGCTAGAGAAAAAGAAATTGAAGATAGAAAAGACAAACGAACTAAATTACAAGCGACTCAACAAAGTCAAATGATTAGTCAAAGACAAAATGATTTATTACCAACTGATTTTGAAACTCAAGGTGATAATGAAGCAGGAGGTTTTGGTTTACAAAACATGGGTCCTGGATAAATACCATTATTAATTATTATATTATATTATGTCAGAAGAAATAAAAGAAACTCCTACAGGTGAATTAGAACAAGGGGAGTTTAAAATAAAAAAGAAACCTAAAAAACTTGCAAATAAAAAACCGCAAGAAACTACAAAAGTAGATTTATCTAAAAAAGAAGAAAAAGACGCTATTCCAGAGTCAAGCACAACGAAGGTGGATGTACGCGAACTTTCCAAAGATAGCGGCGAAGTGGGAGAAGCACACATCGAAGAGCCGGAAGCTACCAAAGAGAAAAAAGAAGAAACAGTAGCAACTATTACTGAGATTACTGAAGAACCTAAAGCTGAAGAAGAAGTAAAAGCTCCAGAACCAGAGCCTCAACCAGAAATTAATCTACCAGAAAATGTAGAAAAACTGGTTAACTTTATGAAGGAGACTGGTGGAGATATTAATGACTATGTTAGGTTAAATGCTGATTATACAAATATTGATGACACGGCATTGTTAAAAGAATATTATAAACAAACTAAACCACATCTTGACCAAGACGAAATTGAATTTATTATGGAAGATAAATTTGATTATGACGAAGATATAGATGAGGATCGCGATATAAGAAAAAAGAAACTCGCGAAGAAAGAAGAAATTGCAAGAGCTAAAAACTTTTTGGAAGAGACTAAGAGTAAATATTACGACGAGATCAAGTTGAGACCGGGCGTTACTCAGGAACAACAAAAAGCTATGGAGTTCTTCAATAGATACAACAATGAACAACAGACCGTTCAAAAGCAACATGAGGATTTTAAAAACACTACTAAAAATTATTTCACTAAAGATTTCAAAGGTTTTGAGTTTAGTTTAGGAGAAAAAAGATTTAGTTATAATGTACAAAACCCTGAAACTGTAGCTGATAACCAATCAAATTTAACAAACTTCGTTAAGACGTTCTTAGACGACAAAGGTAATGTTAAAGATTACGAAGGTTATCATAAAGCAATTTATGCTGCTAGAAATGCTGATACTATTGCAAATCATTTTTATGAGCAAGGCAAAGCCGATGCGATTAAAGATGTTACAGCAAAATCTAAAAACATAAATCAAGATGCTAGAAGTACAACTCCTGGCGACTTATTTATAAATGGATTAAAAGTAAAAGCAGTAAACGGTATTGATAGTTCAAAGTTGAGAGTAAAATCAAAAAAAAATAAATAAAAACTAAAAACTAAAAATTATGAGTTTTGCAACAGGTGGGAGTTTTCCCGCGTCTATTGTTCCTATGCCTAATCAAGTTACAGTTCAAGACAATTACCTTGACTTTAACAACTTAGGTGTTTCACAATGGGCACAACAATATTTACCTGAGCTTTATGAGCAAGAGGTAGAAAGATACGGAAACAGGACGTTGTCTGGTTTCTTGAGAATGGTTGGCGCTGAAATGCCAATGACATCTGATCAAGTAATTTGGTCTGAACAAAATAGATTACACATTGCATACGACAACGTTGCTGTAGTAGCTGGAGCTAACTCTACTATTGCTGTAACAATTACTCCAGGCGCTGGTAACCCAGCAACATCAGCAATTAGAAATGGTAATACAATTTTAATTTCTGATAACGCAACTGGATTAGCTACTGCTAAAGCATTAGTTACTGATATCAACTCTGTTGGTACTGACGGTTATGGTATTGCAGCTATATTATATGAAACACTTGCTGCTGGTATGCCAGCTGCAATTACAGCTGGAACATGTAGCTTGTTTGTATATGGTTCTGAATTTCCAAAAGGAAGTAATGGAATGGCCGGAGCTATTGAGCCTGGTGTTACAACTTTCAATAACTCACCAATCATCATGAAAGATAATTATGAGTTAAGTGGTTCTGATGCTGCTCAAATTGGCTGGATTGAAGTTGCTACTGAAGATGGAACATCTGGATTCTTATGGTATTTAAAAGCTGAGTCTGAAACAAGACTAAGATTTGAAGACTATATGGAAATGGGCATGGTTGAAGGTGAACTTCAAGCTAATCTAGGCGCTACTACTCAATTTGGTGCTAACTTTGGACCAACAGGTGCTAACACTTCACAAATAAAAGGTACACAAGGTTTATTTGCTGCAATCGAAGCAAGAGGTAATGTATACTCTGGTTTTGCTGGAGCTGCTGCTCCTGGTTCTGGTGCTTTAGGTGATTTCGATGAAATCCTTAAAAACTTAGACAAGCAAGGTGCTATTGAAGAAAACATGTTATTCTTATCAAGATCTACTGCTCTTGACTTTGACGATATGATTGCTGCAATGAATGGATCTTACGCTTCTACAGCTGCTGCTTCTTATGGTCTTTTTGACAACGAAGCTGACATGGCATTAAACTTTGGATTTTCTGGTTTCAGAAGAGGTTCTTATGACTTCTACAAAACTGATTGGAAATATCTAAACGATGCTACAACTAGAGGATTAGACAAGGAGATTGATGGTGTACTTGTTCCTGCTGGAACTTCTACAGTATACGATCAAATGTTAGGTGCTAATATCAGACGTCCATTCTTGCACGTAAGATATAGAGCTTCAGAAACAGAAGATAGAAGATTTAAATCTTGGATCACTGGTTCTGTTGGAGGTGCTTATACTTCTGATCTTGATGTAATGAGAGTTAATTTCTTATCTGAGAGATGTTTAGTAACTCAAGCTGCTAATAACTTCGTGTTGTTCAAAGGAGCTTAATAATTATAAACATTTAAAAATATAGAAATTATGGGACATATAAAATTAGCAGTTGATCAACTAGTTAGTTGTGATGCTATAAATCAAATAACAACCGACATAACAAGTAACGATCTTACTATTGATGTAGTTTACAATGTAGTTGGACAAACAGGAGCAGGAACATTTGCTTGTGTAAAGTCTAATATTGTTTATACAAAAGGCGGTTCTAATTCATTCACTAAAACAGCAGCTGAATATTTATCAGATTTTGTTGATGCATGTGAAAAAATGAGTGGTGCAAGTGGGCCTAGTGTAGCTGGACCTATCGTGGAGCAAAAAGTAACTGCTAGTGGTGCACTAGTCGGAGCTATTACTCCAACTGTAACAATCAAAAAAGGAGCTAACTTAGCATAAGTTAACCTAACAAGATCCCGCTTCGGCGGGGTCTTTTTTAATTATTATATTATATTATATTATGGAAGAAATAAAAGAAAAAAAGTCTACTAAAAAAGTAGATACTTGGGAGTATAAAGATAGAAGTTATTATCTATTAGGTTCTAAAACTCCTTTAACATACACGATAATGTCTAAACACTCAAGAAGATATCCTTGCGTTTGGTTTGATCCAGAAAAAGGTTATGAAAGAGAAATGAGATATGCTACAAATCAACAGTCTATTTTTGTTGACGAACAACAAGGATCAGCTACTTTAGCACATATCGTTTTTAAAGAAGGACATTTATTTATTAAAAAAGAAAAAAAAGCTTTACAACAGTTTTTAGATAAACATCCACATAAAGGTGTATTATTTGAAGAATTTGATCCTATAGCTACTGCTGAAGATCAATATGATTCTTTAGAAATGGAATTAGAAGCTATGAATGTAGCAACTCATATGGATATAGATCAACTAGAAGCTATACTAAGAGTTGAAATAGGAACTAGCGTAAATAAGTTATCTAGCAAAGAACTAAAAAGAGATGGATTATTATTTGCAAAGAAAAATCCTAAACTATTTTTAGATTTATCACAAGATGAAAATGTAGTTCTTAGAAACTTTGCTATACGAGCGACAGAAGCTAATATTATTTCATTAGCAGATGATCAAAGAACAATTAAGTGGACAACTAATGGTCGTAAACTGATGACTGTGCCATTTGATGAAAACCCATACTCAGCTATGGCTGCGTGGTTTAAAACAGATGAAGGACTTGAAGTTTATAAATCAATAGATAAAAAACTTAAATAACAAGTAACTATATAATTAGGGTGGTATTTCGCCACCCTTTTTTTTTAAAAATATTAAAATGGCAATAAACGTAAATACGGTATATACTACAGTGTTATCTATATTAAACAAAGAACAGAGAGGTTATATGACACCTGATGAGTTTAATAAAGTAGGAACACAAGTGCAACTTGAGATATTTGAAAAATATTTTGAAGACTTAAATCAGCAATTACGTGTGCCATTACAAGCAGCTCAGATGGATTCTGAGTATGCTGATAGAATTAAAACTACAGAGGAAAAAATATCTATATTTGAGACAAGTAATTCACTTAGTTACTCTGGTGGTAGTTTTTCTATGTCTGCTTTAAATCCTGCAATACATAGAATAGGTACGTTACAATACGAGCCAAACGGTTTAATTCCTGTAGAAATACAAAGACTTACTCAAAAAGAGTACAACTTAGTACAAAGATCTAAATTAACTGCACCTACTGAAAAATGGCCAGTATATAAAGAAGAAAATAATTTATTTTATGTATATCCTGATACTATACAAGGTAAAGTAATGGCATATTATATTAAAAAACCAAGTGATGTTGTTTGGGGTTTTACACCTGGGTCTTTAGGTCAATATACTTACTCACCTGCTGCATCTACTGACTTTGAATTAGACGCTATAGAGCAAACAGAGGTTATATTAAATATACTTATGTATGCTGGAGTAATAATAAGAGATCCACAAATAGTACAAACAGCAGCTTCAATGGTGCAACAAGATGAAGTAAATCAAAAAAGCTAACATATGTCACTTATAACAGAAACTAACGAAGAATATTACGCAGGGCAACATAGTTTTGTAGGTGATGGTGTTACAACAGAATTTCCTACTACATTTAATACTGACTTAACGCTTACAACTGCTACTGGTAACGGTAATTTTACCGTAATAGTTAACGGTGTTTCAGTAACTCCAGTATTATCTCTTTCTAACCCTAAAACAGTAGTAATAAATCCTGCTCCAACAAGTGGATATGTTGTAGAAATTAAACTTAGCACACCTGCAGTATGGAATAATTATGGTGGATATTCTTATATAACATTAAATGATCTTATAGATAACTTTTTAGTTGGATATGTTGGTCATGGTAAATTAGTGTCAAGCGCTAAAAGAACTGATATATTATTCCACGCTAAAAGAGGTTTACAAGAGTTTAGTTACGATACTTTAAAA
>UEXM01002945.1_pt1 | contig 11439 bp, 7 predicted proteins | sample 1796661 | NCBI WGS metagenome assembly UEXM01 (sample SAMEA4772469, study PRJEB27181) | metagenome
TTATCTTTAACAAACTTTGATAAATAGACTCTTGTTTAGTATTTAATTTCTTTGACTTCCCCTCTACAAATCTTACTAAAGTATAGTAACTTCCATCCGCTTTTATATTATAAGGACCAGTATAAACTTTGTTATCTAAAAACAAAGTTCCTTTTGAGAATAAATTTTCTGATATGAGGTTTTTTGGTTCCATTAAAATTCCTCAGCTCGTACTTCACCTGCTTCTACATATATGAGACTAAGTTTTGTTAACCAATCAGTTCCTTCTAAAGAATGTGAAATTCCCACTACTTTAAAATGACCATTTTGATATAATGCTGGTACATATGTTAAATGAAATGCATCAAACATCTTTATTCCTGCAATACCATCAAGTGTCACATCAACTTTAAATGGTAACTTAGGTGTATTAGGTGGTAGTTGCAATTCTTTTTTAGAATTTACTACGGAAGCAGATGTCAATATCTTTGTTAATTTAGTCTTTAATATTTCTGATTGACTACTAAAATCAACCGAAGTATTTTTCTTTGGTATTAATTTTCCATATGATTTTGTTGCACTTTCAAGATATAGTTCTAAATATGATTTTGCTGCTGGTATCGTATCATCTAAATCTTTTTTTGCTAAGGTTATTTTTGCATCAACATCTGTAGTATTTTTTTTACTTGCTTCTAATATTGCCTTTTCTTTTTTTAATCTGTTTATTTTTAGAAGTATATCGTCTCCAGTTGAAACTAAATTATTATTATCCTTGAAGAAAAAATGATTTGATATATCTGAATCTAAGTCCATACTATAACTTATATCCCTTACGATTGAGTCTTGACCAAATACATTTAGAGGAGTTATTTGGTTATATATTCTAAATTTTTTATTAAGATAATCTACTTCTCTGTAATCAAGTTTTGCTGTTTCTAATTCAACTTTACTATACACTTGCTGATTTATCTCAGCATCTTTAACTTCAAGTGCACCGTCTGGGGTAACACTAATCTTAAATCGTACTACATTGTTAAAACAATCTGATATTTGCTCAAAAATTGTACCTACAAGCCCTATTAAACTTTTTTCTGTTCCAGTATTTGTATATTTAACATACTCGTCAAAGAACCATTTTGCATTTACTAATATATTTCTGACATATATTTTGTCTTTCTTTTCATTAAAAGATGTAAAATTTTCATGTAAGTCTTTCATCCTAAACATTTTTTCTTCAATAGGGCTATCTTTTTCATCTTGTACCTCTACTGGAGAAACAAGTCCTTTTACTTTTGATAGAACACATATTCCTGGGTTAGTAGAAAAGATTTCGTTAGGGACACCAGCTGTATTTGATAAAAACTTACCTTGAACTCCATCCTTCACAATTTTTTGTGATAGTTCTGAATTAAGACCGCCCATAGTTTGAGGTCGTTTCAAAGGTACTCCTGGAATCGTTATATCTATTTCGGGAAACTGCACACTTCTAATAAAAGTACCTTCTTTATGTGATGCTGGTATGTTACTTACTAATACTCTATTTTCGTTATCATCGGTCATTACCGCTTTGGTTATTGTTTCTGTTTTTGTTGTTGTCCCCTCTCCACTTTCGTTAGGTACTTCAGTAGTAACTTCTTCTTCTATTGTTTCGTCTTTCTGAGGAATAGAATAGAGTCTTCTTGGTAATTCTGGTTCTGAAAATTTTCTTAGTATGTCTGTGACTATAGTTCCTTCTTCTACACTCTCTTCATATCCTATTCCATTATTTATAATCCATTCACATAAACCCCAAGTAAGATACATCTGTTGTACTTGTTTATTTCCAGATTTTGATGCACTACCATTCTCTTCATTTGGTCTTATGGAGACAACCAATTGTTCTATATCTTCTGGTGTACTTGACTCTGGATTAGGAAAAAGTTTTGTTGTAAATTCATCATTTATAGTTAAAGACTTATCACTCTCTTCCCCTTCTTTTACATCAATGACTTGTTGTAAAGACTTTGGTGCTCCCTCTACTTTAAAAAATCCTGGTGGGTTTGTTCTTTCTTCATTATCTATTAGTGGGTCTTCTGCAGTTCCATCTCCAGTGTCATCAGCTACTCCTGCTGCTCTTTCATAATTTATTGTTTCAGTATACTTTATAGTTCTACCTTGTCCTATAGTAAATATTGAATCTCGTGTTGGTATAATAAATTTTTTACCCTTTCCATGTTTACTTAAACTTTTTTCTGGAAACCCTCTTAACTTTAAAAGAAAGTCTTGGTATAGTGCATAATTAGTTTCCTTTTCATCACCTTTTTTTTCTTGTATAGGAGTTGGTTTATTGGTTAGAATATCAATTCCCGCTTCTTGAGCCAATTTATCATTTTTTGCTTTGTAAGTTGCTAAAATACCTTCAGTATAAAGAGTTATACTTATATCAAAACTACCATCATCTGGTTGAACATTTATATCAAAACCACCAACTTTTGCTATCTTAGAGTAAAGTTTTCCACCAGAATATAAAGCAGATATTCCTTCTAACTCTGCTTTTCCCGTTGTTAATAAATCATCATTTTCAACTTCTGGGTTGGGGTCTGGATTTCTTAGATTCACTATTGACTTTATAGAACTACTATTACTTGGGTCTGAATAACCAAACATTACTAAAACTTCTTTTCCTATTACAAGGTAATCACTTGAAAGTGTGTTTAATTGCTCTCTTGTATATGCCTTTATATTCATAGTAATTGTTGCATATAAACCACTACCCTCATATGTAACACTAAGATTTCTTAACCCAGGCTTTGGTCTATAACTACCAGCAGTCCCATATTCTGAAATATAATTTGGGTTTGGATTGGTAGTTTCATATTGTCTATCTATATAATTTCCTTGTGGTACTCCAAATTTCTTTTCAGATTTTTGGTCATCAACAAGTCCTAATGAAGTACCAAGCAGAGTTGCTGTTGGTGCTGATTCTGTTAATGCTCTTATTATTGCCCAGGATGGTTTATAGACTTGATAATCTTCTAAAGGTATACTTTGAAAATCTGCAATTGGTTCGCCTGCTCGTTCTTGTTTTGTATAACGATTTCCAAATTGTCTTCTCTGTAGTTCTACTTGTACAAAGTTATCAACCCTATTAATCATTGCCTCCATCATAGGGTCTTTTTTAGTATCATCTGACACTTTAGTACCCCTCTCTTGGTATTCTTAACTGCACTCCGGGTTCTAAATCATAACTGAGAACTTCTAAACTATTTGCTTCACTTATAACCCACCATTGTGTAACACTACCAAAGTATCTTTGTGCTAATAAATCAAGTCTGTCACCTTGTGTTGTTACATAATAGATATCAGACTCTCTTAGTGGAAACTGATTGTAATCAGTTCTTTCCCGATATTGTCTGCCATTCTTATCTATTCGTATTCCAGTTCCATTATATCTTGACATTTTATCGTCCTTTTGCTGCTTCGTCTGTTACAGTTTTTTGTTGTTCTTCACTATTAAATATATCGGCAACAGATGAAGTTTCTCCAGTCTCCATTTTTACATCTTCACTTTTCATATATTTTTTATGTGCTGTATCAAATGTCGTTAGAGCAGGAACATTTGTGTATAAGTCTTTTAACCAAGGTAATCCATCAGAAGATAATTTGTCTGTTCCTAAACCAACTTTACCAAAATGTTTACCATAACTATCTGGTATTTGTTGTGGTATTACTTGAAATCCCATGTTTATATCAACCATCTGTGGTAATTCTCCTATAACATTACTTCCACCATCGTCAATAATAACATCCCAAGGATAGTCTGGTGGTACACTAATATTAAAATCTTTTATATAACCAGGTTGTGAAGTTAGGTAATCTCCTATTGTTAATTCACAGATAGGTGATGACATTCCTGGGTTTCCTTGATAATATCCACCATCATCACTTCCATAGACATTGGTATCTACAAAACTACCATAATTTAAACCAACTAAATAATTTATCTTTTCCCACATTGGAATCATTTCTCTTCTTGAAAATGCTGCTACTTTCAATGAAAACGATACACTTCTTGTAGTTCCTTTGTAAACATAAACATCATCTGGTCTTCCGACATATCTATAGTTATTCCATTCAGGAGAAATACTATCTTGAATATTAGTTAAGAACGCTCTAAGAACTATATACTTTCCATTTCTGACATCTCGTATATTAAATTTAATTAAATCTTTTTGGTTATCAACACCATCTGGTCCTTGTCCATAACTAACTATATTAATTTTATCAAATGAATTTTTTTGTCGTGTTCCTTCGGGGTCTAACATACCACCAGCATATAGTTTATGTGCTACCGGTGCTTTTGATAACGCTTTATGAACTGGATATTTTGGTTGACCATATCGTGTTGTTAAAGTTCGTGTAGGTCTATCTTCACCCCCACTCAATAAATCCGCTGCAGAATTGACTACACTTCCGATTAATCCTGCTTGTGATGGGTGTTTACTATCAACTCTTCTTTCATATAAAGCCATGTTATCATCGGGAACTCCAAAAACTGAATTTTTTACTAATCCTAATATATTACTCGCAACTGATGAACCTCTAATTCCAAATTGTCCAAGATTGCCAGTAGTAAACCTTGTTATTAAGTTAGTGTAAATACTTTTTTCAGACGCGTTGAATAATGTCATTACTGCATCTTTACCAAGTCCCATTACTCCCGCTGGACTAAGTGTTCTTTTTAAAGTTCTTTCTAAATCCTTTAGTATTCTACTTGCAAATCTACCACCACCACTCTCTCTAATAAAAAAGTCTGGTGTTAATCCTGCTTTAACCTCGTTTATTGTAGTATCTATTAAACCAATTGAACCATACATACTTCCATATGTTGCACCAGTAGAAACTCCATCTGAATATCCAAAGGGTGAACTTGGATAATCATAGGTAGATGCGTCCATTTCACTTAAGTCTCTAAATTCTGTTCCTTTACCATCATTAAATTTATCACTTAATGTTTGTCCATTTACTCTAACATCTTTTAGTAGAGCATTTTTTACACTTCTAACTATACTACCTTCGGGGTCTTCTTCTATATCAAAACCAACACTTAAATATGATGTTGTATCTAAAGTAAAATCCGTACCCTTTTCAAAACCACTATCAACTCTAACTGGACCAGAAGAAACATTAGTATAAGGTCTTGGTACACTAACAAGTGATGGTATATTATCTGCAGAATAAGATTGTGCACTAAATATATTATCAGAAGTATCAAGTTTTAATTCTAATATATCATTCCCTTCTGTGTCTGTAGATGTAAATGCAAAGTTACTATCTTCAACGGGATAAATTCCTTTTGTATACCCAGTAACATTAGTACCAAAACTTGTAAATTGTTCTATATTAAAACCACCAACATTCCAAGAACTCATACCTACTTTTAACTCATCAAAAGTAAATGGGGTTCTTGTTACTAAAGTTTCTACACCTTCAGAGTCTATTTCAATACTCTTTCTTGCTGTTGTAATACCTGCTATATTTCCTGGTTGAAATTTTCCTAAAGTATAAACACTAAACTGATTCTCAACATCATCAACCATACCGACAAATATTGAATCTGATATAGCATATGTGGTAACAGATGGACTTGGTTCTCCACCAATTTCTCCATCAGTAAACATAGTATATTGAGATGGAAGTTTACTTTCTCCAACTGCATACATATTTTTAGTAAAACCAACTGCATCATCATTTGAAAAAAAGTTTACTGCTCCATCATATCCACTTGTATCTATACCCATACTTGGTAAACTTGTTTTAAGTTGGTCTATAGTATAAGGTGGTGCGGTGTCACCAAGTCCTGCTGCTGGAATTTGAAGATTCCAAGTAACATCTGAACTTGGTTCATCTGCGTCTGATGTAAATTGTGATTTTAATCCTGCTGAATATTGTGATAGTCCAGGTGATGGAGTACCACTTGTTACTTTAAATCCTCCTAATGGAAACGACCCCTCAGAAAAAGACGGAAAGAAAGTTTGGTCTTGATAAAATGTATTAATATCGTACCGAGTTATAAGTTTTTCTCCACCAAAAGGTTGCATATTTTCAGTAAACCCAGTTGCGTAATTACTATTATTAGTAAAAGGCCCACCTGGAAAGAAATCTACAGAACCAAGTTCTATTGTATTTGGATAGAATCCATCTGATAGTGGTTGTACATCTGCAACAAACCCTTCTATATTATGTTGTCCTTTACCATGTGGACTTGGAAATGAATCAACTATACCACTATTGTTTAAACCATCACCTGGATACAGAGTATCTGGATAAACCATAAACTGAGTAAATCCAGAAACCATATCATCAGAAAAAAAGTTTACAGAACCAACATCTTCAGTAGGACTTTCTTCTAAAGGTGATGTTGGAAAAGATTGATTTACACTATCAATTGGTAAATCTAATAATGGAGATGATGAAAAACCTCCGATACCATTTTCTGGAATTTCTATTGGTGATGTACTAAAAGTTGAATTTGATGAAATATCTAAACTATTTTGAAGTTGTGTTAATAGTTTTGTTTCTGTACTAAAAAGATTAATAGAAAGACTTGATTTTTTTAATTGTGTTGCGAGACTATCTCCTCTTAATGATTCATCACTAAAATCACGAATAGACTTATCAGAGTTTGCTAACTGATTTTCAATACTATCTCCTCTTCGTGCTCTATCATTAAAGAACTTAGAGAAATCGGTTTTAAATTCATCTATTAATGACATTATCCTGTTCCATTATTCTGTTTATTTCTTAGTAATACTTGTTCTACTTTTGAAATATCATTCTTGATAATAATATCTCCGCTGTTCTGGTTTATCGTATCTATTTTTTCATTTAATTTTTTTAGTTGTTCTACTGCTTCTTCACTACCTAAAAGTATTGCTTTTGCTTTTTGGTCTGATGCCATTAATGATACTGCTTCTTTTACATTACCAGCTTGTTCAATTATTTTTTTATCATCCAGTCCAAATGTACCATCTGAAAGTCTATTGAAACTCACATTTCTTGTCGTACCGACCCCTAAACCAGAACTATAGAGGGATTCCTCCCTACTTCCAACTAACATACTTTGTACAAGTTCTTCAAGTGAACCAAACTCAGTTCCTGCAAGAAATGCTTCTGCTCCACCTTTTCCAGTATTTAAATAGAATTGAGTTTCAAGACTTTTTACGATTCCCTTCGTTATAGCGTCTGCTGACCCTCTTGACCCTAAACTTGTTTTTTCTAACTTTTCCACTAAGTTGTCAAAACTCATTGTTGAAGCACCCTTAATACCTTGTTCATTAGCAAGACGAAGTGCAATTTGTTTTAGATTCCCTTCTGATAACGCCGTATCTAAAGCAGTGTTTACACCTTTTTCCATTGCTTTTGCTTTTTCAACACCTGCTTTTCTAAGTTCTTCTTCAACCACACCTTTTAGATTGTTTTTATACTTTTTAAGAAGACTATTTACACCATCGTCACCTTTTAGTATTTTGGCAAGTTCTGCTAATGCATCTACTGATGGAGTTACACCTTCTTTAATTCCGACTTCGTCAAATGCTTTTTGAACATTTTCTGCACCTACACCTACATTTTTCAACCCTTTAAAAACAGCATCAATCATTTCTGGAGTTACTTCTTTTCCAGCAAGAGTGTCAACAATATTGTCAATATCTTTAAATACTTTTAATTTCTTTTGAGTAGCCATCTGCTCAACTTGTGCAAACGCGTTTGAGATAGCATTTTTACCTTTGTCTCGTATATCTTCTGCTTTACCTGCGAAATATTTTCCTATTGCTTTACCAGCAAATTGACCAATTCCTGCACCTAATGCTATACCTGCTGGTCCACCAATTGCACCAATAGCTCCTCCAAGTAATCCACCAAGAGTACCACCTAAAGCCTTTTTTCTCTCTTTAGCATCTTTAGTAGTTGCTAATTTAAATACATCTGCACCAACGGATATTGCTGCTGCTGCTGGCCCTAATACTCTTAAAAATTTTGCTCCACTACCAATAGCATTCATTCTTGTAGCACGAGCATCTAAAGCTCCACTTGCTGTTTTTTTAAAAGAACCACCAAATAAGTTTTGCATCACTGGTGTTTTTGCTCCACCACCACCCATACCACCAAATAATGATGCTATATTTGCTCCAAAACTTATTCCTTTGATTGCAACAAGGATTCCAAATGCAGTTTTAAGATAACCAACTGTTTTATCAAGAATCTCATTTAGTTTTCCAGGTTCATCTAATATGTCTTCAAATTTGTTTGCAAAAGTTGTGATATGAGGTAATAATTGTTCTCCTATTTTTATTGCAAGTTTTGAGAATATTGCTGATAGTTTGTCTTGTAAATTTAATTGTCTTTGTAGTAACTTTTCTCTTTCTATTTCATTTTTAACATCAAGAGCTGTTTGTCCACTAAGTTTACCTTGTAAAAATAATTGTCTATATAAATCTTTTATTGTATCAGAAGCAGTTCTTCCAGTAATTCTTTCAAATTCTTTCTTTTGTTCAACAGACATTTCTTCTATTCGTAGTGCTTGTTGAGATAAATCTGTTGTTCCAGTAATTGATGCTAATTCTTTTTTTCTTGCTTCAAGAAATTTACCTTGTCTTCTTAATCTTGTTGATTCAACGAGGTTTATACTTCTACCAAATAAAACTGATGCTTTCATTTGACTTGTAAACAACTCTTGAAATGAACCCGTAGCCGATGTAGAATTTGCAATATCATTTAAATTTAATCCAAGTTTTCTTGCTTCTAATACTTGTGACATTAATTGGTCTGTTTGTCCAGCAAGTATAAGAGCAGTATCTCCTTGAACTGCTTTTAAATCTTCAAAGACTTTATTAACTTGTACACCACTACCGATTACATCATTGGTAAATTGATTAATATCTTCCATTGATGCACCAAGTAATCTTGCTTCACTTACAACATTTACCATAGTATCTGCTTGAATACCAAATGCAGTTCCTATTTTTACTGATTGTGAAACTATATCTGCTGTCTCTTTATTTAGAAATCCAAAATTATTTGCTGATGCTGCAGACGCTTTTGATATATCATCTACTGATGCTCCAAATGCAATTAATTCTGGTTGTGTATCTTTTATTGCTAATTGAAATTCTCTCGTATTTCTTTCTAATAATCCAGACTCTCTTGCAGTTCCTTTTCCTAATTTTTCCAATTCAAAAAATCTTTTAACTGATAATGCTAAAACACCACTAAGTGCTACTATTGGATTCAATAATAATCTTGCTTGTTTTACTCCATTCCTTAATGCTGATGTTTGCATCCCGTATTGTTCTGTAATATCACTTGCAAAACCATCAAGTTTACCCATTATATTTAATTGTTTTCTATGTAATTCTAACCGTTCTTTATCTCCCTTTTTTAATGAGTTACTATTATTAGTTAACTTCTTTGTTATGTTATTTGCTGCTTTGTAATACTCATTACTCTTCTTCTGTAAACCTAAAGTTTCGGTTAATGTTTTAAATTTAGCATTAACAATTTTATTACTTTCTCTTGCAGCTTTGGTTGTTGCTGCGATAGCACCTTCCATCAAACCTATTGACTTACCCAACATTCTACCAGACTTGTTCAAGTCTTTCATTATGTCTTTCATTTGTTTTTGTTGTGATTCTGCCACAATATTACCCTATAGATTAAAGTCCTAATTCTTTATAGGCCGCATCTGCTGCTTTGGCAAGTTTAGGATTTTTCTTTCTTAGTTTTGATATATCTGATTGTAAACTAAATATAGATTGAACTATATCTTTTACTTTCATACCTAACTTCCTATCCTTTTTTGCTGCTATTGCAATAGCTCGTTTTCCTTGACCTTTTGAAACTGCTTTTAACACTGCTTGTACTAATTTATTTTCTTGTAAGGGTGTTAACATAATTGTCTCCAGAACTTATGGTTATACACTTATAAATATCACAAACCTTTAATTTTGTGGTGGTTTAATAGCAGGTCTTAGTATACTATCCTTATTTTGTGATTGTTGGTGGGCTTGAGTTGCTTGTTTTTCTGCTCTTTTAGCACCTTGGTCTTCATTATAGTCAATAATCTTTTTTAAATAATATTGACGCAACCAAATAGGCATGTTGTAAACAGATGTGTAATCCCATCCACCATTTCCATGATAGAGAAGATTCCAAATTTCGTTATGTATGTAAGGTCTATCTTCGGCGGTTAGGAAAAAAAAATGAAATGTCAATTGGTAAATCCATTTCTTCAATTTCTCCATTTGACGACTCATATGCGAAACTCATGTCCACATCGGGTGTCATATCATATATTTCATCTCGTAGAAATGAAGAGTCACCTGCCAACAACTCATTATCAACATAACTTCTTATTGCTTCTTTTTTATCATTACCATCAATTGCAGTAATTGCATATTTTAAACGAGTTGTCATTTCTGGAAGAACTCCAGTTGTTTTTTCAAGTTTTTTGAGTCCTTTAAGTTCACCATCTATAATCTTATCATCACCAGATGTTAATACCTTGACTGTAACTTCTCTTTTTGAAAGAGGTAGTTTAACACTAAACTCACGAGTTCCATCAATAAATCTTGAAAAATCTACTTTTTTATCATCTAATTTTGATAAATCTACATTTACCTCTTCTTTATTTCCAACATCATTAGGGTCTTGTACAGAAACTTTATAGTCTTTTCCGTATCCAAGAACTCTTGCTGCTATCATTAGAGCATTCTTATCACCTAACAATAGTGAATTTAAATCTATTTTTTCAACGATTAGACTTTCTAACACTTTGTCAAATGCAATACCTTTTCTTAGTAGAGTTTGAGAAGTTAAAATATCTTCTTCTTTAGCTGTCATATATCTCATTTCAACTTTTCCAGAAGAAAATGGATGTTCTTTAGGGTATAATTTACCTTTTGATGGCAAATCTATTATCTCAGTTGGAAACTGGGATTTTACTTGTTCACTCATATTTTGTTAACTCCGATAATATATTGATGTTAAAACCATTCTATATATAAGTATGTACCAAAAGTAAAAAACCCCCAAAAAAGTTTCGGGGGTTCTTTGTGGTGTATAGTATAGTGTGGACTATATTTAAAATTGTAGTACTGCGTAATCGTAAGTGATTGTCACACTAATTTCAACAGGTTGCTCTTCTGCCCAACTCAAATCTCCAAAATTTGCTTCAGAAATATATGCACCCTTTAGTGACCATTCTTCAACTTTATCACCTACTGGACCAAGTACATTAAATACTATGTCTTTCTTGTAGAAGTCTGCATATCCGTTACGACCTGTAACAGACTCATGTGACAAACGAATCCATTCAATCACCGATTGTGCTCCACTTGGAACAATTGGGTCATATAAAGTTATAGTTATAGGCTGCCAATCTGCTTTACCTTTTAATTTTCTTTTCACATTAATGTGGTCAAG
>UEXM01002946.1_pt1 | contig 11436 bp, 20 predicted proteins | sample 1796661 | NCBI WGS metagenome assembly UEXM01 (sample SAMEA4772469, study PRJEB27181) | metagenome
AATTACTAATAGAGTTAGTAAGCGACTCAGCTGTTAATGGAAACTCTAGTGCGTCTGCTATTTTAAGAGCTATGTTTTCAGCTACTCTAAGAGTTAAATAAGATGATGACTGCTTGATATGTCTAGTGGCAACATTAGACGCATTAGCGGCCATTTTTTGTAAACCTACTAATGTGCTTTTATCAGGCGTACTACCATCTCTAGCTTCGTTAAGCCCCGTCACATCACGTATCATCTGTAAGTAATACTGATACGTATTTATAAGACTTTGTATTTTGCCTTGACCAGAACTTGAGTTTAATTCTTGAATCGGTACTTTACCTCTGTTTAAGTCACCGTCTTGAGTTAAGCTTCTACCTACAATAGAACCAGTTTGGAAATACATATTCAATGCTTCAGCTGGGTTGTAGTTTGTTCCATTACCAAGATCAACCTCTGCTAATCCGTCCATGTCTAAATACACACCATCTGGTACTATTCTAGACATTACCTGTTGTAGTTTCAAATGTGTTATTTGAATCATATCAGCAAAGCCAATACATTTGCTAACTAAACTTTCTATTCTACCTTTGTACATTCTAGGCGCACATATAGAATAATTCATTTTAACCTTAGTAGTGTCAGCATAAGGTCTTGACATGTTCTCTGCTAGTTCCCATTTAAGCATTGTATCAGTTCCTAATACTTTAGCTCCGCTGTATAAAACCTCTATTGATCTTGATACTCTTTCAAAGTTATCATTTTCAGGCGGGTTAAACGTATCTGGCTTTTCAATAGCTTTTAACAGACCTTGATCTGTTTTCTTAATTTTAAATACTTGATTATGATACGTCTTGTAATCAAAGTATAAAACCTGTACAGTATTTTCATCGTATCCACCCCAACCAGTGACATATTGCCTGTTGCCTGGCATTTGTTGTATACGTTCTAATTCTTTTGCAGATATATTTGGAAACTCTTTTTTAAGCTCTGGTATTGTTATAGATTTTATTTCACCTACGTAGTATATATCTTCAAAGTTAGGATCTTCTGTATATGAATAAACCATATAAGCTGGGTCTACGTAATCAATAGTAATACCATTAGCTGTATTAAAGTTTGTTTTAGCAGCTGCAATACCGCAAACAGCTAAATCCATATTAAGTCTACGCTTTGTAAGCTCATATTTATTTTGAGCCATAACAGAGGATATAGCTTCTTCTTCAGCTATTTCTATGCTTTGCTTATATGATAACTGCATATGAAGCTCTAGCTCTTCTTCGCTCTCAGGTAATAAATCAGGGTTTGGTACTTGATATAAATCAATACCTAGATTTGTTTTTAAATTATCTAAGTACTCTTTAGCTAGCATGTCTTCATATATCTTAGAAGCATACTCAGTTCTTTTCTTTATAGATTCAGGATCTTGAGCATAAGCTTTAACATCGTAAGAGTGTGCTGATATACCATTAACAACAATATCTACAAATTTAGATAAAATAGGTACAGGCTTCCAGTCTAAATTAAGATAAGACAAATCACCATTAATAGACAACTCATCTTTATATTTTTGAACAGGCTGCTCTCCTCTGGCATATAGCCTTAGTGTGTTAAAGTTATTCCAGTTGGTTAAATAAGCGTTACCGTTAGTTCTACCTGACTTGAACCATTCATACTCAATAGCCATAGCAACTTGACTGCCGTACTCTATGCTTGCTTTTTCAGCATCACTAACTACTTGACTTGGAAAAGCGCTATTTGAATTAGTATATATATTCATTTAACTTATTATTTTTGATGTAGTTCCCCTGTTGTCATATCTTTTGATACCTAAATCTACAGGTTTTATAATTCTTTTATTCACTGGTGAATATCTATGTTTGTTACAAGCCATAAGGGCAAGTCCAGAGCTTATAGAAGCTTCATGTTTTGTTCTATTGTTTATATTGAATTTAGCCCAGTCTTCTAATGTTCTTTGAAAATAAACATCACCATAACCTGTTTCTTTTAGCCCAACAAAATGCTCTATATAACTTTCTATAGCAGAAGCATGAGCTTGTTTTATATCTTCACTAGAATTTGGTATACCACCTAGTTCTCTTTCTGTTACTGACAACTTACTATAAGTTCTATCAGGTCTATTCATTGTAAAACCTCTATAACCTCTACGTTTAAAATAATATAGAAGTCTTGGTTTGTTATTCTCTACTAGTATTGGCATGCCATAAAATATACAAGCCATTAGTACATCTTCAAAGAATATCTCAGCCGTTTGAGGTCTAGCTATATATTCTAAAAAGAAATGGTTTGCCGGCGCGTCTTCCATTGAAAACTTAGTTAAGCCGTGCAAAGATCCTTTAGAACCTCTTTTATCTACAGTGCCTGATATGTCATAAGGGTCACAACCAAAAGCACCTATATGTTCGTTACTCGGGTAATTAATACCATTTTTTTGATATCTTTTGTTTTGCAGATGAACTGCTGGCACCCAAGTCACTAAAAATCTTCCACTGTTATTTGGTACAAATATAACTCTACTGTCTTGCTCGCCGTTCTCCCATTGAAAAGATCCTTTTGTTACGCTTATAGAATTTTTAAGATCTTCATTAAAATCTATTTGCTCGTATATCTTAGTTAGATTAAATAAAGATTCTTTTGATTCATCTCTAAAAGCATGCTTAGTAGTACGTGGAAACTGTCTATAAAATTCATTTAAAGCATCTTGATCTTGTTTAAGACCTTCTACTTCGTTGTCCCAATACTCTATTACACCTAAATCTATTTCATCACCTTGCGGTCCTTGTACTGGTTTTTCAGGCGTGTCGAAGACAGGTAATCCATAAGAATCAATGTATCCTTCGTAATTCCACTCCATAGGTATAAACAAGCTATATAATCCAGAGCGAGTTTGTCCATTCGCATTTCGTTGAGTGACGTCCGAGTCATTGTATAATTTTTTAAAGTTATCACCGCCTTTGTCTAATGAGTTACTAGTTGAACCCATCATGCACTTACCTATAATTCTAGAACCTAATCTAAGGCATGTTTTGGTAACACGCCAGTTGTTTAATATATTATTAGGTCTTTCCCACTTACCACTCTCGTCGTGGACCAGTAGTCTTAATTTCTCCCCGTCGTACGAGTTGTCCCCTGTGTTCTTCCAGTCGATCGTGGTGTCGAGACCGTCAAGCTCTCTGAGCGATTCGTTTGTCTCAAGCTTCTTACGGGTGTACTTTGTCGCGGGTACTCTGTACGCAAGCTCTGTCTTTGGCCTGTCCATACCGTCCTGAATTGGTTTGAAAAAGAACGGGTAGTTGACTGATATCGGAACGACCTTGTCTGTAAACATCTTTTTTGCATCAGGACCAGATTTGGACAATATTCCAAACCGTGAATCTGACTGAATTGTTGCAGCGTTAACCGTCTCAGCTGAAGACATAAAGGAGAATCCAGATCGTCTATTCTTAAGGTAGCACATTCCGTAACTACGCTTGTCTGCTTTACAAGCTTCCCAGAATATAAAGAATAATCTGTTTGCTTCCCTAAAGTCTGGTTGCCCAACATCAATCTTGGACCACTGCAAGTACATATAGTGAGTACCAGTAAGGTAAGTAGCCACATCCTTATTATAGAACCAAAAGCCTTCTTCCCTGCGGACGAACTCATTATCGATGTAATCATACCATTTTTCTTTAAAGTCTAACGGGTATTCTTCCCAATCAAATACAGACTTTATTTTTTTTAATACTTTAGGATATTCCGTATATTCCCATTTTTTAGTTTCAAACTTATGTATATTATTAGCTTTAGGTAAAGCTATTTTTAAGTTTTGTATTTCGTATATATCACCTATTGTACCGTCTTTACTTATTATAACGATATCATGCTCTTTGTTATAACCATACTCCCATTTTTTATAACGGTTCATGCGGTTGACAACTTTAGGCTTTATGTGATCCTTTAAGATCTTATATAACGTTTGCTCGTACATTACTTCTTAGATCTTCCTTCAGCAAACCCCTTAAAAGTTCTTTCTTCTTTAACTTCTTTAGGTTTATCATTTAACATGTTCTCTTCTTCTTCAATGCGATTAAGTATTTCAAAAGCATCAAATATAGCTAGCTTTTTAGTAGCTGCTGCATTCTTAAGTCTATCAGCTGATATATCATCATCTGAATCAACAATAGCTTCTTTAGCTACTTTGATTAACTCCTCAACTGCTCGCTGCCCAGCTTGGATTATATTCTTCTTCGTTTCCTTGGTGTTCATACTTAATTACAATATCATTAGATTTCATACAATAAAGTCTTTTTCCTTCAACTAAAAACTCCCATTCGCCGTTAGGCGTGTAGCCAACTAAGTCTCCTGGGTTTATTTCTAGCGCTTCTAAGGACTTATTGCCGTATTTTAATATACCAACAAGCTTGCGCTCTTTATCAAGCGTTAGAGAATCATTACTTTTTATAGGTGTTATAAAACATCTGTCACCAACAGTGTTCCAACCTTTTTTATTTTTATATAAATAAACCTGGTCAAGGTTACAGAAATACAAATCATTTTCAAAATAAGATCTGCTTTTCTTTTTATTACCTTTCGTATCGTAAAAGGTTCTAAACACGTTTTGGTGTATAACTATTATATCGCCTTTTTTGATGCCGGATTTAAAAGCTAGTGGTGTTTCAATAACTTCAGCTAATCGGTTTACAAATTTCCAGTTTTCAATTTTGGTATTAACAACTATATCTTTGCCACCTATTTTAACTGTATTTTTATATTTATCACCAACAGGCTTTACTATAAAATCGTACAAGCTTTTCATTAATACTCTAAATCATACTCAACAGATATAGCCATGTTAGAATTAAATTTCTTCCATGGCAATACCTCGTTGTTTTTCTTTATATGAATATTATAAGATCCATCAGTTTCATTTAACAAAATATAAGCTATTTCATGACCCCCATAAACTTGCTGACCTATAGAGTAATGCATAGCGTCGTTTTTGTAATCAGAACCTATACTGATTTTTCTTATAACTGAATCCATTACGCCTCTTCAGTTATTTCAGTATACTCACCAGTTTCAAGATCAATAGAGATCTTACCATAAGCTTCTTCTAAAGTTTTCTTTTCTTTAGCTAACTTTTCGTTTACCTCTGCAACCTTATGCAGCAAGGCATGCTTTTGTGTTTCTACAATTCCTATTTCTGATACTAAAGCGTCTAATTCTTTTTTAATAGAAGCTACTGTTTCTAATTCTTCTTGTTTAATTTTTGCCATTTTATTTAATTTAATTTAATTGTTTATATTTATATAGTCACTTGTTTTTATGTAGTTTACACTATTCACAGTAGGGTTTAAAGTCCCACTTTGTTCCAACAGGTCCTGTAACTCTTATATTAGCATATGAACTAACTTGATAATCAGCAGGCGTATAAATCCACCAAACTAACTGCTCGAAAGGAGCAACTAAAGGATTTGCTATACCTGTTTCAGCTGTATATGCGGTTGCTCTAGTTGGTACAGTGCCTTTGCTAGATCCTATAAATTGATCAGTAGCTAACGCTTGAGCTTCAGTAGGTATTACATCACCAGTAGAAACAGTACCGTATACATTGTCAAAAGGACCAGCGTTTAAGGTTGTCATCCCAGTTGTAGCTACTTTAGTTCCATTGGTTGGATTTCCGTGATATATTTCTAATTTATCAACAGTCCCAACACCTGGAGCGTAAAACATTATAGTTAAAACTCCTCCATTTGGATTTAGCAATATAGTATTATCTACTAAAGAACCTTCTCCTTGAACTAAAGTGTCATTACAAACGTAGCTTGAAGCTCCACCGCAATCGCACCAACCTACGCCTAATCCTATACCTAAACCCATATTACTTTACAGCTATAATATCAGTAGCTGTAGTTCCAGTAGCTAACACGTAGTCAACTATCACAGGTAAAAAACACCCGTTTGATAGGTTTTTAAAAGTAACGGCTTCACTAGCTGTAGGTAATCCAGCAGAAACTTGTACGCGATATTTCGCTTGATTAACACCACCTTGACCTCCTTCTATTACTTCTATAAAATCTCCGTTTTCATAACCAGTCCCTGGAGTGTTAACCGTTATTGTTAGTATTTCTTGATCACCACCTGCGGCTGCGGTAATATCTACAGTAAGTCCTGTTCCGCTACCTGTAGTAGTAGTGGAGAGATTAGTGCTGTCCGTGTACTGAATACCGCCGTTATTTACAGCGTTAAAATCGCTTACTGTGAATGGCCCTACTACACCTGCTAATATAACTTTTACGTCTCCACCAGTACCAATGAATAAAGCTGAAGAGTTTAAGTTTGTAGCCGAGCTTATAGTGTTGCTAATTGTTACATCTGAAGCAAAAGTTCCGAAGTCCGGTTGATTTGCATATTGTCCCATATTTTTTTTATTTATTTTTATTAATTGCTTTTGCTTTTTCCCAAGTACGACCAACAAAGTACGCGCCATATACTGTTACAAGAAGAGTTTGGAATATTGGGATATACTCTTCTGATATTTTAAATTCTCCGATGTTTCCATCAAAAAACGCGCATATAGTAAATATAACTGTTAGGTATATAAGTACTAATGGGCGTATATTTTTAGATAAGAAGGAATCAGATTGCATATCTGCTTGCCACCTCGCTGTTACTTGCTCTTGAGCTTCTTTATCAGCTTTTTCAAGAATTTCCGTAATAAGCCTTTGAGCTTCTAGCTTTTCTTCCTTAGTGGTTGTTAAGTTATCTAAAACCTCGCCAACTTCTTTTATGACGGAGCCTGAAAGCCATTCCCAAATTTTTTTCATATAACTTTATTTAACTACTCTGTTTCCACTCGCTTACATCTGTCTTAGTACTAGAAGTAGGTTTTCTCACATATCCAGCTTCTTTTAAATAAGAATTAAAATCTTTTTTTATAGCAGCTCTAGTATCTTTATTTTCTTTATTACGCTCCATTGCTCTTTTAAAAATACCTTGGATGTTTTCCATTGGCATTTTTTCACCTAAATCATTTTCCAGAGTTACACCGTAAAAATTACCACTTTGAAAAGCCCCTGGAGTCTTTCTAAGATTAACGTTAACGTCTCTTTTTTCTGTAATAGTTTTATCCTTATATTTATCTTCTATAGAAGGATCTTTTGTAACCGCGGCTAGCCATTTATCATATTCAGGTGTTCCGGGTTTGGCTAATTTTTCAACCTTTTTGCCTTCTATTTTAGTTTGTCTTTCTACTGCTATTTTGCCCTCGGGTGTGTCAACAAATTTAGTTTCTTTTGCACCACCCTCACTAGAAGTATGATCAGCTGGATCTCCGCCGTGAAAGTGAAAAGGTGTTCCACTGCTGAATTTCATTTTAAATGCCATAGTTATGCGTTTTTATAAGCCTCGGCTTCCCAAGGTAGGTTTTTTGCTCCTTCTTTCATTTTACTTCTAGAATATTTTTTACCTTTCCAGTAAACGTTTTCATCATCATAATCAAGATCACCACGTTTCATTTGATCTATATGAACCATTTCGTGATTTATAACGTCTTGAGTTTTTGAAGGACACACGTCTTTATTTATAATAATTGTTAAATTATTATTGGCTTTACCCATAACCCCGTCTTCCATATCTACATGATATATTGGAGTGTTGTCTATTTTGTACGGAGGATTATTTAGTTTAAAAGCCATAGTTATTTTTTATATGGAAACATTTTATTTAATGCTCCTTTTCTAGCAGCACAACCGCAAGGGATGTTCAACCCCTTGCTAACTGTGTCTACTACTTTTTTAATACCAGTAGCTTTAGTAAACTTTTCTATATCGTCTCCTAAACCTGTTGATTTCATATTATACGTTTTCGTATACTGAAGAAGTAAACGTAGCGTATTCAGCTTGCTGAGTAATCAAGATTTTACCTTGTTTTCCTGATTGAGCGGCTGGTGCTTGAGCTGTTTTTAAAGCAGCTACTACCGTTGAAACAACTCCTCCTGGATTTGCTTTCATAGCATCGTAAATAGCTAAAACAACTCCATTAGCAGCCAAAGGTGCTTCGTGAGTGATTGTGTATTTTTTAGCTCCATTAGCTAAATCAATTTTAGTTGTTGTCGTAGTTACTGTTTCTACATTTGCAACTTCTGAAATTGGAATTAATAATTCTTCTTGTGATCCTGTTAGTTCAAATTTTAAAAATTGTGCCATTTTTGTTAGTGTTAGTGTTAGTGTTAGTGTTATTTGTTTGGCTGGGTTTTACAGATCCCTACTGTTTATTATGCTCTAGGAAGATCTTTAGCAGCTTGACTTCTAGAATCTACTTCTATTATTTTTCCTGTTGAAGTTCTTACTTTTACCATTGTTCCAGTGTGTCTTCCTTCTTTTTTATCTTTTTTAGCTTTGGCTTTCATAGCGGCTTTTTTACCTCTTGCCCTGCTTTCAGCTGCTAGCTGTTCAGTGTTTTTAGGTTTTTCTCCTTCTTTTTTAGCAGGTGAGTCATATTTCATTTCAGCTGGACTGTGTCCCATTTGAAAAGCAGACTTTGAATGCTTTGACATCCATGATCCTCCACTAGCGTGTTTAGCTACTGGGTTATCATGCATTAAGTTGTATTTTTCTTGTTTTTCAGATTCCATTTTATTTGGTGATTCTCCGTAAGGCATAATATTATTTTTAGAAGCAGTGTTTAGCCGCTGGTGATTTATGTTTTTTATCGTATTTCATATCTCCTGCTAATTTTGAAATATGTTTCTCGTCAGCAGTCATTTTTTCGTCGCTGTGCCCGTGATGATCATCATATAATACATCACGCTTTAAATAATCTATATGAGCTGCGTCATCTCGCTCAGTAGCTTTGTAATTTTCTTTAGTAACCTTAGTGTTTGCATGATCTATGCAGCATTTGGCGTTACCCGTGTATTTTCCGTAATGTCCTTTTTGATGTATCATTTTAAAAATATTTACTTGTATCTATTTTACCGGTTTGAAGTTTATTTTTTTCATTATATTTTTCACCAAATGTTTTTTTAAGTGTTCCATCTGCTTTAAATAAAGATTCTTCTTCTTTTACTTCTTTTTTTGCCTTTTTAGTTTTTTTGCTATCAACTAATTTATTTGTAGCTTGTGTTATAGTATTGAACAAGTTTTGAAAACTATCTCTTTCAGAAGCATAAACCATACCTCCAGCACCTTGCTCGTAAGCACCATTAAGTGGAGACATTGAAGCTGGTGAATCTGATTCATGAGATTTATCTGCTTTTTTAGCGGCTTCTAATTTTTGCGTAACTTTGGGGTTTTCGTAATCATAATCCCCTTGTTCTACGTCTCCTGAAAGTTTTTTAGCTTCTTGTCTTAATTTTTCTCCATGCTTAGTCAATGGTGATTTTATCATAAAGCCGTCTCTAAATTTTGTCATAATTTATTTTTTAGCGCAACCAAAGTTTTTGGCGTAATTAGCCATTTTAACAACTTCTTCGCTGTATTTATTTTTCTTTGACATTACAGCGCTAGCTGCGGAACAAGCGTCTTTAAAGCCGTTCTTTTTAGCCCAAGCTGTAAACTTGCCTTTGTTTTTTTCTTTTATTTCAGGAAATTCTTTAAAAAAAGGTGATTTATACATTTTTTTTAGAACCTTTAGAATAAAGTGAACTTTTAGATGTTATTGGTCCAGAAAAGTAATCTGTATGGTATTTAGAGACCTCCATGCCCGTAATGCCATTACTATTTCCAACACCCATCGGAAATCCTTTCTTACTTAATGGCCCGTCCCAAATAGCATTCTCACCTATTTGTCCTGATAGTTTAGGATTTTTTTTGATTTTTTCAATATCGTGATTCATAACTTATTTTTATTAATTAATTTTCAAATAACTGTCCTAATTCATCTTCAGAATTAGTCATTGGTCCAGGCGCGCTTATGATTTCTGGAATTTTATCTATCCCTTGTAAAGGGTCACTACTTAAAGCGTTATTATTCATTTGCATAGTTCCAGGGTTGAACTGCCCAATACCACTCGCTGTTTCTACACCTGTGTTTCCACTAAGTGCTCCACCTACTGTTCCAATTGCACCTACTGTTTGTAAAGCGTTTGCTTGTGGAGGAGGAACAGTGCCTTGTACTTGCCCTGTTCTAGCAGCCATTGCTTTGTTCATGGGTTCTTGTTGTGGACTTTGTGAATCTGCATTTTCCAAACTTCCAACTCTTTTTTCTAGATTTCTTAATCTAGCTCTTGAGCCTCCTTTTCTTCTTTGTCTTAATCGGTTAAGAAAACCCAAAGCTGCACCTGATCTACCTGCAGCACCGACCGAAGCTCCTAAAGCTCCTAACAAACCTGTAAAATTCACTGGACTATTACTCATCTGTTTTTATCTTTATTTACATTATAAATAGCCTTAGTCATAACTTTATCAGTATACGTCTCGCCATTAATTATTTTATTTCGTCTACCTGTGTTTATATCTTCTTCGCCAAGCATTATTCTGTATATTCTACTTATTAATTGCTTACCTTTAAAAGATACTTTATATATATGGTATTTTTGAGTTGTTCTGTTTCTATGTCTCCAGACCTTAATCCAGTCTTGCTTTAACAGTCTATTCCAGCGCCGGTTATCCCAACTGTAAGAATAAACACCCATCTCAAAGTCTTTCTTAGTAAAAAACTCCATACAATCAAGGTATATAAGAAGTTCTAGATCCGCATCGTTTAAATCATTATTACGACAAGCCCATTTTCTTATAATGCGGTAGTGTTTTAAGAGATTTAGATCTCTAATGTCACCAGCATCTAATTTCATAATACAACGACTATGTCACCTGATTTTATAACGTGATAAGATTGTTTATCAACTTCTATTTTGTGGCCAGCGTGACGATCAAAATATATTACATCATTTGGCTTAACGCCTGCTACTTCGTTTCCTGCGGAAACTACTGTAGCTTGAATATAACGTATATCGTCTCTTTGGCTTTCAGCAAGTAAAAGACCACCAGTTGTTTTGGTAGTCCCTTCTTTTGCTTTATTTATTATTAAGTTTCTACCTATTGCTTTCATCAATTCTTAAATTATTAATTACACAATCAGTAGATAATATTGTTGTTGCTACAGAAGCTGCATTTTGAAGAGCGCTCTTGGTGACTAGTAGTGGATCTATAATACCCGACTTAATCATATTTACCATTTTTCCTGTAACCACATTATAGCCTTGTCCTTTTCTAGTTGGTGTCTTTCTGTCAAGTTCTAAACCTGCATTTTCCAGTATAGTTTTAAAAGGAGCTTTAATAGCATCTAGCAAAACTGTTTCACCCATTGACTTAGCTGTTATATTCGTTGCAGCGTTTAATAGAGCAATACCACCACCAGGAACAATCCCTTCTTTGATAGCAGCTTTAGTAGCACAGATAGCATCTTCTACCCTATCTGTTTTTTCTTTTAATTCTATTTCTGAATTAGCAC
>UEXM01002947.1_pt1 | contig 11433 bp, 16 predicted proteins | sample 1796661 | NCBI WGS metagenome assembly UEXM01 (sample SAMEA4772469, study PRJEB27181) | metagenome
TCTTGTTTCTGTTACTGCCATTACACTACTCTCTTTTCCATTGTTTTCATTTGATCATATAACCTTTGGGCACCTTTTTCAATGTTTCCGCCACCCATTCCTCTAACAGCATCTGCTGTCATTACAAATTCGTTTTTACTTAACATAGCAGGTACGTCATCTGCTTTTTCTTTTATACCAACTGGTACAAATCCACCTGTTTCTCTATAGTCTCTTTCTATAGTACCAGCTTTATTAGCTCTCATAACACCTGTCGGCATTAATCCTCCATTAGCTGCCATTGTTTTTTGTACAGCTACTTTTTCTCTACGTTTGTTTTCTAGGTATTCTTTGTAAAGTTGTTCAGCATTTTGTTTCTTATTAAATTCTTCTCTACCTTTTAAATATTTTTGAAAATCTTCATTAGCTCCACCTTCTAAACCAACTCTACCACCTACAGCATACTCAGATGTATTGGTTGTAACAAACTCTTCTACTTCTTCAGCAGATGCATCAGGATTTGTTTTACTGTAATAGTCTCTTAAATAAATTTTTACTTTTTCTGGATCTCTTTTAGTTTCTTCTATCTCTTCTGGACTCATACCTGAAGCAGCTAAGATACTTCCTATTGCTCCTACAGTGTATCCACCGCCAGGGATTTTACCTAATAAACCTCCAAGAAATCCTTTTTCTGCTCCTTGTGTCTTCATTGCAGCTATTGAAGGATTAGCAAACAAAGCACCAATACCACCTTGCTTACCAAAGATTGACATCGCTGGTTTACCAAAACTTGCTCTACCTAATAGACCACCAAACTGTGTTCCTGGTATACCAAAGGCAGCGGCACCTATTAAAGCAGCTTTACCAATAGGTGACTTAACAACTTTTTTGATCGTCTTACCTATTGATTTAACAAAACTTCCTAGTCCGTATAATTGTCTGGGTTCTTGCATTCTTGATATTGCCATAATTTAAATATATTTACACTGTTGAGCAGGCATAGATATCCTGAAAATACTACACTTTATTTGATTTTTGTATCTTCGTCAAGTGGTTTGGCGTTCTTTGCAGGTCGTGTACCTTGATATAAATCATCAAAGAAGCGACCACGATATAAGAACTCTCCAACATGTGTAATAGTATCCATTACATATATGTGTACTTTACCACCCATATCTGTCCATTTTTGACAGAAACCAAAGTCTTCTCCAAAGTATCTTTTAGTTTTAAGATCATGCCAAGTATCAAATAAATTAAAAAAATTCTGTTTTTTATCTTCTTTACCATTAATAAAAGTAGGTTGAATTATTTCTAATTTTGGATAATTTTTAATCATATCCTCTAATACTTTTCTTTTAATTAACATACATCCTGTAGGAGCATGAGTTACTTCTATAATACCTTTATCAGCTATAATGTTATATTGATCTTCTACTTTAATTGGATAAGTAAAACCCGCTCTTGACATATCTTCTGCAGAAGTAATAGCATCTTCTTTGTTATTAACCCTTCTCCATATTTTATTCCAATCCATCATCTTCATTGGATAAGGACATGCAATAACATCTAAATCAGCTTTTAACATTTTTTCAATAGTAGAAAATTTAAAATCAATATCTGAATCTATAAACAATAAATGTGTGTACTTATCTTTATGGTTTAACATCTCAGCTGCACATAGATTTCTACCTTGTGTAACCAAAGAAGATTTTAACAAAGTAAAGCTTACTAATATATTTCTTTGTAAACATTCTTGTTGAAATTTTAAAACAGCTTGTGTGTAATGCATAGTTACATCACTATGACAAGGTGTGCAAACCATTATTCTATATGGAGATCTACCACCTTTACCACCTACATTTATTTCAATGACGTTAGTATCACCTTCATCTTTTTTTTCTTCGTTAAACCAAATAGGTTTATTTAGATTTGACATTAATCGCTCCTGTCAAAAATCTTGTCCAAGACGTACCTATCTTATTCCAATTGTAGTAAGCATTAACATAGTCAGCTTGAGTCTCTATATGTTTATGTATCATTGGCTCATGTAATATATTTGCTGAAGCATCTATTGCAGAAGCAAATTTCATAGCAAGTCTTCTATGATTGTTATCATATGGAATATACATAGGAAATTCAGCGCCTGTTTCAAACAATGCACCAAGATTTGTGGTAACACAATATAAACCACCTGCCATACATTCTAATAAAGATATACAAGATGTTTCTTCAAAAATACTTGGGTATGCATACATATTATATTTATGCATATTATCTTTAATATAACTATTAGGTTTGTAACCTATGTAGTTTACATTAGGTAATTGTTTTGCTTGTTCATAGAGTTCTTTATAGTTATCATCATTTTTTTCCATAAAGTCTTTACCATATACTTCTGTTGATGAATAAACATCTAAAGTAATTAATGGGTTTTTAACTAATTGCATAGCACCAAGTAAAACAGATAATCCTCTCCAAGGTGTATTCTGATGAATTATTTTTATAGGCTTATCTTTTTCATAAGGTTTTGCCTTTTGTATTTTGTCTATACCATTTTTAATTACTAAACATTTTTCTAATGGCAAATCAAATAACATTCTAAATTTTTCAAAAGTCCAATGAGAGTTAAATACATACCAATCATACTTGTGATGATTAGATTTATCTTGAAACCAAGGAGCTAAGTTAGGTTGATCGTATGAATTTTTTTGCCAAAGTATATTTACTTTAGTTGGATGTAATGGAATTTTCTCTGGTACAGAAGTTGTAATCTGTACTTGATTTAATAATTTTTTATCAACATATTCTTCTAAATAGTTGAATTGTAATTCTGTTCCGCCTTTAGGGTTTTGGTTTCTTATTATCATTGTTCATTACTTTCTGGAATACATCTAGACCTTTTGGTGAAATATGTACAGTTACGTCAGTTACAATATCAGGACCTTCTATTTTTTCTTTAGAAGTTTCACCTGTCTTTGTATTTCTATAAACTGTTATAGTTGTACAATCGATCTTATGTATGTTATCCGTTTTCATTCTCTCTGTTTATAAGCGCATAACTAACTACTACTTCAAGTTTGTTAGCTGTTTCTGCTTGCGCTTTTATAGCATCTCCTGCTTCTAAATTCAACCCCTGTTCTGTGGCATTGACTGTACTTGTAGCAGGTATGTCCTTTCTAAAAAATTCTACATCTGTACTAGCAGATGAATCTCTTAAATCACAATTAACTAATACAGCTCCAGTGCTATTATTAGATACATATACAGATTTTATGATAGCTACAGCTGATGTAGCTATGGTTAAAACAGTTGTCATAGCCGTTCCGTCTAATATCTTAGAGGCATTTTTATATTGTATACTCATGATAAAAAGTAATTAAAAGCGTCTTGTTCGTTTTTTAAATCTTGTTGAAAAGAAAAATTAAGTTGTTGTTTCATTGTATTTAAAGACTCCATAATCTGTCTTTGATTATCTACATCATAATCTTCTTTTGGTTCAGGTATGTAATTAGTTATTTTAGCCATTATTTTGGTGACCCGTATTTTCCTCCAGGTACACTCGATGAAGAAATTGTTTTACCACCGCTATAAGTATTTGTTTGAGGAGCAAATGCCATACCTGGTCCGCTAAAAGTAGATTTACCAATACTAGATAAACTTTCTCCTTTATTAGCTCTTTCTGTCATGTCCGCTAATTGTAAATTTCTTAATTTTGCTATTTTTGCTCTACTTGCATCTGTTTGTGGTCTTCTTCTTCCTAATATATTATTTATTCTTCTTTCCATAGCCCCTGCTAAACCATATCCCCCTGCAGGAATTATTCCTCCAGAAATTTTATTTAAAAAATCATTGCCATATACAGGATTATATCCTTTCATAATCCCTGAAGCAATAGAACCAGAAGATGTTAAACCATATTGATTACCATAAAAATTTCTCATATTAGTTGCTCTAGGATCTTCTTGAGGTAGTATTCTTGCAGCTAAATTTCCAAAAGTTGGAAGATTTCTTAAAATTTTCATAATACCACTTTCTTTATTTTTATTGACTTGATCTATATAATTTTGATCTTGTTCATCATTAGTTGTCTCATCTATCATACTCATGTCACTTACACCTTGAAATTTATTCATGTCTAAACCTCTTAATGTAGTTAGGTCAGGTTGATAATAATTTTGAGGAGCGTTAATAAAATCTCTTTGAGCGTAATAATCTTGAGTAGGACTAATATCCATTCTTGATTGATAATAATCTTGAGTAGGACTTATATCCATTCTTGGTTGATAGAAATTTTGAGTAGGACTTATATCCATTCTTGGTTGATAAAAATTTTCAGTGGGATCTTCCATGAAAACATTAGAGCTTTCGTTTATCTCTGTGTCTACTAAATTTCCATTTTGATCAAAATATACTGCCATTATCTTCTTCCGTCTGGTTGTGCGTCTAATCTAAGTGTGCCATATCTCCATGACTCACCTACTGCTGTGTTGGCTATCTGTACAGAAACTAATCTGCCTCGAGCTCTTGTGTCTATCTTATCAGTAGAAGATGTTATTGTAAAGGGTCCAAGTGGTGAGCTAACAGCTACATCATCGGGATAACTACTTACAAATAAAGTTACTTGAGCATTACCTGTTTGGTATTTAAAATCAGGTATAAATCTTCTAACAGACATAAAGTATTCTCCATCACCTCTGTAATCTGCAACTCCTGTTGCCTGACCCAAGGCGCTCTTACGTGAAGTAATATCCCAATCTCCAGATCTAATAAACGCATCAATAGAAGTTGTGCCTGAGCTGTTAACTTGATCAGTACCTGTTTCATGAGCATAGTAAACACTAGCTCCATATAAATTTGTAATTCCTAATATACTTGGAAATACAGGTGTGGCTGTTTTAGTATACTCTGTTGCATATGGAGCATTAAACACACCTTGATCTGTGTATGTAGTTCTAGCTAATGATGAAGTTGTCCAAACATTTTCTGAGTAATTATACGTAACACATCTATCAACTTGATCAGATCCATTTTTTGGATAAAACCAATTTATTTCTGTATATAAAGAATTAGGTGAAGAGTACACAACATCTCTTGAGTTTAAGTTAATACCTAAATTATCTCCATCCGTGCTAAATACAAAATCTTCTACAAGGGATGGTAATGTTTTGACCGTACCATCATAAACAAAAAACCCACCTTCAGCTGACATCCACCATACAGCACCGTTTGCATAAGACATAGCGTGTTGACCAATACATCCACAGTTAGTACCAACTTGTCTAACAGAAAAAGTAAATGGCGGACCAACAAATTGAATTACATAAGCTGCAAGATCAGTTGCTACAAAAATATAATCTTTACCTTGTATGGCTGCTCTAATTTCATTACCAGTATCTAATCTAAAAGTACCTGCTGTGTTAGTTGCTGTAGGTGCATATGTATTTAAATCTTCTTGGTTTGAAAATCTTACAAACATAGGGTCTTGTGTTGTAGGATCACCTATAGTTGTTTCTGTGCCTAAATGAAATAAGTGTCTATCTCTATCTGAGACAATAGAAATTCTTGTAGCCGTTGGATTGTTTGTTGTGTTAAAATTAGTTGTTGACTGTGAAGCTCTTATACCTCTAGGACTTGATGCTCCAGCATTCCATGTAAAAGTTTTACCATTAAATATAGTTACGACTAAAACTTCTCCAAAGTTATCTATACTCCAGTTTCCTGGGTCAAGAACCACATTACTAGTTGCACTTTCAGTTCCCCATGTGCTAGATCCCCAAAGATCCGTACCCCAACCATAACCTGCGGTTTGAAAAGTAGGACCTACTACAATGTAAGGATTAACAGTTGCAGCACCGGCTGCAGTCATACCTGTTCCTCCTTCATTTCTAGAAGCTTGTATTGTAAATTTGTCTACATCAGGGACAGTTAGTATTTCATAAACTTGTTGTAATTCTGTTGGTGTGTAATCTGAAGCACCTGTAACAGTTACAGCAGATAATGTTACATATCTTCCTTTAGCTAAACCATGAGATCCTTTATTTACAGTTACAGTATTTGAACCATTAACTGTTGTTAATGTACATCCTGTAATCGCTGTATCTAAGGGAGTAATATCAAAAAAATCATTACCATAATATAAAAACAAACCTTGAGACGTTCCAATAGCTGTGTATTTTTCACCTGCAAAAGAAGTAAAAGCGTGTTGTCTTCTAGCTGCACCTGGTAAAGTTAAAGACCCAGTGGTTAATTGATTCCAACCACCTATCTTTTCAGGTAGTCCATATCTAAATCTAACAAAATCACCATCTGTCCATTGCCCTTCAGCACCAGATTCTGTGTCTTGCTTATTAAAACCAGGCTTGAAATTTAATTTTTGTAGCATATACTAGCTTATATATTAGTTTTATAGAGAATGAAAGTATCAATATAATGGATCATTTAGAAGCAATTGTTGAGATAAAGAATGTAATATCTGCTGAGTTTATAGATAAGATAGTTCCCTTAATAAATAAAAAATCTAAAGAAAATTTAGAAGTTTTAGGAGGCTTGATTAAAAGCACAAGAAACGTAAAAGGTTATCATTTAAAACTAGATACTCCTACAAATATTTTTTATTGGAACTACATAAAAAGAGAAATAGAAAGACTGTATGTCTTATATAAAGCCAAATTTCCTAAAATGGCAAGTAATAAAATAAATCAAATAGACTTATTAAAATATAATCCAGGGGGAAAATATGAAATTCATACAGATCATTTTACCTCTACAAATAGAAATTTAAGTGTAATTATAAATTTAAATGATGATTATGAAGGAGGAGATTTAATATTTACTGATCAAAATGAAAAAGAAATAAAAAGATTAAAACTTGGTAAGGGATCAATGGTGTTTTTTCCTAGTAACTTTATGTATCCACATGGAATCCAACCTATTACGAAAGGAACAAGGTATAGTATAGTTGCATGGCTGCAGTAAATTATAAAGCAATTAAAAAATTTTTTAATCAAGACGAATTAAATATTCTTCAAAAATATTGTTATAACAAATTAGATGCGGTTGATAATCATAATATAGAAGACATTCAATGTTTTTCACCCTCTTGGTATTACGATGCTTTAATGACTTCTTTATTAGATATAAAACTTCCCCTTGTAGAAAAAGAATCTAAATTAAAATTGTTTCCTACTTATGCTTATTGGAGATATTATATTTTTGGAGGAAAATTAAAAACACACACTGACAGACCTTCTTGTGAAATATCGGTTACTGCTTGTATAAAAAAAGAAGATAACTGGCCTATTGTAATTGAAGGTACATCATTTGAATTAGAAGAAGGTGACGCAGTTTTATATGCAGGTTGTGAACAAAAACATTGGAGGCCTGGAGTATACAAAGGTGAAGGTATGGCTCAAGTATTTTTACATTATGTAAATCAAAATGGACCTCACACAAAACATGCTTATGATAAGTTTTTAAAAACTACAGGGAAAAAAAAATAATGAATGAAAAAACAGTAAATATAAATAATTTTATAGGTATATATGATAACTACATAACTGAACAAGAATGCAATAAAGCAATTAATCTATATGAAAATCAAAATAAATTTAATAATACAGTAAATAGAATAGGGACAGAAAAATCTTCTATATTACAAAAACAAGATCAACAATATTTTGCTGCTCCATATAATCTAGATGTATGGTGGGAATCATTAAAACCTATGATGGTTAATTTTGATTTAGCTTGGAATCATTATGTACAACATACAGGAGCCTCTGATGCTTACGGAGTTCCTTTTCATTTTACAGATTTAAAAATTCAAAAAACTTTACCTACAGAAGGATATCATGTTTGGCATATAGAACATGGTAAAGGGTTTAGTAATGAACCTCGTGCTTTTGTTTTTTCTATATATTTAAATGATGTTGAGGAAGGTGGAGAGACAGAATTTTTACATTTTTCAAAAAGAGTAAAACCTAAAACAGGTCGCATAATTATTTGGCCTGCAGGCTTTCCTTATATACACAGAGGAAACCCACCATTGTCTGGTGAAAAATATATTTTAACGTCTTGGATGATGTTGAGGTAATTAATTATGAAAGAAGGATTTGACATACACATCAAAGATAATTTTTTAGATGATAAATTATTTAAATTAATTTACGATAAAATTCCTTTTTATACCTATAGATATAATTTTACTCAACATTCTATTAAAGATAGTAAGTTAATATCAAAAGAAGACAAAAATGAGCATTTATTTTATGGAGCCGACGCTGAAAAACATATAGCGGATCATATAAGAAAAAAATGTAGCGAATTGTATAATAAAAAATTTAAAGAAAGATATTGTGCATACACAATGGTAGCAAGAACCACACCAATGGTTCATAAAGATTTGGATGATTATACTTCTCATCAGATATTACTTTATATAAGAGGAGATGAAAGTTTACATAGAGGAACAGGTTTTTATGTAAAAAATAAAAATACTAAAGATACTTATGAACTAAATACTCACATTGGTTTTAAAGAAAATAGAGCAATTTTTTGGGAGTCTTCAAGTTATCATAGTCCATTAATGTGGGATGATAAAAATCAAAGTAAGCGATTTTCAATTCTAGCTCAATACAAAGAAATTTAATACTACGAAGAATAAGAGGTAGGTCTTGCGCCTAATCTAGCAATTTTTTCTTCAGAAGTTTCACCTTCAACGTCATCATTATCCCAATTAGTTTGTAATTGAGTTAAATGAGCGGCATCCCATCTACTAATAAATTGTGACATTGAAATCCCTTCGTCTGCTAAAGAACAATGTGCTGTTCCATCTCTGTGTTCTACTTCATCAGAAGAATTAGAAGTACCTGATTGAATAGCCCAAATATTTTGAAAATCAGTGGTTGCCCAAAAAGCATCATCATTAATTACATAACCTGTACCTTTTTCAACACCTGTATTTTTAATAACACACTTATCTTCGAATACTACTGTCCAATTTGAATTTGTTGCCATAATCTCTCCTATGTCTTAATGATATAAATAATTGTTAAATAAGGTTGAAGAACTGAAGTTGCATCTCCCGCAAAGTTTGCACTCATATTATGATCGTGTCCATCACCTGAACCTGTATTAGCAGTGCTTAATGCTCCGGGGTTAACTCTAGCATATGAAAGACCTACTCCACCTGATATGTTACCTGGTACAGGACTTCCAGAAAAATTAGGACCTGCATTGTGTTGGTGACTTGCAAGTTGTCCTGTTGATAAAGTTGCATTTGCTGTTGAACCCGCAACGTTTCCTGTTGAGGTTACAGTGTTTGCACCACCAGTCGAAGCTAAAGCTTTGTTATTAGATTTTCCAACCGGTACATTATCACCTAAATCTGGTACAAGAAAAGTTGATGAACCGTCTCCAGCTCCATAAGTTGTACCTACGATAGCAAATAAATCTGCATAAGTTGATCTTGAAACTGTTTGACCATTACATTCTAAGAAACCTGTTGGCACTGATGCAGAAGACCATGGCACAATAGTTGCTGTTGGAATACCTTCAATACCTGTAAGGTTTGCCCCTGAAAAATCGTATTTTGTTGCTTCGTAATTTGACATATTATTTCTCCGTGTAAGTCCATCCTGTTGTAGCATCTCCAGAAAAAACTAATGAAAAAGCTGCACCTTGAGTATTAACTACAAGATCAGATGCTGCATTAGCTATATTAGAAGAGTTTCTACCAACAGTCAATGCGTTAGTATTGAAATCATAACCTTGATCTACAAAATGTACTTCATCTCCTGTAGCAGGTGAGGCTGGAAGCGTTACTGTAACTGCTCCACCATTTGTATTTACTAAAAGTTTAGCACCAGCTTGAACTGTTTCTGCTGCTGATACTGCTCTCCAGTTTCTTTGTTCATGAAGTTTTACAACATTAGTTCCATCAGAATATAATGTGTAATTATTTCCTTCACATAATAATACACCTGTTCCAGATGAAGTTTTAAAAGTTAAAGTGAAACCTGCATGGTTACATGCATCTTCAACTAAATAAGTTTTTTCAACTGAGTCTGGAATACTAACTGTTAAGTTAGAAGCTAAAGTACCTGTTAATTTTATAACTTCGTTTTTACCATTTGATAAAGCACCATTAGTAAAAGTTAAAGATCTAGCAGCATTAGTTATATTAAAAGTAGTGAAACCACCAATTGCTTGTTCTAGAATTAAAAGGTTAGTATTTGTAATTTGTCCCCAAGTTCCTGAGTTTTCCCCAGTTGCTTGTACGGTAAGTTTTAAATTTGCTGATGTTGAATTCGCCATATTAAATTCCTTATATCGTTTATTTTATTAAAATAAAGAGAAAGTGTCAAACTCTTTATGCAACGACTTCCCTCCATCCAGGAGGATCTATTGGAGCAGAACCTGTATTTATTTGATTCCAGATAAGAGCATTAGCACTATTTATGTTCATAGTCAATCCAAAACCATTGAAAGTTGCAGTAACATCTGTAAATGCAGATACTGAAGCAACCCTTGCTAATAAAGGATTTCCAGTCACGTTTACCTGTTGATTTAAGTCTATTGTCTCATTACCTAAAGCGGCACTTAATGCAAAACCTGTTACACTTGGAGAAACATCTCCTTGGAAACCTAAAGTACCTAGAGAACCTATCATAAAGTTTCCAGTTACTGCTGCATCAGGTGCAGGGTCTACTTGACCTAAAGTTATTTGAGCTACGTTTAAAGTATTTGCAACAATAGTTGCACTTCCTGTAACTTCTGCTGGAGATCCTAAAGCTGCAGTCATTGCAATTCCAGAAACAGATGCTATGATAGAACTACCAGCATCACCCCAATCATTTATACCCCATTGAAGTCTACCCCAACCTGCTAAGTTAAACGCTTCAACAGTACCAAGACCCATATTAGCTTGATTACCTGTTGCCATAGCATCAGGACCAGCATCAGCTGTTCCTAAATTATTTGTAAGTGAAAATCCTGTTGCATCAACAACAGCTAAACCAAAAGCGGTTACGCTTCCAAGACCTGCTGTTAATAATTGATTATTGTTTGTGGATGGACCAGTGTTAGCATTTGCTGTTGTAGTAACACTTCCAAGACTTGCTGTTACAGCATCACCTGTAGCAATAAATGTGCCGGCAATACCCCAACCTTGAAGACCCCATTCTTGTCTACCCCAACCTACATTAATTTCAGTTGAGCTTGACTCGTCACCGAGTGCTGCAGACATAGCAAATCCTGTAACGATAGGCGTTGGATTCGCATTATCATTCCATTGATTTTGACCCCAAGAGCCAGTATTCCAAGTTCCGGATGCCATAGGAGGTTACCTCCTAATTAACCAGAGATTCTTAAAATCGCTGCTGTTGATGTTGGTGCTGGAAACTGAACTGTAAACGTACCTGAAGTAGCTGTTTTATCTGCTCCGAAATCTAAAAC
>UEXM01002948.1_pt1 | contig 11433 bp, 5 predicted proteins | sample 1796661 | NCBI WGS metagenome assembly UEXM01 (sample SAMEA4772469, study PRJEB27181) | metagenome
CACCACCACCACTCTCTCCCACTCCATCACTTCCCCCCCCGTCTCCAGCTACATCAGCTCGTCCAACTTCTCCAGTTACTCCGCCTCCACCAGCTCCTCCCACTTCACCAGTTCCACCTACTCCACCAGTTTGACCAACTCCACCAGTTACTCCGACTCCACCAGTTACTCCGACTCCACCAGTACCACCAGTTTTACCAACACCACCAGTATTTCCAACACCACCAGTTACTCCGACTCCACCAGTTACTCCGACTCCACCAGTTTGACCTACTTGACCAGTTTGACCTGCTGCACCTGTATTTCCTACTCCACCAGTTACACCAACTCCACCAGTAACACCAACTCCACCAGTACCACCAGTTTTACCAACACCACCAGTTTTACCAACTCCACCAGTAACACCAACACCACCAGTTACTCCGACTTGACCAGTTTGACCAACTCCACCAGTTTGACCTACTCCACCAGTTACACCAACTCCACCAGTTACTCCGACTCCACCAGTTGTTCCGACTCCACCAGTACCACCAGTTTTACCAACACCACCAGTTTTACCAACACCACCAGTATTTCCAACTCCACCAGTAACACCAACACCACCAGTTACACCTACTTGACCAGTTTGACCAACTCCTCCAGTTTGACCAACTCCACCAGTTACTCCGACTCCACCAGTTACTCCGACTCCACCAGTACCACCAGTTTTACCAACACCACCAGTAACACCAACTCCACCAGTAACACCAACACCACCAGTAACACCGACTTGACCAGTTTGACCTACTTGACCAGTCTGACCTGCTGCACCGGTATTTCCTACTCCACCAGTAACACCGACACCACCAGTTACACCAACTCCACCAGTACCACCAGTTTTACCAACACCACCAGTATTTCCAACTCCACCAGTAACACCGACACCACCAGTTACTCCGACTTGACCAGTCTGACCTACTCCACCAGTTTGACCAACTTGACCAGTTACTCCAACACCACCAGTTACTCCAACTCCACCAGTACCACCAGTTTTACCAACACCACCAGTTTTACCAACTCCACCAGTAACACCAACACCACCAGTTACTCCGACTCCACCAGTTTGACCAACTTGACCAGTTTGACCTGCTGCACCCGTATTTCCAACTCCACCAGTAACACCAACACCACCAGTTACACCAACTCCACCAGTACCACCAGTTTTACCGACTCCACCAGTATTTCCAACTCCACCAGTTACACCGACACCACCAGTTACTCCGACTTGACCAGTTTGACCTACTCCACCAGTTTGACCAACTCCACCAGTAACACCGACACCACCAGTTGTTCCAACTCCACCAGTACCACCAGTTTTACCAACTCCACCAGTGTTTCCAACACCACCAGTTACACCAACTCCACCAGTTACTCCGACTCCACCAGTAACACCGACTTGACCAGTTTGACCTACTTGACCAGTCTGACCAACTCCACCAGTATTTCCAACTCCACCAGTTACTCCGACTCCACCAGTTACTCCAACTCCACCAGTACCACCAGTTTTACCAACTCCACCAGTATTTCCATTTCCACCAGTAACACCAACACCACCAGTTACTCCGACTCCACCAGTTTGACCAACTTGACCAGTTTGACCTGCTGCACCCGTATTTCCTACTCCACCAGTTACACCTACACCACCAGTTGTTCCAACTCCACCAGTACCACCAGTATCACCAATTCCACCAGTTTTACCAACTCCACCAGTAACACCAACACCACCAGTAACACCAACTCCACCAGTTACACCTACTCCACCAGTAACACCGACTTGACCAGTTTGACCTACTTGACCAGTCTGACCTGCTGCACCGGTATTTCCTACTCCACCAGTAACACCAACTCCACCAGTAACACCGACTCCACCAGTACCACCAGTCTTACCAACTCCACCAGTATTACCAACTTGACCAGTAACACCAACACCACCAGTTACACCAACTCCACCAGTTTGACCTACTTGACCAGTTTGACCTGCTGCACCTGTATTTCCTACTCCACCAGTATTTCCAACACCACCAGTTACACCTACTCCACCAGTTACTCCAACACCACCAGTTTGACCAACTTGACCAGTAACACCAACTCCACCAGTTACTCCGACTCCACCAGTACCACCAGTTTTACCAACTCCACCAGTATTTCCAACTCCACCAGTAACACCAACACCACCAGTCACTCCGACTTGACCAGTTTGACCAACTCCACCAGTTTGACCAACTTGACCAGTTACTCCAACACCACCAGTTACTCCAACTCCACCAGTACCACCAGTTTTACCAACACCACCAGTATTTCCTGCTGCACCCGTACCTCCTCCTACCTCAGTCACACCCGCACCACCAGTTACACCAACTCCACCCGTGTCACCATCTCGCCCATTTACACCAGCTCCACCAGTCACTCCTACTCCACCAGTTTCACCTACTTGACCAGTTTGACCTTCTGCACCTGTATTACCTACTCCACCAGTTACACCAACACCACCAGTTACTCCGACTCCACCAGTTGTTCCAACTCCACCAGTACCACCAGTTTTACCAACACCACCAGTATTTCCTGCAGCACCCGTATTTCCTACTTGACCAGTTACTCCAACTCCACCAGTTTGACCTACTTGACCAGTCTGACCTGCAGCACCTGTATTTCCTACTCCACCAGTTACTCCAACACCACCAGTAACACCGACTCCACCAGTAACACCAACTCCACCAGTTGTTCCAACTCCACCAGTTTGACCTACTTGACCAGTTTGACCTGCAGCACCTGTATTTCCTACTCCACCAGTTACACCGACACCACCAGTTACACCAACTCCACCAGTTGTTCCGACTCCACCAGTACCACCAGTATCACCAACTTGACCAGTAACACCAACTCCACCAGTAACACCAACACCACCAGTTTGACCAACATCACCAGTTTGACCTACACTACCAGTATTTCCTGCTGCACCCGTATTTCCTACTCCACCAGTTACACCGACACCACCAGTTGTACCAACTCCACCAGTTTGACCTTGTTGACCAGTTACTCCGACTCCACCAGTAACACCAACACCACCAGTTGTTCCGACTCCACCAGTACCACCAGTTTTACCAACACCACCAGTTACACCAACTCCACCAGTTACTCCGACTCCACCAGTTACACCGACTCCACCAGTTTGACCTACTTGACCAGTTTGACCTACTTGACCAGTCTGACCTGCTGCACCGGTATTTCCTACTCCTCCTGTATTTCCAATTCCTCCAGTAACACCTACTCCACCAGTAACACCGACACCACCAGTCTGACCTACTTGACCAGTTACACCAACACCACCAGTTACACCGACACCACCAGTCTGACCAGTATTACCAACTCCACCCGTTTTACCAACACCACCAGTATTTCCTGCTGCACCCGTATTTCCTACTCCACCAGTTACACCTACACCACCAGTTACTCCAACACCACCAGTTTGACCTACAGCACCAGTACCACCAGTATCACCTATTTGACCAGTTTGACCTGCTGCACCTGTATTTCCGACTCCACCAGTATTTCCAATTCCTCCAGTAACACCTACACCACCAGATTGACCAACTTGACCAGTAACACCTACACCACCAGTTACACCAACACCACCAGTTGTTCCAACTCCACCAGTTTGACCTACTTGACCAGTTACACCAACACCACCAGTTGTTCCAACTCCACCAGTTTGACCAACTCCACCAGTAACACCAACACCACCAGTTTGACCAACATCACCAGTTTGACCTACATTACCAGTATTTCCTGCTGCACCCGTATTTCCTACTCCACCAGTTACACCGACACCACCAGTTACTCCGACTTGACCAGTTTGACCTACTCCACCAGTAACACCTACACCACCAGTTACACCAACTCCACCAGTTACTCCGACACCACCAGTTCCACCAGTTTTACCAACACCACCAGTTACTCCGACACCACCAGTTACACCTACTCCACCAGTTACACCAACACCACCAGTTGTTCCAACTCCACCAGTTTGACCTACTTGACCAGTCTGACCTGCAGCACCTGTATTTCCAACTCCACCAGTATTTCCATTTCCACCAGTTACACCAACTCCACCAGTTACACCAACACCACCAGTTTGACCGACATCACCAGTTTGACCTACTCCACCAGTATTACCAACTCCACCAGTTACACCAACACCACCAGTTACTCCGACACCACCAGTTACACCAACACCACCAGTTACACCAACACCACCAGTACCACCAGTCTGTCCAACACCACCTGCCATCCCACTTGCGTCTCCAACAAATGAACCACTAAATACAGAACCACTAATTGCAGTAGCTCCTGTAAAGTCAACTACTGAAGATGATGCTACTAAAGAACCAGTTATTGTTAAACCAGTACTTAGTGTAGTACCAACATACTGATAAACAGACATATAAACAATGTCATTTGAACTTGGTGTATTTGCATCAAATTGTAAAACACCAGTTTTAAAATCAAATTGATAATCATTACTTGAAACAACATCATCACCATCTAAAGAACCACTATTAGTAGATGTTGATTTAAATACTTTTAATGAATATCCTGGAGTAGCATCTTCTGTATTAGCATTTGCTAAAGAAGATATTGAGTATTTAGGTGATAAGAAATTATTTTGTTGTCCAGTTTGTATTAACTGAGGTGTAACTCCAGTACTACTTCCAGTTGGATTCATAAAGAACCATACATCATTACCAACATTAGACTTAGTTAATCTCTGTCTAAACCAATATTTTACTACACCACTTGTTTCTCCATCTTGTGAACTTCCACTATAAGGTAGTCCAGATTCTGGAATCAAATCTTGTTGAGTATAAATTTCTGATGCGTTTAAATCATTGACATTAGAGAATGCCTCTTGTGAAGTATTTAAATCAGCACTCGTAAATCTTCTATTACCAAGTAGTCTATTTGATTTTTTTTCTTGATTGATTGCCATATTATTCTCTAACTAAACGCCAAGGTTATTGTTGATACAGGAGATGGGTCTCCCTTATATCTAATTATCACATACAACTCATTATCAGACGAATCTAAGTACATTCCATCAGCATTTCTTATAGGCACTGTATATGTACCACTTGAAACACTACCACCAGTATTTCCGTATAAGTCTATATTACTGGAGAATGGATTCTTGTGATTATCATTTGATATTCCTGCTTCAATTAAGTTACTTGTTGTTGCACTTGGGTCAAATATTCTACAAGTGGATATACTTGTATTACTACCTGCACTTGTACCACTTTTTAAAATCAAACCAACTGCGATTCCATCACTTGTACTATTCCAATTAACTAATGTCTTACTACTTGCATTTACGGTCATACTTGTTCTTGAACTTCCATCTTGAAATCTTCTAATGTAATATTTGTAATCTCCAGTCCCATAGTCTGCTGGATACCAATATCTGTAAGAACCACCTGGGTCTACCAAAAATCCTGGTTTGACTTGTAAGTCATTATTACCAAGTAATCCACCAATTTGAAATGTTGTTGTAAAAGCATCTCCTGCAAAACTTGTAACATTATTATTTAATTGTATTCTAAAATCTTCACCACTAAATTGTTCTGTTGTTCCAGTTAAACTACCACCATCATATCCTTGTGCTCTTCCATATATTCCTAAACTACCACTTGCTACTGGTTGTCCAAAAGTTCCTGCAGTGTGGTAATTTATATTTTGTGTATCTAATGTAGATTGACTACCTTCTCTATTTCTTGCTTTTGTTAATACTGAAAAAGAAGTATCGGTAAGAGTTGAAGATTGTTGTATACTATCAGAAGTCCCACTATCATAACTAACTGAAGCAGTTACTATAGCAATATCATTATATCTTGGAACACCACTATTTACTGGAGTAGTTCCATCACTTTGAAATACTTTTCCACTTGTTTGTATTGTTCCACCATTTGTAGAAATAGTATCTCCACTTATTGATACACTACCAACACCCACAGAAGTTGATGACATATCTACTAATGTGGTTGACGATGCATACATTGGATTAAACAATCCACTAATCTGTGTTGATACTTCAAAAGTAGAATCTAATAAATAAGGAACACCACTTAAACTTCTTGATGTTGCAGTTAATGCTTTATGTGTTGTTCCAGTATCTGATAAAGAGTTTGAACCAATAGCACTATCAATCGTATCTACTGGTGCCCAAAATCTGTTTTTAGTAGTGCCACTTGCAAATTGATAGTTTCCAGAACCAGATGCTATTCCAACCTTTAAATCATGAAATCTATAATATCCACTTGATGATACACTTGTAAAACTTGTTTCTGACGCATGATATTTTCTTGTTAAAGAACCAGTCATTGTAGTACCACCAACATCAGCAAATTTTCCATCTTGAAATGCTGGAGGAATAACTGCTGGATTAGCAGAATCAATTTTTGCTAATGTCAATCCATTTGATGTTGTAAAAGAAGATAATGTTAAATCATCAAATGATTGTGTTGTAAAAGTATTACTACTTTCGTCTGGAGTAGCAGTAGTTGAAACATCACTAAATGAGTGTGTAGCAACAACTCTAACTTTAAACTCTGTTGCACCACCACCTGTCAACCCACCTAATCCAAATAACTCTGTATCAGCAGAAGACCTAATATCTGTAGAACCACCACTATTAGAATCAAAGTCTATTTTATAAGAACTTCCGTTGTCATGATATACTGAAATACCACTAAAGATTGTAGAACCAACACTTGTCCATCCTTTGTGTACTAAGTAATTTAATGTTGCATTACTTAAAGCAGTATAATTTGTTGGTAAATATCCACCAATACTATCTGTACTACCTAAGTTAGTTTCATTTGTATCTACACTTGCAAATGTTTTTGTGTTTGCAGTTGGTGTTGATGTATCTATTGAATGACTAATTATACCTGCCATAAATCTTAGTATTTCACTTGTATGACTTGTGTGGTCAAAGTTATTAAAATAACTTCCGTCCAGATTTTCACCCCAATTATTTGAAGTTGGATATCCATTTGTAATATTATTCGTGAATATAGCAGTTGTTGATACTGATGAAGCACTTACTAAAAGTGAACCAGTAATATCAACATCATTGGTGGTTGATTCTTTTGAACCAGTTGTAGAAAATATTCCAAGTTGTCCATCTATTCCAGATGATGGTATTCCAGTTAAACCTGCTCCACTACCTACATAAGAACCACTAAATGTTGAACCACTAATTGCAGTTGCTCCAACAAAATTAACGAATGAAGATGATACTACTAATGAACCAGTAACTTGTACTGCATTTGTTGTTGATTGAAATGAACTCGTTTGTGCGAATATACCAAGTTGACCATCTATACCACTTGCTGGTACACCAGTTAAACCTGCTCCACTACCTACAAAAGAACCACTAAAAGTTGAACCACTTACAGAAGTAGCATTAGTAAAATCAACAATATTATCTTTTACGGTCAAAGACCCAGTAATTGCTAAATCTTTGTCTGTAGATTGTACCGACCCAGTTTGTTGAAAGATACTATCTTGTATATCTACAATCTGTTTTGCTTTTAACTTTGCCATTATTCAAATTTCCCATGTAATAACACTTCGTCACTACTATCCATTACAAAATTTATTTTACTTTCGTTCACCGTAACTACTAAATTATTTCCACTCTCTTCAATATCCCATGCTTCATGTTCGGCTTCCAACCCATTAATAAATATCAAGAAACTATCTTTGCTAACAGAACTAAATCCACCAAATGTAGATTCTGGTGGTGTCATAAAACTTATATTATTAAAAGTTATAGTGACTGTGCCACTTCCACCACCACTTATACTATTAGAAGACGCTGGGGTTTTATTTAAAAGACTATCTCCAGTAAGATATGCTAATTTTTCTTGTAAATCGCTACTTAATAAACTCATGCGTTAAACTTTCCATATGCTATTATCTCATCATCAGATTCCAATTCGTATCCTAAAGTATCTGTTGTAAAAGTAAATACTGAATTTCCACTATCTTCTGAAACACTATATATACCAGGTCTTACATAAGCACCATTTACAAACACAAGAAAGTCATTTTGATTTGTACCATCTAATTCAAAACCAGCAGGTGCTACTGCTAAACTTGAAGTTAAAAATGTAGCAGTAGTTGTTGTCATAGCAGTGTTATTTGCTAACTTTGAAAATCTTTTATCTAAATACTGAAACACTAATGACATATCCAATGTTTCTTCTACAGATGCTCCAGGTGTTGATTTGACGAAACTTGCATTACTACCTCCTGGTTTTGTGTCTGTCCCAGGTATTGTTCCATCCGTATTTAAATCTCCACCTTCATCAAACAAAATTTGCCCAACCGTGTTTTCAAGTTGCGTGTTAGGGTTAGTCATGGCTAATTCTTTATTCAAACTATCTGGTATAACATATCCATGCAATTCCATATTAAATGTAGTCTTTACAATCCTATCTCCATCAGTAGGTACTTCTGTAGCATCAGAAAATTCTGCAATTGATGTTCTAAATTTGAATCTTTCGGGGTCACCCCAATAACTACCTTGTGAGTAATTTATGGCTTCTATAAGGTCATTCATTTGCTCAATATAGTCCGTCCAAATAACACCTTCGTATTGAATAGTCACATAATCTGGAACTACTACTGAGTATCTTTCTCTAATTGGAACGACCCCTTGTAATGCTGAAAAGTTATCATATCTATTTTGTGGAGAATATTTTTTCTCAAATGTATAAAAAAGTTTTGGATTGTTTGCATCTATCTTTGAAAAATTTAAAGTAGTATCTTTTCCTACAGACATTCTTCTGTACATAATCAAGGGAACCATTATCTTACCTTTTTGGTCTCTGTAATATTGTCCTTGTTGTGCTGAAACCCATCTTTCTGGAGAACCATATAAAACTGGAACTTGTATGTCTTCATCAAGTTCGTTTACCCTTGGTCTTATAACTTCATCAAAGTAGTACTTAATAGCATCATCTATGTCATATAAACCTATTTTTATATCACCGACTTTGTCATTCTTTCTTGTTCTTGTAGCACCACGATTTACTTTGTTTGTTTCCAATGGTGGTTTTTGTACACCAGGTAATGCTCTGTCTATTACAAATTGAGAAGAAATTTCTTGTTGAGTTTTAGGTGTTGGTTTTTCTGCCATTAGATATTCCTCATACTATTATTTTTACTTGCATTACCAGCACGAACTCTTTCTATTTGAAGTTTAGTTCTTCTTGACATATGTGTAGTTACCGTAATGGTCAAACTATTTTCTGTTTGTCCATAAACTAACTGATTTTCTACAACTCCATTTACTTCCCAGTAAGATTCATTCCAAGAAATAACATCTCCTATCTCTAAAAATAAGTCTGCATTCTTTATTGTTTTTCTTAAGAAATTAAAGGTAGCTGCTTGATTTAATTCTGCACCTGGATATTCCGCCGTATCGTATGATTGGTCTTCTTGTTCAATTAGTGCTGCTACTCTCAAACCTTCATAGTAAACTTTGCTTCTTGCTTCACCATAAAGATTTACTTCAGACTCATACAGATTATATTTGTAAACATCTATTTCTGTGTTTACAACCTCTCCGATAAGTTCTTCATTGATAGTCTCTATTAACTGAAAGTCTCGTGACCTATAATATAAACCCATTGTTTATCCTATGTATATCTTTAGTGGTGCTCCTGAAAGTACAGAAAGCATATTTTCATTTTCTTCTCGTTGTGCCTCAAGTTGTAATCTACGACTACTTTGTTCTAAGTTCTCTCTAAGTTGCGTCACCAATTCTTCTTTTTCTTGTTGTGCTTGTGAAACAAGTTCCCCACCATTTAGAGTAACTTCAGAACCAGGTACTGGAACACTTGAATATTTACTTCTTACAAATCCTAACAATTCTCGTGATAATGCAAGAGCATATTTTCTAATCCATTGCTTACCAACATCATTAATGTAAGAATATGTAAAGTTATTATAAGGTATATTTGAATAGTTAGTTACCGTACCAATATTATTAGTAACAACTGCGTTTCTATCTGCTTTCTCAATATACTGAAAATTAATTTTTGTCGGATTTACTCCGTTACCACTATCAGTTGGTATTGGAAATATCCTTAGTTTGTTATTAATCAATTCAAATGAATAAGATGACTTTCTTATTTGGTCACTAAACTCTATTGCTTGTAACCTTAATATATCAGCATATATTGGCATTAACATAAAACTAACACCAGGAGAATAGTTTCCCCATCCAAATGAATCTATCATTGAGTTCATTCCCATTCCAGTTCCTACGAACGGGTCAAAGTATCTTTGTATCGCAGGTGGTGCTTCATGAAATATTCTTTTTATCTCAATTGCTGCTCCACTCGCAGATGGTGTTGCCCATAGAGCATCTAAGTCGTAATCTTGTTGGTCTGCTACAACATCAATTGAACCACTATGCCAAGTTACATTTCCACCACTTCCTGCTTCAGAACCATAGTTTTCTGCTATAGTAATTGCACGAGCAAGTGGATTTGGATTTATCTCAACATTGGTCATATCACTACCAGTTGGTGCTCCTTTTACATTTAATAAATTTTCTCTGATTTGAAATTGGTTTACTTGTGCGCTATATTCACTAACAGATTCTTCAAAACATGCGTAAAATTGTGAATCTTGTAATTCAACATCTGTTATAGGATACCCAAGTCTTTTTGCGCACCAATTTGCTAAGTTAGGCCCGTCTGATTGAAAAGACGAATCTGTATCATACTGACCAAAAGGAGTTGACCCACTAATTGCTGAACCACTTCCTGGCCATATAGGTATATCTGCCATAAATTTACTCCAAAGATATATTGTTTCTTATAGATAAATATCAAGTAACTTAAAAATTAGACTTATAGGTTAAAAAAAAAGGGGGAAGTAACAACTTCCCCCCTATTTTATTAGGTTAAATTAAACCGAGATTTAGACTAAGTCCAAATGTGCGATATTAATCTTTCCATAGAACTCAGGACGAACCATCTTCTTCGCGTAACGAGTCATCACACCTTTTCTTGGTGTAAAGTTCGTTGGGTCATAGACCAACGGAGTCATGATGAGAGGTACATAAGGAGCATAAACAGCACCAGTTTCAAGGAACTGAGAACCACGATATCCCATAAGAATTACATTCTCTGTCATATAAGGGTTCTTGTAAACTGTGAAACGATTGTTTAATGCACCGATTTTCTGTACACCCATTGCGAATTGACTTTGGTCACCATCAGTATCAGCTGCATATCCAGGAATACTTTCCAAGATAGTTGCAACAGATGGGGATGTTACCAAGAAGTTCGCTCCGCCACGAAGTGTCTTACGATGTAT
>UEXM01002949.1_pt1 | contig 11427 bp, 13 predicted proteins | sample 1796661 | NCBI WGS metagenome assembly UEXM01 (sample SAMEA4772469, study PRJEB27181) | metagenome
ATATGCAACTAAAGCAGCATTACAAGAAGGTATTGTTCCAGGTGGTGGTGTAGCTTTGCTTGATGCATCGTATAGCATAGTTCCTGCCGATGACGGCGAATCGATTCTTCTTGAAGCAATAAAATCACCTTACGCTACAATACTTGAAAATGCAAACTTAGAATATAAAGAGTCTGGCAAATCAGGTAAAGGAATAAATGTAATCAACGGTAAAATTGTTGATATGATTAAAGAAGGTGTTATAGATCCAGTACTAGTTACTAAAACAGCTCTAAAGAATGCAGTTAGTGTTGTTAATACTATTTTCTCTGCAGATTGTGTAATTAATAATGTTAGGATACATGAAAGCAATTAATTACTACGTAGTCATAGAGAAGATAAAAGAAGCACCAAAGAAAGTTGGTGGTTTAGAACTAACTGAAGATCAAAACAAAGACGTTAGATATTTAAAAGGCAAAGTAATATCTGCTGGTAATTTAGTAGAAGGCCTTAATAAAGATGATATAGTTCATTATGACAAAGTAGCCGGTCACGGCATTGAATGGAAAGATAAACTGTATTACGTATTGAAACTTGGTGACATAGTGCTTGTAGAATGAGAATAAGTACAGATGACATAAAAGATTTAAATTTATTAAAATATTACAGGCTCATTCGTAAATGGGCCTGTAAAACTTATAATATAAAGGATGCTGATCTTGAATTGCTAATCTATTTAGATTGCAAAGATCGATTTACACGTAATGAATTTATTGATGGCGTGTATACCTACAGTTGGGATAAAGACAGATGGGAAAGACTAAGAAGAGACGGTTGGATCGATGTTTGGAGAGCACGAAAAGGTAAGCTGCAAAAATACACAATATATAAGACAAGTTTTAAATGTAAGCAATTGATTAAACGAGTGTATCGTATAATGCTTGCAGAAGAAGATTTGCCTACAGGATCAAGAAGTAAATTTTTCAATAACAGATCGTATACGGACAAAGTTTATAATAAAGCTATTGACGATATGATCAAAGATAAAAACAGATAATTATGCCAAAAGTAAGAAACAAAAAATTTGATAACACAGCAAAAGGTAAAGCAGCAGAAAAAAAAGCAGCAGCTAAAAAGAAAAAGAAAAAATAGTTATGCCTAGTAAAAAAGCGCCCTCAAAGAAAAAGTCAAAAGGCTATTACAATAAAGTTAATAAGAAAGGCGGTAAAGGAGCGAAAGCTGGTGGAGGTATGTCTAAAAAAGGCGTAGCTAAATACAGAAGAGATAACCCGGGTAGCAAACTTAAAACTGCAGTAACAACGCCTCCATCTAAATTAAAGAAAGGAAGTAAAGCTGCAAAAAGACGTAAATCATTTTGCGCGAGATCAAAAGGCTGGAAGTCCGAAAGAGGTTTGGCTGCTAGAAGAAAATGGAATTGTTAATATGAAAAGTAGAGGCTTAGGTGATTCAATAGAAAAATTTACCAGAAAAACAGGAATTAAAGGATTAGTTAATAAAGTATCAAAAGGTTTGAATATACCATGCGGTTGCGAAGGTAGACAAAAAGCTATGAATACTTTATTCCCATATAAATATAAAAAATAAATATTATGATAATTGGAAGTAAAGAAAAAAACACGCCTACTACTTTTAGCGAAAATGACGTTAATATAATTAGTAACTCTCCCCAAGGAAAATTAAGTAGTTACAGTCCCGGGGAAATAAGTAATCCTAGAAGTGAAAAATACAGCCAAGCTCAAGCTTCTTCTACAAGTTTTCCAGGGTCAGCAAACTTTGGCATACAGGGGCCGTTTAATGAATCATATACAGATACTGGTAGTGGTAATTTTAACGTTAGTTACAGTTTAGGAAATAGCGGGGCTAATACATTGCCGAGCACACCACCTCCTGTTACTAAAAAAACTACACCAACAATAGCTGAAAAAATTAGCGTTGATAGCGGACCATCTGGTTCAGGTGGTTTTGGAAATGCTTCACTTGGTAATTTTGATATTAAACCGGTTAAGTTTGATAAAGTGGATCTCAGCGGTGGTAAACCGAATGAAACTCAAGCGTTAACGCCAAAGGAAATGAGAAGAAACCAAAGAAATGTTAAATTCTTAAAAAGAAGAATTAGAAAAGGTGAAAGAAAAGGAGATGATATGACATCTACTAGGCAAGCACTAGGTAATGCTCAAGCCCAACAAGCTGGTAATTTTAAGCCGGGTCAAAAATTTAAAACGCCCGTTGGTACTGGTAGTTATGTAACACCGAAACAAAATAGAGAAAACAACGGATCTGTTATTGGAAATACTTTAAAAAACACATTTGGTAAAAAAGAAGGTAAAAGTAAAGTAGGCAATGCCTTAAAAAACACATTTGGTAAAAAAGCAGGAGGTAGCAAAGTGGGGAATGCATTAAGAAGTGCCGGAGGAATATTTAAAAAGAAAACAAAATCTAGTAAAAGCTTTAAGGGAGGTATGATATGAGTAAATTATTAGCTAAGTTATTTGGAGGAGCAGCAGGTGGTGTAGTTAGTAAACTAACCGGCATCGCTGACAAGTTCATTCAAACAAAAGATGAAAAAGCTGCGTTTGAAAAAGAAATGACTCAAATATTTATACAAGCCGAAGCTGAAATGCAAAAGAACGTTACAGATAGATGGAAAGCAGATTTAGAACACGGTAATTGGCTCACGCGCTCTGTTAGACCACTTGTTTTAGTATTTCTAATAGTAACTACAGTTATAATGGTTTTTGTTGATTCTGGATCAATTAATTTTGATGTTGAGGAAAAATGGACAGACCTTCTGCAGTTAGTTTTAATTACAGTAATTGGTGCATATTTTGGTGGACGAAGTGTTGAAAAATTAAGAAAAAAATAAATGGCAAGAATAACCTCTTATGCTTTAGATACAACACCAGATAAGAACGATAAAGTTATTGGTTCTGATGCTGGAGGTGAAACAAGAAACTTTTCATTTGAGGGTATATCTAATTTTTTTAATACATCGGGGTTAATTAATCTTGATGGGATTGTAAATAAATTTATTCCAGTAGACACTGATTTGTCTTCTGGATTTTTTAAATTGCCAGGGGGTGGAACCGGTATTGCTTTTAGTTCAATAACTTCATTAAAAGTTTCAATAAATAATTTAGATAATTTAAACATAACAGAGTTTTATAACCATTTAGTAGGACAAGGTTTAAAAATATCGAACGTTAACAACATAAGCGAATTTGGACATTATTCTTTTATAAGTGCTGTTCAAGCAGACCCATCAGATAATTTTTTAACTTTTACAGTTGGCTATTTAGGAGGCAACGGATCCCTCAGAGATAACAAGTATTATTTATTTAATTTAGATAATTCAGGAAGAACAGATAAAAACTTTACATCTCCTAATATAAATTTTTTAGCTGGTAATGCAAAAACAATAGCACACAATTTAGGAAAATTTCCTTCAGTAACGACAGTTGATTCTGCAGGTTCTCATATTGTTGGTGACATTCAACATATAGACAATAACAATTTCACAATAACATTTAAAGCCTCATTTCAAGGCAAGGTATACGTAAACTAATAAACTATGGCACTTTCATATTTAACAGACATTAATTTAAACAAAAACGAATTACAGAATGCGGTAATTCAGAAAGTAGGTACTGACCCTTCTTCAGGATTAACCGCAGGTTGGTTAATTTATAATACAGCATCTAATCAGTTAAAAGTATATGATGGGAGTGATTGGGCTAATGTTGGTGGTGATATAACTAGAGTTAATATTACAGCTGGAACTGGATTATCTGGTACTCTTGATACTCAGTCTGGGGCACACACACAAACGATTGATTTAGCAAATACTGCAGTAACAGCAGGATCATATGGTTCAGCTACTGCAATACCAACTTTTACAGTTGATGCACAAGGTAGGTTAACAGCGGCCGGTACAGTTAGTATAACAACATCACTTACTATTGACGGTGATTCTACAACTCAAGATGTATCTTTAGCAGATGATGATCTTAAAATTGTAGGTACTACAAATGAAATAGAAACAGCAGTAACTAAATCTGGTACGGATGTTTCATTAACAATCGGTCTTCCAGACGATGTTACAATTGGAAACGATTTAACGGTACTTGGAGATTTACAAGTTACAGGAACAACAACAACTAACAATGTAGAAACAGTAAGTACATCAAATGGTATTATATTTGAAGGTACTGTCGCAGATGCTCATGAAGGTACTTTATTGGCTGGCGCATTAACCGCAGATGTTACATATACGTTACCAGACAAAACAGGTACGGTAGCAATGACAAGCGATATTACTGATAGGTTTTACGCTACATCTATAGGTGACGGATCTGCTACTTCTTATACTGTAACACATAATTTAGGCTCTCAAGATGTAATTGTACAATTATACGATGCAAGCTCACTAGATACTGTCTTTGCGGATGTGGTTAGAACATCAACTTCAGTTGTTACAATTGATTTTAACTCTGCACCAACAGCGAACGACATAAGAGTACTAGTTACAAAAATAGGTTAATATAATTTAATATGGCAAATCGCTTTCTTAGTAATATAAGAATTAACGACGCGTACACTTTTCCCGCGTCAGACGGAACAAATAATCAAGTTATTAAAACAGATGGTTCTGGTAACTTGTCGTTTGGTCAGTTAGCGGCTGATTCTGCCTCTGTAATGTACAAAGATACATTTACAGGAGATGGTAGCACAAGTGTTTTTAGCTTGGCTAACGCATTAAACGATGAAGTCCAGTCTAATGTATACATAGACGGTGTTTATCAATCTAAGAGCACTTATTCAGTCTCTGGTACAACTATAACATTTTCCACTGCACCTCTAAGTGGTCACGAGATAGAGGTTATATCTACAACAGGTATAAACAGTGGTCCGACAGCAATCTACACAGATACATTCACGGCTAACGGATCAGCAACAGCATTCACATTAGGACAAACCGTTCACAGCGAGAATCAAACTATAGTATTTTTAAATGGTGTATACCAATTTAAAGGTACTTATACTTTAAGTGGTACTACATTAACTTTAGATACTGCACCTGCAAATGGTGTATCTATAGAAGTTATGAGTATTGGTTCTGCATATTCAGGTGGCGATATATTATACGATCATGATTTTACATCTGCTGGTTTAATGACAAGCGATGGATCGGGCGTGTATAGCATAACCGCAAACAACTCCGCAAACTGGAATACAGCTTACGGGTGGGGAGACCATTCTACACAAAGCTACGCAACACAAAGTTATGTTGGCACGCAAATATCAAACTTAGTTGACAGCTCACCAGCAACATTAAATACATTAAACGAGCTTGCTGCGGCTTTAGGAGACGATCCTAACTTCGCGACAACAACCGCAAATAGTATTGGATTGAAAGCACCATTAGCTTCACCTAGCTTTACTGGAAACTCAACTTTTGCAGAAAATGTAACAATTGGGGATAATAAAAGTATTATAAGCAATGGTAGTGTAAGAATTGATATTGATAATGACAATAATTCAACTACAAGGGCTTTTGTCGTAAGAAATAACGGCGGTGCAAATACTTTGTTTAGAGTTCAAGAAGATGGATACATAGGAATTGGAGAAGACAGCCCGCAAGAAAACTTGCATATAACCGCTACAACGCCCGTATTTAGATTAGAAGGAGGTTCCCATTCTTATCAACAATACGTTAGTGGAACATCTTTTTACATAAGAGATGTAACAAATTCTTCAAATAGAATTATTTTAGACAGTTCGGGAAACGTCGGTATCGGAACGATTTCGCCTCTTACAACTCTTCACGTTAATAAATCTAGCGACGCTCAGGTTTTAGTTCAAGGAGCAAATAAAATGGCATTACATCAAGATGCAGCTTGGAATTCAAATATTCTTTTGGGGTGCTACTATGATGGAAGTAATATTGTATATGGAACTACAAATAGAGGGGCTTTTAAAATTGTAGGTTTACACGATAGCACTACTCAACCTCAAACATTAAGTATATATGGAGCTAACGGCGCCTCGCCAGCTGGATCAACTGTTACATTCAATTCAGTAGGTTTTTCTCAAGATGAAGACGGCAATGTCGGAATCGGAACTACTTCGCCAGCTAGTAAATTTGAGGTTTACGGTGGTAATTCTGGGGTTAATGATGTAGATAGATATATAAGATTTAAAGCTTCTAATGGTGAAAAAAGATTTGACTTTTATGTAGGTGGTACAGGCAACGCATCAAGCTTAGGGATGTATACCTCTGATGGTACTACAAAAAACGTACAAATTGCATCTGGTGGTACTTCATATTTTAATGGAGGAAACGTAGGAATCGGAGTTACAAGTCCTACCGCAAAATTAGATGTATTTAGAACAATAAATATAACTTCAGATAACGATACAGGTTATGTTAATTCTGCTTTAATTTTAAATTCAACTGAAAGTAATTCAAGAGGTGCTGGTGTATTTATGCACAATACAAATGATGACCAAGAGTGGTACACGGGGGTACCTTACGCCGCTAATTTTGATAAATGGATGATTGCACATAAAAGTACAGCTAGTCATACCGATACTACTAGCGAACAAGCGAACGCTTTATTAACGGTGCTGTCTGGAGGAAACGTAGGTATTGGAACGACTTCGCCTAGTGAGTTATTACATTTAAATAAAGCTACAGGTGATCCAAGAATTAAACTAGAAACTGGTGGCGGTGGTGATCCTGGTATTATATTTCAAAGTGCAAATAATAGAACCGGTGAAATGTATTTTCAAGATGGCTCAACATCAGCTAGGTTTAGTTATAATCATTCAAATGAATCATTTAACTTGTATGCACACAATCAAACATCTATTGATTTTCATCTTAGCGAAACAACAACATATTTCCCAACTCAAAACGTAGGAATCGGAACGACTTCACCTAGCAGGAAATTAGTAGTAGCACAAAGTAATGTTACAGAACCAAGTGGTGTAGATGCTAACACAGGTATATTAATTAAAAATAATACCTGGTCAGGAATACAAATAATTTCAACTGAAGCAACAGGTGGTTTTATAACATTTGGAGATAACGCAGCTGGTTTTGCGGGAAGAATTCAATATTTACACGCAACTAATGATATGGTCTTCGAAACTGCTGCATCAGAAAGAATGCGTATAAATAGTTCAGGAAACGTTGCAATAAGTGGAAATGGAATACAAATAGATAGACCAGACGTTGCAGGAGGAAAACCTTATGTTTTTTGGAAATCTGGTGGAACTACTCAAGCTTCTATTTATGGCGCAAGTAGTGGTGGAGGTTTAAGAATATTTTTAAGTGGAGGTATTGCGGATTTTGATAATAATATTAAAGCAAGTGGCGTTTATTTAGGCGGCAGTGGAAGTGCTAATCTTTTAGACGACTACGAAGAAGGAACTTTTACACCTCGTCTTCAAGCTGCTAGTGGTTCTCAAGTTTCGCATACCAATCAAAATGGCTATTATACTAAAGTTGGTAATCTAGTTACAGTTAGTGGCACAATACGTTGGAATAATAATGGTTCAAATGCTAATACTACAACTAAAATAGAAGGACTTCCTTTTGTTGCAGCAAATGTAACCAATGGCAGGCATGCAGGGAGCTTGGGCGCTATGAATGGAATAGCACAAGGTGATACTCTTAGATTAGTTTTAGATCCTGGGCATGCTGGCGCTTACATTATTCAACAAAATAGTAATAATTATAGCCATAATAATAGTATATCTAATAGTGGGGATATATATGGGTTTAATATAACTTATAAAACATCTTAAAATAAAAAAAATAATGGGAATAGTTAAAAAAACAGAAATAGATAAAATAGAGATTGTTGGTGAATTTAAGTGTATTCAAATAAGACAAGCTATTATTGTTGAGGAAGATGGTATTGAATTATCTAAAACATTTAATAGGTACGCATTAATGCCAGACACGGATATGACTGATCAACCAACAGATGTAGTTAGTATTAGTAATATTTACTGGACAGATGAATTAAAACAAAAATACGCAGAAAGTATAGAAATAGAATAATATGGCACAAACTAAAGTAAAACTTATATCAGACGGGGTAATAGTCCAGGGTAATTTACATGCTAGCCACGGTATAACTACCGCACATATTGGCGAAGGCAGTAACTTGTATTATACAGATGCTAGAGTAGGTTCTTACTTATCAACAAATAGTTTTGCTACAGAAAGCTATGTAGGCACACAAATAGCTAATTTAGTTGACAGCTCACCGGCAACATTAAATACATTAAACGAACTTGCTGCAGCTTTAGGGGATGATCCTAACTTCGCAACAACTACAGCTAATAGTATTGGCACAAAACTTCCATTGGCTGGCGGCACATTAACAGGAGGATTAACAGGAACAACTGCTGGGTTTTCAGGAAGTATAACCGCAAGCGGTAATTCAAATAGTTTTGGAAATACAACTATAGCGGCATTATCGGCTTCAACAGGAACTTTTTCGGCAAGTGTAACAGCGGCAGGAAATTCTAATAGTTTTGGCGCTACAACTTTTTCTGATAGAATTACAGCACAAAATGGAATTACTGTAACTGGTGGTGCTACTGGTGCTGATATTTATATTAACAACACTTCACCAACATTAGGTTTTACTGATACCAATAGTTTTACAGATGCTAATGATATTTATATAATAAGAGGTGCAAGTAATGGTAGCTTACAATTTCAATGGTATGATAATAGTGCTGGTACAACAACACAAACATTTATAATTGACAGTTCTGGTAATGCAACTTTTGCAGGTGATGTAGTAGCTAATGGCGCTATTCAAACTTTAGCATCAAATGCAAATTTAACTATTTCTGGTGATACAAGTGGGAACGTATATTACAATAATACAGCAGGAGAGCATAGGTGGAGAGCTAATGGTTCTTCTGTTAATTCAATGACTTTATCGTCTAGTCTTTTAACAGTAAACGAAAATGCAACTTTTTCAGGAAATGTAGCGGTTATAGGAAGTGCTAAATTTATTGAAGTAGGTTCTGCAAATACAGGTACAAATTTTGGTTTTATAGGATGGAACGCTGCATCAAAATATTTGTTTATAGGTAATTCATACAATAGCGCATATAATGAAGATATAATAATAAACAGTTCAGGAAACGTAGGAATCGGAACGACTTCGCCTTCAACGCAAATACATAATTTACAAAAAACAAACAATAGGGCGGGTGGTTTTTATACTCAACTCCAAGGAAACGCCTATGGTCTTTCTATGTTTGTTAATAGTGGTGGTTATGGGATTATAGGTAGTAACGGAACTTTCACTACGGATGTTTTAACAATGGATTTAAATTCCGGCAACGTAGGAATCGGAACGACATCGCCTACTGAAAAATTAGAAGTAAACGGTGTTATACAAATTAAAAGAATTGGGGATCATCCAGCTATAAGATTTGTAGAAGATACAACAACAAGGGGTTATATAGGAACAGGTGATTGGGCTGTAAATGGTGGTGCTGACGCTGATTTAGGTATATCTTCAGCAGGTACTGGATCATTAATTTTAGGAACAAATTCAGGAAATGGACGTGTTTATATTGTAAACGGCGGTAAAGTAGGAATCGGAACAACTTCGCCTAGTGCTCAATTACATCTTTATAATGCTGGTGCTGGCGGAACGCCTATGCTACAAGTAATGAGCCATGCAACCGCTGCAGGTAGTTTTACGGGAAATTATATGGCAGAATTTTGTCATGCGTTTTCAGGAGTGAACCATACAATGTTGGTTAAAAACAACGAAACAGATGGAGGAAGAAGAACATTAGATGTGGCAGATGGCAATGGTATATTTGCAACATTTACTAATGGCAAGGTGGGAATCGGCACGACTTCGCCTACAAGCCAACTTCATATAAAAAATACATCTGGTGATAATAGAGGGGTATTAGTTGATAATACTGTTGCCGCTAGTTATGCGGAAGTGTCTGTAAAATCAAACCTAAGGGAGTTTAGATTAGGTACTGGCGGTAGTGGTACAAATAATCCTAGGGCTCAAGACATGTTCTATATTTATGATGCAACAACTGGCGGTGCAGCTGGTCACAGATTTGAAATAAGATCAGATGGGCAGCTAGGGTCTACTGTTTATAAAAGCATTGGTGGAAGTGCAGATACACTTTATACTACTTTGAATAATGAGATAGCTGGACATAATGGTAATGGCATGAAGTATTTAGGGCAATTAAATATTAGAGATGGTAGCAGATATTTAGATGTAGCATTGAATACAGCTTCTAATAACATTATGTTTTATATTTATGTAAAAGGATTTTTATATAATAGAGGTATGTATATTTCTTGTAAAGGTGGATATACTTATTCAGGCAGTATAATAAATGTTTTTGGAGGAGATATTTTAGACTCTGGTATTGCAAAAGATCTAAATGTTTACAGAGGAACAAACAGTACAGCGGGAAACTACAGTGGTAATTTATGTTTTAGAATAGACAGTGGATCCAATGGCTATAGTGAAGGTATGATAGAAATATATTTAGGCACTCACTCTACAAGTTTACAAAACGCTCTCAAAATACATTCATATGCTCAAAATGATACTAGCAATTATTACTTTGCACAATAAAATAATATTATGGAAGAATTAGTATACGACGAAAATGGAATTATAATAAGTCACAATGGCCCTGACTTGTCAGGTTTTGCAGGTTTAACACAAACACAAATAAATAATAAAATCGCAGAAAGTGATTTGAATTTATTAAGAGATGTAAGAAATAAAAAATTATCTATAACAGATTGGATGGCCAACAGTGATGTAGCTATGTCAGAAGAGTGGAAAACATATCGTCAAGAACTTAGAGATATTACAAAAAACTATACAAGTTTAATCAATGTAGTATGGCCAACACAACCAAATTAATAAATAAAAATGGCAAACACTAAAGTAACAGGTGATTTAATAGCGAGCTCAACGATAGCTACAGGCAACATAGCGGACAACGCAGTTACTAGCGATAAGATAAGTGGGATTACAACAGCTCATATCACTGAAGGTTCTAATCTGTATTACACAGATGCTAGAGCTGATGCAAGAATAACTGCTGCAACAACTAGTGATTTAACAGAGGGTACAAACCTTTATTATACGGATGCTAGAGCAGATGCTAGAGCAGCTTTATTAGTTGATTCCGCACCTGCAACTTTGGATACATTAAATGAATTGGCTGCAGCATTGGGTGATGATCCTAATTTTGCTACTACAACGGCCACGAGCATCGGGCTAAAAGCGCCGTTAGCCTCGCCTAGTTTTACTGGTAATGCAAGTTTTGCAGGCAATGTTACTTTAGACAATATATTATTAACAACCGCAACTTTACCCGCACAAAACACACCAAGTA
>UEXM01002952.1_pt1 | contig 11417 bp, 4 predicted proteins | sample 1796661 | NCBI WGS metagenome assembly UEXM01 (sample SAMEA4772469, study PRJEB27181) | metagenome
TAGTTACAGTTATTGGTGTTTTTTTACTTTAACTAGCTGTTATAAACTTATCAACATCAAAACTTATAGCAAAACTTGTAGAGTCTACGTTTTGAAAATCTATATCACCTGTTATTGTAAAAACTTGACCAGCACCAGTAAACGTTAAAGTTTCTCCGTGTTGTAGGTGTTGAGCCGGTGATACAGTTAGTGTTGTGCCAGATATATTTGTAACAAGAGGATCTATAGATGTAGACGTTACATTAACACCAGACATAATACTTACATCGTCTTTTATTCCCGTTGCGCTTGCTACAACAATAGCTGTTTGAGCAGTGTTGCCATCAGCGTTTGATGCGTCATTAACGGTTGTAGTTACTGGAGATAATTCTATATTTAAGTTTTGTAAATTTATTTTAGAGTTGTTAACTATTTCAATTGCTTTTTCACCATAAGCATAAAACTTGAAAGAGCCGTTTCTAATAGTACTAAGTTGAGGTTGGTTAAACGTTATATAGCCTTTTTGAGATTTTAAATTTCCATACTCGTAAGTAGGAGTATAACCTAATGCGTCTACAGCGGGAACATTAATGTTTGTAACTGTGGTTGTCTCTTCAACAACTTCACCGTTAGAATTCATTTGTTCTGTAGTTATTTCTGTTTCATCTACGTATCTAGATAAAAACGTTCCAGAAGCCAAAGAAGATCCAAAAGCAATCATATTTTCTTGAAAACCTTGTATGTTTTCAACTTCCCATCTTCTATATGTTCTGTTTTCAAATTTTATATTTATACTACTAACACTTCCACCACTAGTGTTCTGCAAGGCTTTGCTTACAGTTATTCTAGTTTCGTCTATTATACTAACAACAACAATAGGTATTTCTCCGTTTATTTGACTTTCAAACTGCCCAAACTCAACAATAGTATTACCAACACCAATACCATTAGTAGAGTTTAATGTAAGAGTTGTATTGCTAAAACCTTGAGCCATAGAAATAGTTTTAGTAGCTGACTCAGCTGAATTAGCCACGTATGTAATATCTCCTTTTATGGCAACAGGTTCTCCAAGTGTTCTAGCAAGAAAACAAACCAAATCTGATAACTTTGGAGTTCTTTTAATAAAACCAGTCTTTGTGCTATGTAAATTTATTTGATGAGAAAAATTAATTTTCCCACTAGAAGACCCTCTTTGAACATTAAATGTTTGAGCTACTGGTAAAAAGCCAGTAAAACCAGAGTTTTCGCTAGCAGATATAGATGATAACGTTACAGTGGTTTCTGGAAACTGGTACAATACTTTTTGTAACAAGTTTGAATTTGATCCTTTAGAACTATTAATATCTAAAACACCATCTGGAAACCTAACTTCAGAATGCTGATCTTGAAAAGTGCCAAAAGCTTCTTCGGCATAGACACTTATAACATACTTAATTGGGCCATTAGGAATAGAAACAGGATAAATGCCAGCGGGAAATGTTATAGAACCTGAATACGAATTTGTTGTTATTGCTTTGTTTTTTAAACGCTTGTAAGACTCTGCAAACGCACTAGTGTTAAAGTCGTAATACTGTGTTGCTGCGCCTGGAATAATTTTTTCAACAACAATGCTGAATATAGAACCATTATCACCTGTGATTTTATAGTCTTTTTGCTGACCTTCGTTGCTAACGTAATCTAAATCTATTTGTAGTTCTTTTATAATCATATTTATTTTATTTACTGCTTTCTTGTATTTCAGAGGCAATAGTAAATAGCTCTGCTTTTTCTTTTGAACTGTTAGTTAGCTCTACATCTGCATAGTAACCAGAAACACTTGACTTGTTTTTAGATGCACTTTTAGCAAACAATATAAAATCACCCGCTTCAAAAACTGGTAAGCTAGTAACATAAAGATTAGCGTCTTGATCTATAGTTACGCTTGTGCTTGTTAGTGATTTTATAAGTCCATATTTTACTACATTTTCTACTTGTACGTCACCACTTGTTATATTACTACTTTTTACATAATACAAGTCATCACCAACTTGAGCAGAAACGTTAACTTTATTAAAGCTCATAACTATTTCGTCTTCCATAATCATAACACCCGTACCATCATCAACTTCAAACACAGGTGTTTCAAATAAAATACCTACACCTTGTACATTTGAGTTTTTAAAGTCTTCTTTACTATGTATGTCCTTATCAATACCACGTATGTAGTTGTAGTATTTATTTTCTTTTTCTACAAAAGAATCTACAACACCTTCACTTTGGTCTGTTTTTATACTAGAAGCAATCCAACCTTTACTTCCTTCATAGTCCAAAGTGTTATATGTTTTTATATTGCTAGGGGCATCATTTAAAAGAACATTAACACTAGAATTATAATCAACGCCATAAAAATTATTTCTACTAACATCTTCGTTGTAATGCTCATAAGCCTTACCATCTTTAAACGTGTAATAATTTCCAGAACAAGAGACGCTATTTTCTGGAATAAAAGATTTAAAACTAGTCCAACCTTTAACACTTTCACTAAAGCTTGCTGTTTCAGGTTCTTGATTTATTTTTTTAACAGAAACATTATCTATAGTGCCGTTGAAGTAAGGACCTCCATCATGATTTTTTATATGAAAACCAATAGTGTTAGCCAAATCAGCTCCAAAAGGCCATGAAAAATAACTCTCTAACATAGTTATTACAATTTTATTTTCACCAATTACAGAGTTTCCGCTAGGAGATATTGTTTTATAATGGTTTCTGTTGTCATGAAAAGTAACCCATATTCTACCTTCTAATGGACCCACATATGCACTGTCAAGAGGGTCAACAGAAGGGTCGTGTAGATTTGGATGGCCTATAGTGTAAGATATTTCAAACTCGTCTCCAACACGTATATCTTCTTCAAATCTATAGTTAATTCTATCGTGTGGATCCGCATCAGATTGTGCGTTTTTATATGTAGAATCCCAGGTCCAATGATTTCCACCAGAGCTAAACCAACCTGTATCACCAGTGTCACTATTAAAAGCCTGGTTGTTTGTAAAGTCTCCATTTTCTACAAGGTTTTGTTTTAGTAAAACTTTTTTATCAGTAAGGCTTACATTATACTCGTCTTTTTTCTTATCATAAGAACCTAATATATTGTTAGATAGCTTTAAGTTGTCTTTAAAGTAATCTTTCATACCGTGAAGCGATATTGGGGTTAAGCCGTCTTTAGAAAGCCTTAATACAACGCCTCTTTGTTTATCTGTAAAGTAAGATCTATATGCCTCAGATGCAAAAGACTCTGGATTTTTTGATATACCATACTCTCCAACAAAAGGAATTGATTGACCTAAGACATTGTTGTTTGCAGTTAGCTGTGGGTTTCCGTCAGCGTTAAAAACGGCATCTTTATTTGCTAAAATTCTTAAAACTTTATCTTCACACAAAACAACTAGATCAGAATCTCTAGTGTGTAACTTTTGTATACTACCGTATGTAGGATTTAGTTCTTTAGTAATTTTTTCTGCTTGAATAAATTGATTTAAATTGTTGACGCTACCAATACTATTATATATACCAGAAAATATTAAACTATTACTTCTTTGCTCCTCTTTGTAATCTTCAAAAACGGTAGAAACTCTAACGCCTGGCGTTAAAAAAGGCTGGTTAAAATTATCTCTAATTCTATTCGATTCTACACCATTGCTAAAAGAGTAGCAATTGTACCAATCTAAGTTATATGCAAAGTTATGAGTTTTTGGATCTATTTTTATTTTGCTAGTCGTACCACCACTCAAACCTGGAAAACTCAAAATTTTTACAAAAACAACAGAGCCGTCTGGTTTTGTTATTTTCAATAACTCACCTATATTTATATTTCTATTTAAAAAGTAATTTGACATATGTTATTTTTTATAATCTTGTTATATCTTCCCAAGTTTCCGTTGTTCTTTCTACTAACACACTGTTTGACATAGTTATTATACCATCTGAAGATACAGATGAAACAGTGGTGTTTATAGGTATTCCATCGCTACCTATGTGCTCCACTAAAGATCCAGCTGGTATTATGGTGGAAATAATAGAAGCGTCATTTTGTATTTTTATAGCAGAGCTAGCTTCGTAGTAAACATCTAAATCTTTAGTTTCTTTAGGTTCTGTTTCCCAAACAGCAGGATCAATAGGCATGTCATTAGTTTCTGCCTCACTGTTACCTTTATTTAAAAATTCTATAGTATAAGACACCGGCGATGTACCTGTTAAACTCTCACTTTCACCAGCGCCAAGAAAATAATTTATATGTTTAGCTGAGTTTGCACTTAATAAATTAAAATTATGCTGTCTAAATCTTAGTCTATCACTAGTGCTTATATCGAGAAAATCACCAGCTGAAGTTCCGTTTCCAATATCCTCCTCGTTAGCTTTAGCAACTTTAAAATATAAAGTAAACTGACCACCGCTTTCCTCTATTCTAGTTATAATTGCAGGCTTAGATAAAGCGGTAGAAGTACTATACCTGTCAAGCACCATACCTACTTGAACTTTTTCGTCATTTCCAGTTGCAATATTTAAACCTGTTATACTGTCCATTAATAAAGTCGCTGTACCACCACTTTTAGATGCAACAGGATTTGCATCTGAAGACTGAACAGTTATACTGCTACCATTATTTACATAACTATACTCTGAGCCAGATGGGTTCCAAGCACTATTTTTATCTAAGTGCATTCTGTATGTTACAGAAAAATTACTAGCGTTTAAAAACGAAGAAGCTAAATACTTTATACCGCCTATTTCTACTTCAGGAGAATCTCCGTTTCTAGAATTTACTTGCCCTATGTGATGGTTTTCGTTGCTTGGTGGATTGTGACCGCTGGACTCTTCTATACAGTCATAATTAACGTTAAAAAAAGTTTCAACATCTTCTATTGTGTAAACAGTTTGAGTTGGGTCTTCTCTAAATCTAAACATTCCTCCAGCTCCAATTTTTTTAATAAAATCACCTTGTGTAGCTGAATAATTTAAGTTTGACTCAGCTAAATCAAAAAAACTAGGATCTCTATATGGTCTAGACGGAGAAGTATCTGTTTCCCAAGAGTTAGGTTCTATACCACCAAACGTTAATTCTAAAACACTTTTACTACCAGAGTCAACCCAACCAGAGTTGTTGGCCTCATATGCAGTACCGCTAGTTGCATGACCATTAGATATATTTGCTGTAGACAAAAACGGGTTTTCATCACCAACTTGATACCCTATAGTTAAAGGAAATCTAGCCACGTATTTTTGTCTATCAATAAACCAAACATCTTCAAACTTGTTGTTTGTTCTATCTACTTCTAAGTCTATAGTCTTGTTTCTTCCATATCTAGCATCTAAAGAGTACTCTTTGCTTGACTCAGTGTTTATTCCTCTAAAAAAAGCCATATAACTGTATAAGTTGTTTATTCTTTTGTTAGTATAGTTTGGGTGACTACCATTGTTATGCTCTGAGTCGTTATAGTCGTAATCACCATATTTTAGTAAAACTTGCTTCAAAGCTTTACAATAATTTTGTAAAGTACCTATTTGACCAGCACTAGTGTCGTTACTCAATGTTGTTTTAGTAGCTGAAAAACCAAGGATAAAATCTCCAATACTAGTACCTGATTGGCACAAGACACCACTGTCCATATCGTAAAACTTTGTATAACCACCATGCCCAGCAAAATGGTTTTCACTAGTTCCAACAGAGGATCTAGAACCATATATTTTTTTAGAAGTTGAGCTACTAGTAGTGTATTCTTCAATACTTTCAACAGGTTCTATTTTTGCAAAATCAGCATCTTGGCGTATTTTCACAAAAAACCTACCATCAAATTTTGGGGAATTAATAACCTCTTCTTTTATTATACTTAAGTAAGTATTGTTAAAAACCTCTGTAGCATCTATACCACTATTATCAGGATCATCAGTAAATCTCATCACATCGTTGTCAAACTTTTGTTCAATATTAAACATCATTATATTATTAGCAACTTCTAAGTTTAATATTTTATATCTTTGAGACACAATATTATTGTTATCGTTGCTAAAAACAACATAGTACTCTACACCGGGAGGTCTAGAGTTATAAAGTGATGGTATGTTTTGAGAAACACTATTAGAGTATCTAAGTTCATCAACATGAAACGAAGTTTGGCCGTGTTGAGGTAGCTTACTATCGTCAAAAAGAATATTTGAGTCTAAGTGAAGCTTTTTGGTTAATAAAGTTTCGTGTTTTTTAATGTGCTCTGGAGCTTCGTTTTTTATATCTATAACTTTATATTTTGCTCTTTCTAAAACAAAACCTTTGCCAGATCCTTTTTTTAATATTATGTTGTCGTCTATATCCACTTTACTTCTATCGACAGATGGAAAAGAAAGCCACACATTGCCATCTTCAGCATCGTAGTACCTATCCATAGCCATGTTATAATATTCTCCAGAAGTGTCTTTAACATAAAACTTAAAGTACTCCATGTCCATAGGGTGGTCATTTGTTCTTATCTGAACAAAAAAGTTGTTTATTTCGTCAGCACTTTCTTTTTCTAATCTAATAGTGGAATCTGAGTTTGTCAAAACAGGTGTCTCTCTACCATATTTATCAGTATAAACAACACCAAGTTGATACTCTCTTAATGATTTTATAGATGGCTTACCAACACCTTCAACTCCACTGTTTGAAATAGATTTTACATTTAAATCTATTCCATTAACAATTAGGCTGCCTTGTATATTTTTTAAATCATAATTTTGAGTGTAATTACCATACACAACTCTATTTCCAACAACCTCTTGAGATAATGATTTTTTTGGAACGTTATCCCAAAGTCTTAAAAGTTGATTTTCAGGAAGAACACCATTTATAGTTTCTTTTGTTATGTTATACTCGTTTTCATCGTTTTTTAAAGTGTCTACTACATAAACAGATGGTGAGCCTTCTTCTCTATATAAAATATCTATAGACACAACATCTTCTGGTTTTTCTCTACCTATAGCTTTTGAACCTGCCCCACCAATTGTTATATTTTTAATATTGTTTGTCATTCCTAAGTTGTGGCCTTCTTTTGGGCTATATATAAAATTACCGGGCTCAAACACTACTGTGGTAAAAGGAGCAAAGGTAGAATACTCGCCATCTTCGTATTTATATCTATAAGAAAATCTAGGAAATTTTGTTTCAAACAAACCATCTTGCTCACTAAACAAATCAATAGCATAGTTTAATTGATCGTTACCAGTAATTGGAGTTGGTGGAAATCCATTTATAGCTGTTATCTGAACCTCTACCTTAGCTTTTGTATTGTCTATTCTTTCAAGTTTAACGTTACTTATTCTACCTCTAAAATTGTGAGTTCCATCAGATTTTGATTCAAAAACAAGCTTATTTTCATAACTTTGACCACCAGCTATCGCAGTGGTAAAAACGGATGAGGCTGTTAATAAAAAATCTGTGTCATCTATAACAAACGAATAAGTACCAGCATGCGAACTAGTCAAAGGAACTCTATTTGTTGCGGATCCAAAAGTACCAGTAGCACCACCAACGTAAGCTGCTTTAGTAGGACCAGTTGCATTGTTAAACAATCTTATCATCAACTCACCTCTTAAATCAGTTCCACCACCGGTATCAGAAGTGGTATTATTGTCTAGGTCAAAAGAAACCACGTAATGTCTACCTGATTTTACAGCTTGTCCATGTGTACTGCTTTTTGCACTAAAAGTTAATTTTTGGTTAACTACGTTTGAAGTGGCTCCATCATCATAATACTCATAATCTAAATAATCTGTAACCGCGTGAAAAGCACCACTATTATCCCCTACATCTGGAGCGTGACCATCATTATCAGTAAATATATCGTGAGTTGTGTTTAAAAAATTATTGTGCTCCCAGTCAGTTATAAATCCTTTCACATCCCAGTTGCTGGTTGCAGCTAGTGGCACTGGCGGTGCAACACCGTTTAAAAAAGCTTTTAAAACAACAGAGTCTCCTTCTTGCCATGATAAAGCAAAATCATTACTACCACTATAATCAGTTTCTATATCAGTAGTAAAAGTGTCGCCAACTTGAAGATTAGAAAAGTTGTGCTGAACGCCTTTAGAACTATTTATTATACTATTTGGAATACTATCAGATGTTGATATAGTTACAACACCAGAGTGTGTTTGGTTTGGATCTCTAAAAAAGTTTTTATGAATATGTAAAGGGTGCTTAGGTGCTTTTTTTATTACTGTTATATCTTTTTCAAGTATATCTCTTAATAAAACATTTTTAACAACTAGCTTTGTGTGGAATTTTGCAGAAACATCTGTTCCTTGTATTGATCTTGGAATGTTTATTTTTTTAGGCTCAGTGTAGTTATCCGTCCAAAACAACATATCATCAATTATGTTTATACCTGTTATTGGTCTATCTTTTGAAAAATTTAAAACAGTACCTAGAGTATCTACAAACACTGGCGTCACAACTTTAGTTTTAATGTTGTATTCTAAAATATAAGAATTAGCAAGCTCTAATAAAGATGCCTTTCTAATATCTAAAGTTTTAGTTAAAGTGTTACCGTCACTTAACTCAAAAGCAAGTCTCATTGTTGGAGAACCAAAATTATATTCTTGTCTAAAAGTAAACGTGTTGTTAAAAGCGTTTTGCGTTATAGCTATATTACCTCCAGGACTCATGGTTCCTCTAAAAGGAACATCACCAGGGGAAGGCGCGGTGTAAACATTATCTCTAAAAGGTCTATAACCGTTGTCACCATCACCAACGCCATATATAAAAAATTTAGAATCAATACCACCGTTGTTATCCCAAGATTCAAATTGAACGTCCAAACTATATGTTTTGCCATCTACTAAATCAACGGTATAACCGTGTTGTGGGTATGCGCCACTAGGAAAATCTACAGTTCCATCACCGTCTACATCTACACCTGTTTCAAGAAGAATACGTCTACCAATTCCAACCCCTTGTTCGTGAGTAGCTTTAAGATTATTTGTTGATGTCCAGCCAGTACCATCATAAAGAGTATCATTTATCATCTGCTGTTGATCATCTAAAACAAACCAGTATATTTTATCATTTTTTTCATCAGCAACACTACCGACACAATAAGAGTTTTCAGTAATAATATCTTGCCCTTCAATTAAACTATTACCTAATATATTTTGCACAGTGCCAACATCACCACCTTCAGAGGTTGAAACCTGAACATTTAAAGCGTTTCTATATTCTCCATTAGGAACAATTCTCTCGTCAAGATCCTTATTCATTTTACCTCCGGTAAAATTATGCTTAATCTCTGGCATATATTATTATTTTATTTGTTTAGACTTGTTTCTAAATATTTGCGTTATGTCTTGTATTTTTATATTAGATAATCTTAGTTTAGCAGTTCTTTTTGATGAGCTTTTTTCTTTTTTATATCTTCTAATTGCATACTCAGGCACATTAGCTCTTGTCGACATAATATCACAAACTATAGACTTATAAACAGCTTCTTCGGCAAATTTATGAACTTGCATCTCATCGTCTGTACCTAAGCTATCGCTTATATAATCTAGTATTACAGTTTTTCCTGAAATATTAGAGCTAAAATTAATAGAACCTCTAAGGTGATCTATATAAAAACTGCCATTATTTTGAGCGTGCTCAGGACTTAAGCCGTATCTCTGGCCAGTGTCATAGTTTAAATTATAGTCAGTGTCGTAAGTGTTTTCGTTATTTGTATTGTTTGTTGAAGCTTTGTATTTTGACCAGGTAGTGGAGTCTCCTGTTGATTGATCTCTAGGATTTAGTTTGCCACTTCCAGAGCCAGTCTTAACACAAGAAACATCAGTTACTATATTAGTAAACACATGTTGATAAGGTACTCTAATTGGGACAGGAAAGTTGTCGTTATCAAATGCGTCTAATGTACCATCAAGCGGATCACTTGTATCTATCATGTAATCTTCTACAACATAAGGTGTTGCTGTAGTACCGTCCCAATTAAGTCGTTGTTCTGAAGACAAAGGTATTGTACTAAATATAACAAAGTAAACTTCATTGTAAGCACTTACGTCAATTTGTTCTAGTGATTTTTCAGTAATAGAAGTATCACCACTTGTCCACTCCATAAAACCCAAATCTGGGTCTTGTAAATTTGCACTAATAGCACCGTTTCCAATAGTTGATTGGTTAGTGTCTGGAAGCATTGATTGCAAACCTATTTTCATGTTTCCATTAGAAACGTCTCCAGTACCAGTAATAACACTACCAGTCGTACCATACAAACTATTATGTGTAGTAGCGTCGAACATACGTGCCGAACCTGATATGTCTAAAAAATTAATACCTCTAGTGTCTACTTTATGCCAAGCACCTTGAATATCACTATCGTGACCAATGACACCTCCACCTACGTTTACTGGTCGTGAAACGTGTTGAAACTGAAGTGATCTGTGAGCTGGATCATCAGTGCCGGTAAAAACAAGACCTGGACTAGATAGCCTGTTAAATCTAGCTACTCTATGCTCTAGCCTTATTTTCGACCCTTGACCAAATATTCTAGTAATACTATTTGCGTACGCACCATTTATTGGTGTTGTTTTACTCCACCTACTATGCAAACCATTGTTTCTTTCAAAACTATTATCTGTTAAAAATTCATCAAAAGAAAAATCATAATTACCATCTTCATCTTGTTTTATTGAAAAAGGATTTGACGTGTGTTTTGTAGAGTAAAGGTTTTGTATAATACCATTCTCGTCAACACAACCAACCCTAGTGTAATTAACATAATCTTGTGGAAGCGTCATTTGCAGTGAGGGTGGTAAAACTATTTCTTGAGACTTTGTTGATTTAAATGTGTCAAAGCTTAACTCCTGCATAGCTCTCATAGCGTGAAACTGCACGTCTGTTCTATTAGCTTTAGGTATTATTTTTCCCTCACCAACGTATACAACTAAAAATTGGTTTATAACATCGTCTAAAGATGTAAATTGATAGTTGCCGTGGTCAATTCCATTATAATACTCTTGCTGCGTTTGATTTAATAATCCCATTTATTTATTGTTTTTCTTGTTGAACTTGACCAGCAACAGCGCTAGAACTCAACTGTATTAACTGTGGTCTCTCTATTGATACGCCAGCAAATGCTAGTATTCTATAAACTAATTCAGACTTATCAGAATGATGCAACTCAAAGTCAATAGAAGCGCTATCGTTATATATAGGTGTTTCTTCAGCTGTTATGTAAGCCCAATTAACGTTTGTTGGTTTTTTTATATATAACACTGTAACAGAATCACTTGTGGTTGGGTGAGGGTATATGTTTACTCTATCAGTGTTATTGCCAGCAGGAGTTGTGGCATCCCTAGTGTATACAGGTCTTTTTTTATTATATGTAGTTAAAGGAGACTCTATATCAACTAATTGTTTTAAAGAAACTTTTTCAGCTCTTACT
>UEXM01002953.1_pt1 | contig 11416 bp, 8 predicted proteins | sample 1796661 | NCBI WGS metagenome assembly UEXM01 (sample SAMEA4772469, study PRJEB27181) | metagenome
GGTGCCGGTCCTCCCGGGTACCTATGCTCATTTGCAACAAATCCTGCAGCAACGTGATTTATTGTTCTGGCAGATTCCGGTGTGGACGGGTGTCGTCAATCTGCTGGTCGCACTGATACTGCTGCTGGTGTTACTGAGAAAAACCGCGCTGCCGCTGCTCAGGTGGCTGTTCAGTCTGGCGTTTGCGGGCAACCTGTATTATCTGCCCATGCTGTTGTCGCTGCCGGCGGCAGTGCAGCTCACTGTCAACGTACTGTATTTTATTGCCATACTGATCTTTTTGCGCATGCTGCAAACATCCGTGTCAGCGCTGTCAGGAAGTGGCACCCGGCTGCCGCAGGCAGTATTCAGGGTGGCGGTGTTGAGCCTCCTGCTGCTTATTGGTGTCGACAGCGTAGTATTGATTGCAGGCCTCGAGCTGGCAAATCATCCCGGTATGACACCGCAGCTGGTACCGGTCGGTCAATTGGCCGGGGTGCTGGCGGCATTGTATTTTCTGACCAGCCGACACGCTGAGATGCGAGCCGAACTGACGATACTCAACGCGTCGCTGGATCAACGGGTGGCCGAGGCCACTGCCGAGCTGCAGCAGCGTTACCGACAGCTCACACGCGATGCGCTGGATGCCGCGCGCATGAACGAGCGAAGCGTTATTTACCAATCCATCCACGAAGATCTCGGCGACAAGTTATTGCAGCTGATGTATTCCGCCGGCGACCGTGACACGATGGATCTTGCTCGCTCTGCACTGGCCGAGTTACGCGACTCGCGCAGTCTGCTGCCGGATCACTGCCGGCCACTGACTGAGGTGCTGGCGGATATTCGCAGCGAAGCCCAGAGTCGTTGTGATCAGGCAGGCATTGCCTTGAACTGGCAGCAGGATGGCGCGCTGGCTGAGGCCTCGCTTAATGCCCGCCAGCACTCGGCACTGGGCCGAACGGTGCGGGAAGCGTTCAGTAACCTGTTAAAACATGCCCGGGCCAGCACCGCGACGGTCAGCGTGCGGGTATCAGATAGTCGCCTGTTTTACAGTATCGGTGACAATGGCAAGGGCATCGCGGCGCAATTTTCGCCGGGACGTGGCCTGATCAACATGCATAGCCGGGTTAAAGAACTGGGCGGTACGCTGAGGCAGTCGTCTGCTCCGGAGGGGGGTACTACACTCGAATTCATGCTGCCGTTGCGGGCGGCGGCAGAGGGCGCGCCAGCGGCTGATGGTGAGCTGGCCGGGAACACAGTATGAGCTTGCGCCTGTGGCAGATAATCGTGGGTGTTGTGGTCGTGCTGGCCATGGCCGCGCTGGCACTGGTGACGATGTTGTCGGGTGGACAGCCCGATTCTGCTCGCGGCTCACTGTTCCTGACTTCGGCGCAGGCAGCAAGCAGTGGCCTTGTGTCGCCGCAGCAATCCAGCCCGCCGTGGTATCTCGGCGATGATGCCTGGCGCCCAATCCCCTTGCCCCGTTCCTGGTCTGCGGACAGTCTGCAGCCGGCAACAGAGACCCAGGCCTGGTACCGGCTGCCGCTGCCACCACAGGCGCATGACAACAATTGGCGACACCTGTTGCTGCTGCGCCACATGATGAACATGGAAGTGTGGCTGGATGAGCATTATCTGGGCAGCGCCGGTCCTCTCGCTTCGGGTCAGCTACAACGCAACTGGAACCGACCGGTAACATGGACCTTACCCGAAGCACTGGTTACCGGTGCGCCGCAGATGCTGTATGTCCGGCTACATTCGGCGCCAAATTTTGGTGTCATGAGCCCGATGATTCTGGGCGATGAGGCAACAGTTACCAACCGTTACCGGCTCAACTACTTTTTGCAGATCGACCTGGTCAAAATCAGCTTGTTGGCGATGGTGTTCATTGCCTGCCTGGGTGCGTTTGTGTGGGCGCGAATCCGGCAGGGACACTGGCTGCTGATTGCTTTGATGAGCATCAGCTGGTCGTTTCCGCTGCTCTATATTCTGTTGCCGACGGTGCCAGCGGTGCTGCCGGGCGAGTTTGATTTCCTGCGCCTTTCCCATTGGGGAACAGTGGCCGGCGCTTTGTGTTTGCTTGCTTTTATCTATTCGTACTATTTGCGGGTGGCAGTGAACAGACTGCGCTGGCTGCTGGCGGTGTCGCTGGTACACGGCGTGATCCTGCTGGCGGTGCCTGATCGGCAGGTCGTTTTTGCCGGCAGCATCGGTCAGCTTTTTGCGCAACTGCTTTTTGTCATACTGATCATTCAGCTATTAAGGGTCAGGTCTCTGCGTAACACTGAAGTCTATAGCATCATCGCGGGCCTTGTGATCATGCTGATGGCGGCAGGCCATGATGTTTCACTGGCGATCAGCAACAGCATGGAACGTTGGCGCTGGGACATGTTTGTGTCATATATCACCCAGCCGGTGATGATGATTATTGTTACCTGGCACGGTGTCAGGGCTTACCTGGACAGTGTGACCAGGCTTGACGATATCAACAGACAGTTGCTGCATCGTCTGGCGGAAGCGGAAAAGAACCTGCGCGAGGTGTTCAGTCAGCAGGTGAAATTGCAGCGCGACAATCATCTGGCATCGGAGCGCGAGCAGGTGTATCGCGATCTGCATGATGATATGGGGGCGCGCCTGCTGTCGCTGGTGTTTAAAGTAGAGCAGGGCAAGGCGCGGGATCTGGCACGAAGTGCACTGCAGGACCTGCGGGATATTGTCAGGTTGGTTATGCATGAAGAACATCAGCTTGCCGCGGTGCTGGCAGATTGCATGGCCGAAAACGAAAGCCGGGCCTCGTCCCTGCAAAAAACGTTTAGCTGGCATGTCAATGACATGCTTGACGGTATCTCGTGTAGCAATCGCAGAATGCTGAAGCTGCGCCTGCTGCTTCGGGAGCTCAGTGGTTTCTGGTTGCGGATGCCGGAAACCCGCTCCCTGACTCTGACGGTCAGTCTGGTGGACGACAACAGCGTGGGTATTGACGGCAGGGTATTGCAGGTTGAGGTGACTATCGAGGGGAGTGCGGCGGATGATCCGGCTGGTGTGCCTCCGCTGCTGCACAAACGGCTGCGTGCCCTGGATGCCGTCAGTCAAGCGCACACCGGCGTTGGCCAGGGCATGAGCGTATGCATACCGTTACCTGTCACGGCGGCGACGCCACCGGATTCTGTACAACAGTCGCTGTCCGGTTAAAACATGCTCTGGGTCACCAGTCCGCGGCGGGAGGCTTCCATGGTGGCTTCGGCGCGACTGGATATGTTGAGTTTGGCGTAGATGGATTTGACGTAACCGGCTGCCGTGTTACTGGTGATGCCCAACAGGCCGGCGACTTTGGGTGTGCTGTAACCCTTTGCGATCAGGATCAGCACTTCTTTTTCGCGCGCGGTCAGGTGAGCGGGGGCGACGTCTTCGCGTGGATTGAAGAAACCCAGCAGGCGCCGTGCGATAGCAGGTGACAGCGGCGGCTGCCCGTCGACAATGCGTTTGAGCATACCGGTCAGCTCGTCACGGCTCTGATCCTTCAAAAGATAACCGGACGCGCCGGCGCCCAGCGCCGAAAACAGGTGGGTATCGTCATCAAATACGCTGGTCACGATCGACATGACACTGCGGTGTTTGATGTTCAGTTCATTGATCAGGTCGATGCCGGAACCGTCGGGCAGACCAATATCAATCAGGGCGATATCGGGCAGTTGCGAGGTCAGGGCGTGGCGGGCGTCGGCCAGCGAACCGGCGGTGGCGATCTGTATTCCGGGAAATGCTTCACCCAGTGCTGTCGTCAGCCAGGCACGAGCCTCGGGCAGATCCTCGACAATCAGTCCGTAGCGCACGTGTCAGCCCCCGTGTTATTGATTTGGACTATAGATTAGCCGGTGTTGGGGGGATTGCCCACCCCTTGAATCGGGGGGCAGTTTATTTGTAGTGGTGCCCCGGGCAGGATTCGTATTCACCTATTAAGATATTGAAATAAAAGGAAATAGTATAATTTATGGAAGGTTGGTGTTACAAATAGTGTTACGTCTGATCAATCCAGCCCCTATAAGCAAGGCTGCTGATATTCATTATCCCACAGGTCTGCTGCTCCTGGAATCCCTTCTGTTCCCTTTCGGCCCCTCTGACTGCCAGAGAGGCATTATCACCTGAATAGATAGCTCGTCTCCTTGAATAAATAAAAGTTTAAGGAGGAACACTATGAGCCAACCAGCTCCGATACACCTATTGAGAATACCCGACGTGACCAAGCGGATGGGGGTCTCAAAAGCCACAATTTACAACATGATCAATGACGGGACTTTTCCTCCTCCTGTGAAGCTGGGAGAGAGAACGTCAGTATTTCCGGAGCATGAGATAGCTCAGATCCAGACCGCCGTCATAGCTGGCGCCAGCAACGATGAACTAAAGCAGATAGTAATAAGTATCCAGGAAATAAGGAAATTTTGTCGTTGATCAAACCGCTTTGCACGACTTACTTTGATTGATTAGATCGGGACATGGTTTATCTCGCACATTAAAACATGTCTTGGGGTCAATATGTCGACAACGATGGATCCAGCATCTCCAGATCGCGTCACGACAACAGCCAGATATCGAAGTGAGCGACGCCAGAATCGATTTTCATTCACCGATAGCCTTATGGGGTGTCGTCCTTAAACAGATTCTTGACCATTGTGCCCTGCCAGGTGCCGATTTTCCCGCGCGGAGACTTTACTTTCAGGGCATTTAGCGTTCCAGCCAGTGCTTTGTAGGACGTACATTCGCGTACCTCCTTGGCTTTACAAACATAACAACCGTCGTTGGGGCACCACTCTGGAAGTATTTGTTCTCGGATATGTCTCTGCAGCGACTTTCGTTTGGTCCGTGCATTATCGGCTGCGGCCCCAGTCGCACTTTTCGTGTCCCTGCTACTTCCCACTTCTGAACCCCCGTGACGGATTTTAACCCCCAGGATAATAAATAGCTCTGAATCCAATTGGAAGCGCAATTTTGGTTGCAGAAGCATTTATGACTTGTACCCCAGCTCGACTTACGAAATTTAAAGATATGATCAGGATTTCTGAGAAGTTTCGACGCCATCTTCTCGCTGACGTCAAAGCATATACGGCGAAAAAGTATCGCGACAAAAAAAGACGAGAACAGGAAGAACTGGATTATCCGTGCTCCATGAAGGTGCGGAAGCAAAGCATGGAAGATTGGCTGCATAAGTATACGTATGCGCACCACATTACTCTGACCTTTCCTGTCACTATTAAAAGTGAATCCGTGGTGGAAGCGAAGCTTAGTAACCTCATTCAGCGAGTAAACAAGGAGCTTTACGGCAAGCACGCTGTGAAATACGCAGAGAATTCCGTAAGCGTAGTGTTTGTCATGGAGGAGCACGTAAGCGGAGGTCTCCATGTGCACTGTCTTTTTCAGAAACCGTGTACCAAGGACCATTGCCAATTAAAGATGCGAGGGGAAATGCTGCCAAAATTAGTCGAAGAGCACTGGAAGAAAGTTACTCACGCTCAACAAATGGACTTTGTGGGTGTGGACGGAATGGATCCTGAATACGATCCGATAGAGTACGCACTAAAGGATATATATTGTCACCCAGAGCGAGTCATCCTGGATTACTTCCATCCACACAAGAAAGAACCAATAAAAGCCAACTAAATAGATTAAACAGAAAAAGTATAAATAACGTTGTATAACAGAACAGCTGGCGAGCTGTGAAGGTCTCGCGGTCTCCGATCGGTTATCTTCGAATCGCTACCATAGCTATAAAGTCGAGGTGCTTTTAATCAAGGCGCCTAGAGACAGTTATTATCTATACATATAGTATTATGAGGGATTTATATTAACTAAGACTCATTATCATGTGTGCATACATATTTAAACGATGTTCTTAATCAATTTTTAAAAAATTAGATATAAGCAAGATCTCAAATGAATATATCAGTTATCTGGTGAAAATTACTAACTGATACTATTAAGTCATATCAAGAAAAACTAGTGTACGAACTGTGAGTTAGCCCCCAATTAAACCGGACACTTCTAGCCTATAATTTGGACTGATCCCGGTCCAATTGGCGGTTAGTTCATGCCCACGCTAAATGACCACTACGTCACTGTGAACTGGCCCATCATGCCTCGATCTTCATGCTCAAGAATATGACAGTGATACATATAGGGAAACTCGTCAGTAGCTTTGTGATCGAAACGCACAATAAATTCGGCACTGTCATCAACTCGCACTGTATCTTTCCAGCCGGCATCCTCTGTAGCTACCGGCCGGCCGTTCTGTGCGACAACAAGAAATGAACATCCATGCACGTGAAAAGGATGGCTGCCATCAAATGAATTGACTATCCAGCGCTCCCACTGCCCTAATCGGACTCTTTCATTGATGACATGCATATCCATCATCTGGCGATTTATTCCCATGGACATCCCGGTATTATCTTGAAAAGCACCCAATACCCCTCTGCGTCTGTTGTCTCTCATGAATAAATCAAATCGACGGACTGGCCAGCTCCTTTGAGGGGTAGGTCGGCTTATCGAATTCAATTGGCGCGGTAAAGATCCGCGGACCGCAGGCAAATCGGGATTCACCGTTAATTGCAGCACTTCAAATGAATCGCCCAGCCCACCAGGCTCCCGGATGCGTCTTCTGTCACGTTCGTCCTGATCCCGTCTTTGATCATCATTGACTTCCAGAGCACCGGGCCCGCTGACTAACATGGCAGAATTACCATTGGAAAAATCGACGACAACCTCGTTTCTCTCCCCTGGTGACATCAGTAATTCACGAATGGGCACAGGTTCTTCAAGGAAACCACCATCGGTTGCAATCTTGTGGAACTCCCGATTGTCAGAAAAGTGAAGACGGAAGTAGCGGGCGTTGGCGCCATTTAACAAGCGTAGCCGAACTAATCCTGCCGGCACACTGCGAGTCGCATTGGTAATCCCGTTTGTGGTGATGGTGTCGCCAAGCATTCCATCCTCGGCATCTTCGATGGAGTAGACGAGTCGCCCCAGTTCGTCAAAGGTTCTGTCCTGTACAATAACAGGAATGTCATCGACCCCGTAGGTCTTGGGGAGGGGCAAGGTATTACTGTTTTCATCCTCAATGATGAACATGCCAGCCAGTCCGCTGTAGGTTTGTGGGCCCGTTTTGTGATGGGTATGGGGGTGATACCAGGATGTAGAAGCTTGTTGGCGTATTGGCAACTCCAGTGACCAACTGCCGCCGGGTTCAATTTCTCGCTGTGGGCCACCATCTACTTCGCCAGGAACGTGCAGACCGTGACCATGGACTGCGACTGCCTCAGTGCAGTTGTTTCTGTAAATGACCGGGACATTTTGCCCATCACGTACCCTGACAGTGGGACCGAGATAGGGGCCATTAAATCCCATGGTCGGCGTTTTTACTCCAGGCAGTAGTTTAAATTCACCTTGACCCATTGTGAGCTCTATCGGGTGACCGTTCGCAGATTCAAGGAGTGGGGGAATTGGCATCTCTCTTTTAGTGCCGGTAAAGGTGCGTAAGGAGGATGCAGTAGCGGGAGACCCACTTAGCGTTGTCAGCCTGTATCCAGTGGTCGCTAAGGCAGTCGCGCCCAGCCCGCCAATAAGAAAATGTCTTCTATTCATTTCTATATCCATTAATGTGAAAAAATTCTGTCAGAATGTGGTTTGAATGCTTAATAGGAGCCGTCTAAATCGACTACTGCAGGAATTTTGGATTAGGCTGACCTCACCAGCGATTGTCGTGGTCTCAAAGCGTTCCCTGTAGCGACAATCGGACGCGCCGAGTGCGTTGTCAGATTCCAATCGGAATACCCAATCGTCAAACCAGACTTTCTGTACGAACAAGTCTAATGAACGCGCCCGATCGTTTCGGGTACGGGTAGTAATGTCTACGTCATGGAATCCACCCCAAAAGGGATAGTTAAGATCAATACCATAACTTAGATTCAAGGTGGTGATGTCATGCCGAAATTCAAAATTGGCTCCTCCGCGATCATCAGTACGAATTTTTTCGTTGATGAATGGATTAAGAATTTCTGAATCGAGCACATTTAGTCTTAAAGACAAGATCGCATTCGGTAAGTTAAGCTGATTGAGGCGAATGCTGGCTCTTGTTGTCCAGCCATACTCTTTAGCCGGGCTGACGTTACCGGTAGCAGATTGTGGTCTATTAGGGTCAATGGTGGCGTTAATTCGACCAATCCTGTTGTCGATGTCTGTATAAAAAACGCTACTCGAAATCACTCCTGCGTCATTGGGCAGTCGATATTCCAGTTCGGCTTCGTATTCCCAGCTTGTTTCAGGTTCCAATTCAGGATTTCCAGCGAATCTATCGATGTTGCGGTCTTCTTCATTAGCAGTGGCGGCAAAGGATGAAAAGCTAAGTTGGGATACGTTTCGAGTGATTGTTCCTCGGAAACGAAAGTTGTCAGCAAAGTTGTAGCGGTAATCAAAAGTGGGGCGCCAAAATCGAAAATCACGATTCTTATTAACTATTCCAGTTTGTGATATTTCGAAGGTTTCGAAAACAACACTACTCTCCAGTGCGCTCTTGTCATTTATGCTCCAGTTGTGAAAAATGAAGCCTTCGAGCCGATTTTCTTCAACCCGAGTGCCATTATTGGATGCGGACTCGTTCAAGGCCAGGCCTCCAAACTGCTCAGAGCCTGGGCCTGTACCCGACCGGTTGGCAATGAAAAGAGCGGAATCCAGCTGCGTGACTGTTCGCTCAGACCCTAAGCGAAGTGAATGACCTTCAGTGATAGTGAAGTTGTAATTAGTCTGCAAGATAAACTCACTGCGTTCGCTTTGTGAGTCTATAAAAAGATTTTTGCTTAAAGGTTCGCTAATGGGATCGGCAACAAAGCGTTCTCTAACGAAATCTCGAGATTCTTCATTAGCAACGAACAGGAAAGCAAGGCGTGAGCCATTCAGAAAACTATACTCGTAGTCTCCACCTAGTTCCCAACTACTTTCATTATTGGCAAACTGTTCTTCCTGAACACTAAGGACTGCGATGTTGTCTTCAAAATCCACAAAGTCACGACTGACAAAGCTTGGGTAGTCGCTGTCCCCCAGCTGGGCATTTAGTTGCATGCGATGTGAACCGATGCCGTAACTCAAATTGGCGCTGAGACGTTGTTCATCCTGCTCGCGTATGTCTTCTTCGAAAAGCGTTCCCAAAATGTCCCCCGAGGGTGATACACGAACTTCCCGATCATCTCTATTCGTGTAGTTTGGTCGATGTTCGATATTGATCAGTGCCTGAAACTCTCCGAATTTCGCCGACCAGCCCAGGCTGCCCCCAGCCTCATAGGTATCGTCGTGACTTAAGCGCTGGACGAGCTGAATCTTCGTGCTAGAGCGAGACGGTAATTCACTGGTAACGATGTTGATGACTTCGCTGGCTCCGCGGACATTCAAGACACCTGAGGTATCGCGAATTATCTCGATACGCTCGACTTCAGCGGCAATGATCCGATCAAGTTGGTCGCTCGCGGAATTGTCTTTTCCAGCGACTCGTTGACCATTGATGAGGATGTTGCCGCCTGTACCTAGCCCACGACTAGCGTCACCGCCGAAATCGCCACCACCTCCGATATTAATTCCAGGTATCCGGGTCAACATGTCATGGACAGTGATAGGATTGAATTGAGCAAAGAATTCGGCTTTATAAATGACGGTGGAATCTGTAGCTCCCGGATCGACGTTTCTGACTCCATCCCTGATTGGTAGGTTGTGATCAGCGGCTTCATCTATCCCTATGGGTGTTAGAACTACGTCATCGGAATCGACTTGTGCGTTTATAACAGCAGGTGCTAGCAAGATCATAGAAGCTACGGAGATCCGATATGTTAAAGGAAAGAAAATTCTTGCCACCAGTCGTTTAGTCTTGCTGTTAGAATATTTGGAGTATGATAATTTAGTCATTGATTAGCATTCCTGTTCGATAATGGACAAAGCAAGCATAATCAGTCGGGCGCCAGATCCGTTATGGAAGCAAGCTTTGCACACAATGATTAAGACAGAATTATGGGAGAATCCCTCATATTGTGGTTATTTCAGGGAGCAGATAGCTGTTAATCTTGTGGTAATTTTTCAGGTGTATGATCGCAGGATTGCCCCGCGAATCATTAATTAGAGCTCAGGTAACCATTCATGCGTCTGCTGATAGTCGAGGATGAACAGCGAATAGTAGATGTTCTGAAAGATGGGCTGGAAAGCGCAGGTTTCATCGTGGATGCGGTAAATACTGCAGCTGCCGCAAGGAACGCGCTCAGTGACATACCCTATGACGCGGCGATACTCGACCTGGGCCTGCCGGACGGTGATGGGATCGAAGTCCTGAAATCAGCACGCAGCCATGGCGTACAAATACCTGTGCTTGTCCTTACTGCCAGGGATGCAATTGAAGATCGCGTGGGTGGGCTTGATGCTGGCGCGGATGATTACCTGATCAAGCCGTTCGCAATTCAAGAGCTGGTTTCAAGGATCAAGGCGCTATTGCGGAGGCCAGGGGGCGCTCTGGGCGCGGTATTAGAGGCAGGAAATCTCGCCTTAGACACGATCGGGAGAGAGGTCACGATCTCGGGAAAACCCGTTAATCTTTCCAGGCGAGAGCATTCAATTCTGGAGATTCTGCTCAGAAGGTTTGGCAGGGTAGTGCCAAAAGACATTCTTGAGGAGAAGCTATACGCCTTCGATCAGGAACCTGAATCCAATGCGGTCTCGGTTCATATGCATCACTTACGGCGCAAATTAAAACACGAGGCGGCCACCGTGGAAGTACATACTGTGCGCGGTATTGGGTATCTGCTAAACGATCAACAGCTATGAAAATTCTGCAGCCGGGATCACTGGAACTACGATTAGCCCTGCGGTTAGGGGCTGTATTTCTTGTTGCTACAATCATGGCAGTGGGTCTGTTCGTTTATCTGGGTGATCGCACCGCAAGTTCCCTCAGTCGGCAGAATTTGTTTGCTGAAGCGGATGAGCTGGCGTTTTCCATTGGCGACGACCGTCCAATCATGACGTACGATCAATTGGTGGACTCTGGTGTGATTGAGCCGACTACGGCGTATGTGATCAGAGACCAGGAGGGCAACTCTCTAGCGTTTTCAGATGAGGAGTTCGAAATAAGTGTCAGGGATGTTTCCTGGTCTCGTGGAAGAGCGCAGTATTTCTCAGTGGGCGAAAACGATGGTCAGGCTCAAGCTTATACGGGGCTTGCTACACGCGAAAACAGCGGGCGAGGCCTGGTCACGGTTATAGTTGCTGAGCCATACAATCCGGAAAATGCCATTCTGGACAAGATGCTCGATGAGTTTGCAAAACCTGCTACCTGGATCATCCCGATTTTTATTCTGGTAACCCTGATTGTAGGAGTGGCTGCAATTCGAGGTGGATTGAAGTCTTTGTTGGATACATC
>UEXM01002956.1_pt1 | contig 11406 bp, 10 predicted proteins | sample 1796661 | NCBI WGS metagenome assembly UEXM01 (sample SAMEA4772469, study PRJEB27181) | metagenome
ACTCCTAATACTCTTGCTCCCACGAACATATCTTTTTGTGCTTTAGCTAAAAACGCAAGTTGATTTGAATAACCACCTTTTGCAGTTGTTTTACTAGCAATGTAATTAAACATTTTTCCTGAAGTCCCTTCGTTATTTTTTAAGGTATCTTTAAACTTTAATGAGAAATCTGCTACAGCATCAGCTCCTTCTTTAACTCCGGGTACTTTTGATGCAGCTCCTGCTGCTGCTCCTACTCCTCTCGCCCCATACTTTATAGCTACTGGCACTCCTGTAACTATAGCTGCAGCTTCAAATCCTATTTTGAATCTATCTAATATATTTTCAGCAGCTAGTTCAGATCCATCTAACAACTCTTTTTTATTTGCACCAGATCCTGGTTCTAATAAAATTTCCATTAATGGTTCAACATCATTTGTTGCAAAAGCAAAATCACTAGCTGCTGATGTTCCTATAACATTAACGGTATTTAATTTTCCAGCTTTAGAAAGAACACCAACTGCTCCTAACCCCGGTATGCCAAATTGAGTTGCATATCTAAAAAAACTTCCAACTCCGCTTTGTGTTTCAGGTTTAAATTGTTCAAAGAAAGCAGTAACGTTTTGTGTCGTATCATCGTCTGCCATGAAATCATAAGTGGTAGATCCTAACTCAGCTAACCCTTGCGGTATTCCAACTAAACCAGCACCAATCCCTCTACCTATTTCACCTAATGTGCTTACGTCTTCTTTACCACTTGCTGTTTGAGCTCTAGCATATATGGAAGGCTGTTTTTTTTGTTCAGCCATAATTTATTCAGATACTGGAGCCGGTTGTATTGTTGCTTTAATTGCGTCTTGTAAATTAGTTCCAGAGTATCCTGCTGATTGTAATGATTGAATTAATGAAATCATCATAGAATCATCAACTTGCGAACCAGCTTCTATTCCCATGATTTGAGCACCTTGAGGTGTGGCAATTAAATCTTCTGCACCAGCAAATAAAGCAAGTCTTACATTAGAAGGCAACACAGAAATACTTCCAATTTCATCAGTTCCTGAAAGAACATTGTCAAGAATAGAATCTCCTGTAGTAGCTGCTGCAATTTTAGCTGCTGCTAAACTACTAGCTAATTGTTCTTGTCTTTTGTCTTCAAAAGCATCATAGAATTGATTGACACCACTTACCGGAACAAACCCCTCTACTGGTTTCATCATGTTCATTGATCCCGCTAAAAATCTTGCTCTAAATGCAGGGTCATCTTGAAGTTTTTTAAATGTATCTCCAGGGACATCTTTTAATTTTTCAAAAAATGTTCTTGTATCTTCTGGTGTTGAAGGATCATCTATAATAATTTCTTCTTCTGGTTTGGTTTCAACTTCTCCATCTGGAAGTAATTTACCTGTAAGGCCTACAGCAGCACTGCCTCTCAAAACTTTTCCTGTTGTTGTTGAACCAACAACAGTTGCTTTACCAGCTTCAACATCACTCAATATTTTTCCAGTCTTAGGATCTCTTACATTAAACCCTTTCTTTTTAGCAGCTTTACCAGCAGACTTAAATGCAGCATTAGCTGCTTTAATAATTGCAGGTGCTTTTGTTAAAGCTTTAAAACCTAGTCCAAGTGCTCCAATCCCAGGTATTAACAAAGCATAATCTGTAGGATTTGAAGGATCAAAAAGAATTCCATCTTTTCCAAGAAGCTTTATGCCTCCTTCATCCTCATCATCCTCAACCTCGCCACCTTCAGCGAAGGCTGCTATACCACCTTTAGCAAAACCTAATTGCCTTTGTTGCATTTCATTTCTTTCAGCTCTGATCATATCCATATCTACACTAGGTATAGATTTGTTGATTGCTTCTTCAAAACTTATTTCACCTACTCCAAACATGTTAGCATCTTCTTCAGAAATAGTTCTTCCAGATTGAGCCAACGTCTGTTTTATTAAATTTGAACGTTGTTCAACAGGACTGATACCTTTTCTAGCACCTTGTTCTGCTATCATCATATCTAGATTTTCATCACTTTTTTCCTCTATCATTTCACCTAAACCAGCTATACCACCAGTTTTATATCTTCTAATCTCAGGGGTACTAATTGATCCAGTTTCAATAACATATCCTTGTGTCATCTTACTGGGAGCCATCATTTTTGAAAAATCAGTTAGATCATTTGCAATATCTTCTAATGTTTTTTCTTTAGAATTAACTTCATCTAAATCTTCTTTTGCGTCATCTTGTGCATCATTTTCAATTGTAGGAGGCTCAATGATAGGAGCATTATTACCCCCGCTAGAAATACTAGATATTCTTTCTTCTTCTGCTATTGCTGCATCTAACTGTTCATTAGTAATTCCGCTAGGAAAACCTAACTTTGCTAACATTGCTTGTCTTTTTGTATTTACATCTCCGCCATTAGCGTATGCTAAACTTGCTACTCTATTTCTTATTTGAGTTATTGGGGCAAGTCCTGATGTAATACTCATTACAGCACCTTAGAATAATCTACAGCGTAATACCCATCTTTAACTATTACTGCATCTGGTTTAACTTCTAATACTTCTTGAGCCAGTACGCCTTCAGATGGTTCGCTTTCTGCACCTAGTTCTTTACCTTTGTCATTCCAATCCCATGTGTACCAACCAATACCAGGTTCTATTTCACCAACTTTTTTAATGTTGTCTTTTAATTCAACATCAGACATAGCAAATAAAGAAGCTATAGTTCCAGCTGCTCCAGCTGCTTTAGAGAATGTGCTTGGTTCTTGATAAGACTGAGGTTGATAAGCACTTGAACCAGTACCACCAGAGATGCCACCCATTGGTGATCCAGCAAGTAATTGTTGGCCTGTGAGCAATCTTTGTAATGGCTCTCCAGCAAGTTGCTGTGCTCCAGCAAACTGTCTTGATAGTCCTGCTTGTTGAGTAGCTTGACCCTGTTGACCTAATTGATTTAGCAATCCTATTTGTGCGCCCAACTGACTTTGTCCTTGTTGTCCTAGACCAGCAATGCCTTGACCAATCTGGCCATATTGTTGTCCTAAACCAGCTTGCATAGATCCTAGTCCACCTAACGCTTGACCACCAGCTGCTATGTTAGATCCAAAGCCACCTAATGCTTGACCTCTAGCTACCTGTTGTTGTCCTAGACCGGCCATTTGACTACCTAGTGCTGCTTGTTGCCCACCTATGGCTGCTTGTTGTCCGCCTAATCCTGCTTGCATTGCTCCTAACCCGGCTTGTCTAGCTTGTTGAGATTCAAATGCTTGTTGTGCAGATCCTAACGATTGACCATAGCCTCTGCTTCTAATTCCACTTACAGCTTCTGCTGCTCCTCTGCCAGTTTCTCTGGCTAATTCTTCTTGTGATATACGTCCTCTTGAACCACCGAAAGCACCCTGTGATATGGCTCTATCTCTAAGGCCAATGTCTGCCTGTGCTGACTGTCTGTTAATATCTTCTAAAGTTTGTTGAACTACTTGATCTTCGTAAGGATCCATAAATCTAGATGCAGAAACTGGATCAAACATTCTAGTAGATCCTAAAGCACTCTCTTCTGCTCTACGTAACGCACCTATGCCACCAGCTACAGTTTCTGCACCTGTGCCTATCATTCTTTCTGCTGCATCTGAGAACCTTCCAGCTCCTCTAGCTAAATCAGATCCTTCTCTTTGAAAGCCTATGCCTTCTTGTATACCAGCTTGAGCTTGTGGCAAGAAACCCATAGCAGCATCTAAGTTAGCTTCTTGTTTACCATACAAACCAGACGCTTGGTCTAAGCTTCCTTGAAAGTCTCCTAGTCCAGCTGTTGCTTGACGAGCTTGTATTTGTAATGGTGTAAGTCCTGCTGTTTGTTCTATAGGTATATCTCTAGCTTGAGATATTAACCCTTCGTATTCTCCCGGAGATCCAAAGTAAGATGCTAGTAATCTTCTAGAGTAGTCCTCCATGTATGGAGAGACAAAAGAATAACCTGTTTGAGGCGTAGTTATTACTTCAGCCCCTGGTCCCATTTTTGTTTTGCTATCAAATATTCCCATTACTTATACATCTTAACCATTTCTTCGGCTTGTTTTTGAAAATCATACATTTGACGAGCACCCATTAATCTTTGTTCGTATTCATCTTCTGGGTTTGCACCAGCCATAATGCCCATACCCCTGACTGCAGCTGAGTTAACGATAAACTCACCATCGCTTAACATAGCTGGTATCTTGTCTCCTCGCTCGCCACCGGGACCTGTTACTAATTCTTCTCTTTCTGGAAACTCTTGTGCATCAACGTAAGTACCATCTTTAGCATATAGCTGGCTTTGTATACGTCTTGAACCTAAAGTGTCTACGTATGTAGCTTCTTTAGGAGGTGCAACTAAAGGTGAGAAAGGAACACCCTTTGCTTCTGAATATATTTTTGATACTTCACTTGGATAGAATCTATAAGCTGCAGGAGTTTCATCTCTTGCATCAATTGATATGTCTTGTCCTGGAGTAATATCTCTGTAGTCTAAATCTTGATATAAAGAACCTCGTCCGTCACCTACTTGCGGTGCGCCATAAGCCATAGCGAGGCGATCTGATTCAGGTATGTTACTAACTATTTGGTCAGTAGCTACTTGATCAGAAGGCGTAACGCCTAATACATCTCTCATATAATCAAAGTTTGGATCTCTTGCTAGAAATCTTTCTATGTTTCCAAGATCAATACCTGCTATCCCACCCATATCATATCCCGGAACATCGTAACCGAATCTATCTTCAACAAGTGCTGGATTCTTTTTAGCTAGGGCTTTTATGCCTTTATTTCCTTCAGATAAACTTTTCATTGTTAATCTTATTATATTGTTATTGTAGTATTTCCTGCTACCTTAATCGTAACAGAACCTAATGATGACTGCAGCTCGTAACCCTGTGGATTCACAGGAGTATGTAACTGTACCCATCGGTTGCCAGTATATACTTGCAATACACCGATAGACGTATTCCATATTATATCACCCTGATTAAAAGCTAAAGTGCTAATTTCAGAATCATTAAACTGTGGTGTTGAGTTAGGATCGAACTGTCCTAAGTTAATTTCTAGTATTCTAACTAGGCGATTGAACGTTGCAGAGTCAACATTCTCTAAAGCTAATGGTAGTCTACTTGCTAAAAGCTTTGCCATTACCTTTTACCATCAGGCCTGATCTCAAATCTGTTTGCTCCAAGTCTCCATCTAAAACCAGTTCTTAGCCCTGTGGCTGCATCATCGTCTGATTGTGCTCTAAACACCATTTGTCTAGATCTAGCTCTAACATGGTTTTGTTGTGTACTGCTAGTTACGTTGTTGGTGGAGTTAGTAGATAAACTATCTCCCGGAAAGTTTCTTGTTTTTAATACAAAGTTAATTTGACCGCCACTAGAGTTATCGCCAAAGAATTTAACATCTGGAATAATTCTTTTTACAAAGCCAAACTTTTCTCCATCATCAACATCAATATCACCAGACTCTATAAACACATTGTCCATTGGTAAGCCGTCTGCATCATCACTGTTTTCATGTGTATAAATGTAGTTAACAGAACTGTCTTTGCCGGCTGCTCTTGGTTTTTGAAAGATTCCATCATCCAACCAGGCTGTACGTGATAGCTCTCCAATGCTCCATGCACCTTCTAAATAGTTATAAACAACATATCTATCGTTTTCAGAAGATGAACTTGAAGGATAGAACCAACCAACTTCGTTAAATTCTCTGTTGGTAAATGCTATAACTTTAAAAGCTTGGCTTTGATTAAAGTCATCAAGCACATAATTTAAAACAGAACATGTTAGTCTGCTAACAGAACCAGAATAAGAATAGAATCCATCTCTTGCCATCCAATAAACTGAATCAGGTGCATTGATTGCTCCATTTGGAGATATTAATCCTACGTTTTCGTTAATAAGATTTATTCCAAAAGTAAAAGGAGCACCAACAAACTGCATGCTATACAAAGCAGTGTCAGTCCATATGAGGGTTTCTTGTCTTGATCTTAACCCACCAACTATTTGAGATCCTGCTGACAATCTTAATGACCCTGCTGTGTTAGTGGAGGTAGGCTCCCACTCAGTAACACTTTCTTGGTCAGAAAATGCTATTAATAAAGGATCTATAGAACCAGATCTAGAACTACCTACAATTGGATCTGCACCCAAAACAATAACGTGACGATCAACATCACTAACAATAGTTTGAATACCTTTAGTTGGAGCTAAGTTTGCTCCTGCTAAAGTGGTAATGTTAACAGCTGGACTAGATAAACCGCTGCTTTCGTCCCAATAATATATGCCACCATTTCTTGGATTAATAATTAAGTCTTCACCAAAAGCATCATGTGACCACAATCTTAATTGATCTGTTTCAGTTAAAGTAGTTTTAGAACCCCATGTACCAGCACTCCACGCACCTGCTCCCCAACCTGTTGATTCAACATAAACATCTAGACCTACATTAATTTGATAAACGCCATCTACCCCTGATCCACCATTACCGCTATCGCTAGAGTTAGCAGTAACGGTTGTGCCTGAAGTATCTTTTGCAGTTATGGTATAAGTGTTGGCTCCTGTAACTAAATCTATTGTATATTCTTGATTTAAAACAGCTGCAGTTACTAAACCTCCTAGACTAACTGCACCACTAATAGTTATAGAATCTCCATTTACTGCGCCATGACTAGAGTCAGTTACAGTAATCGTTGAAGAGCCGTTTGTTGCTGCAAAGGTAATGGAGTTAGTGCTTGTTTTTCTTATAGGTGTAATGTCATAAAGAACACCACCGCCTTGAATATAGTATTTGGTAGTTGTTCCTAATCCTAAATATCTTGTAGCATCAAGAGCAACCCATGCTGTTAATGCGCGACCTGTGCCCTCATAAGAAGATGCAACTGTTTTTTCCCAACCACCAACTTTTTCTGGCAAGCCTTTTCTAAATCTAACCAGATTACCATCAGACCATCCACCTTTATCCATAAGATCAGTAAACTCTTTATTGATCCCCGGATTAAATATTATTTTAGTTACAGCCATTCTTTTCCTTCAAACAACAAAGCTTCTGCTTCTCTTCTGCGAATCAAGCCATCAAGCACTTTACCGCCAGCCTTGTTCCAACGTTTAATTTGTTGTGGTACTTCTGAGTATTTTTTTTCATTTAATACTTTTAGCATTGTAGATTCTTTTAAATTGTTTGGTCCCAAATTGTAAACCCAAGAGCAAAGTGCATCAAATTGATTTTGTTCTAAAGGTACTTTAACCATATCATTTATATAGCCTTCGTATTCAGGCAGTTCTTCTTGTAGTAAATGCTCTGCTTCATCTTGGTTTATTTTATCGCCTTCTTTAACGTCTTTAATTGTTCCGTATGCAATTGTCCAAATTCCTACTGAGTCTTGATACGCCTCAAGCCTACAACCTTCAAACTTTTTAATTAAAGCTATCCCCTCTTGTGATATGTTCATCTTATCCCCAAACTTTAGTTTTTGTTCCACCTTGATATTCAACAGCATGGCCTTCTTCAATAAGCTTTGCACAAATATCTTCACCGTTTTCAGTGTACGGTATCCCCAGGATCCTTCCATATTTACCTTTACCCAATGATTTTACTTTAAATGTACCAACACAAAGCTCTTTAAGTCTTTCTTTAGCTTTTAGACCTAATGCTTTTTCTGCTAGATTTCTAGTACGGCTTTCTGGTGTATCAATACCAGCTAGTCTTACTCTTTGTTTGTGTAGTTTTACGTCAAAACCAAGATCTAAAATGCAATCAAAGGTATCTCCATCTACTATACGATCTAGTGTTGCTCTATATACGAATTCATCTGGCGAGTTACTCATTAGGCTTCTCCTTTGGTTTGTCGTATTCTCTATAATACTTGATAATTGATAAAATATCCTTAGACCATCTAGTAATTTCTGCCATGTCCATACTAAGATTTTCGTACTCTTTACTAGATAAAGAATAGTATGCACGTCTAGGTGCGTCTCCGTTTTCTAGGTTTTGCAGATATTGTTCCATTAACTCTGGTGTCATAATCTCCCAATCAACTTCAGATAAACTCATGGGATAAGGTAATGGCGGATGATACATGGGTGGTCTTTCTGCAATTTTTCTAACCTCCACAGGCTTAACTGGTTGCATCATTGAACAACTTGCCATAAATATAGAGAGACTAATTAGTAATAGGTTTTTCATCGAATTGATTTGGATTGGTTAATTCTTCTAAAGTTGCCATCACTCTTGCTGATGCTTTGTTAATTCTACTTTGCATAAGTCCGGGCTTTGCTAAAGCCAACTTATCTAAATCATGATTAGCAAACGTTTTACGCAGTCTGTTTACATCCTTCATTGCTTCTTGTTTTTCAGCTTCTAGTTGATTGAGTTGAACCTGTTGGTTTTTTTGTTGCTCTAGATACTGTTTTATAGATTCATTCTGTTCTTCTATTTGTGTTTCCAAGACTAACTGATTACCTTTAAGTGTGCTGATCTGATCGCCTAAATAATTTATATACCAACCTGATCCTGCTATTGTTACAAACAACAGGCTACCTAGTATTAATGATAGTTTCATTCCCATGTGTATATTTCCAATGGTTTATCTTTACCTTTAACCTTTAAAGGTTCTAATAATCTTAACCTATAATCGCTTTTAATGGCAGTGTTGTAGCCAATCAACAGATCAACGCCAGCTTCTTTAGTTCCGCTTTCAAGACGCGCTCCGGTGTTAACGGCATCACCTATAGCTGTGTAATCAAATCTTTGTTCACTGCCCATATTTCCTATAACTGCATACCCTGTATTGATTCCAATACCAATCGCTACAGGCGGTAAATCTTTTTCTGCCATCTCTACATTCAAATCTTCCATATTCTTTTGTATATCTAGAGCACAATCTATAGCTTTATTTTCATGATGTTCTAAGTCTAGAGGTGCATTGAATATAGCCATCATCGCATCACCTATGTATTTATCTACCATGCCACCATGTTTCTGTACTGCTTTTTGCTGTGCAGTTAAAGCTTTGTTCATAATGTATGTGACTTCTTCTGGCTCTAACTTTTCAGACATAGACGTAAAACCTCTAACATCTGTAAACAAGAATGTGGCATAGCGTTTTTCTCCACCTAGCTTTAACAGATCTGGATTCTTCTGTAGTTGTTTAACTTGTCTAGGATCAAGATAATGTTCAAATTGTTTTTTAATTTGCTGTCTTAACTTGTACTGTTCTCTAAATCTTAAATAGAAAGCAACAGCTGCAGTTATAAACTGTGATATCAAAGACCAGGTTACATCTAGTAATATGCCTTTCTGTATCGTAAAAACGCCATAAAAAGCTGTAGAAACAAAAACTAAGGCAAAGAATGATATTCCCCATGTGATTCCAAATACGTTTAATACGAGCCAAACAAATACAACTGAGAACAAAAATATTAATATCTCTAATGCTAATGCATAGTCAGGTATATAAGGACTATCTTGTATAAGTATAGATTCAGCTAGAGCTGCTTGTATTTTATGTGGTTCCAGTAAACCAACTGGTGTGGCAAGTTGAGGCATAATACCTTTTGCAGTAAACCCAACAAAAACAAACTTGTTTTCTACATCCATTTCTTTCAGTGTAGTTTCACGTGGAACAACCCAAGAAATCCATTTACGGCCTAGACTATCTGTTTTTACCGGGGGTAATCCTTTTACTCTAACTTCTTCTACACCATTATCATTTGTTCTTATAACGTAGGTGTCTGCTCCAGCTAATACTTTTAATACTTCTGTACCGTATGAAGATACCCATCCATCAGGAGTACGCATCAGTAAGGGCAGTCTACGTATTAAGTTATCGGCATCTGTACGAGCAACTGCTATACCTTGACTAGCGTTGTATTTTAAAACATCTATATTTTGTATTACCCCTGTAGCCATCATGCCACCAGTATCTTCTGGTCCAAGAATTACAGTCCCGGATGTAGGGGGATATTCACCTTTACCTTCAAACATAGCTAAAACACTTGGAGAAAATTTTAAAGCTTCTGTAAACTCAAAGTCACCACCAAATCTATCTGGTTGAGGAAAGGCCATAACCCAACCTACGCCCATAGCACCTTTTCTCAAAAGGTTTATATGAATCTGTGCAAGGGTTTGACGTGATAAAGGATAGCCACCCTCATTAGCTATATCTTCTTCTGTTATATTTAAAACAACAAAATTACCTGATTCTTCTTTATCTTTAACAAAACTATCAAAAGTTTTTAATTTTAGTATTTCGTAGGCTACTGGTTGAAAATAATATATTGATCCAAGTGCAAAAAATAAACTTAAAAATATAATACTTTTTTTCATCCCGACCCCTGTTTAATTGTTATCTTGGTTGATGAGCCACCATTAACTTTAACTGTATTAGAAACACCATCTTGTATCAGTATAATTGTATAGCTATTAGATCCATCTAAATTTAGTTTAGCACTTTGACTAACTGTTCTGGTCAAACTTATGTTTTGACCTGAAACAATAGTTGTGATCTGTGTATCTTTATCTTGACCTATTTCTGTTCCTACAATACGAATACCTACACCGCCTTGTTTAAGTTGGTCTTCTTCTTTTGATATAGCTAGTGCATCTAGCACGTTAAGTAGATCTTCAAGAAAGTTTACATCTAAATAGTTAATATCTAGTTCAGTGAACTCAAGGTCAGCTTCTCCATCGAGAAAGTCCTCGTTAAGAAAGTCTATATCTAAATCATCAAACTCTAAGTAATCTACTGTTGTTTTTGATTGTGTTTCTTCTGCTTGTTGCTCTGTTTCTTCTGGTGGATTTACAATGAGCATGTTGTCGATTAGATCTAGTGATATATCTAATGTTACAGGTTTAGTAGGATTGTTCTCGTATACAGATACAGTTGTTGCTTGGTAGGGTTTGTTTAGTGTCACACTACCCATAGCTGTAGATACCAGGATCTCACCACTAGATATACCATTCTCATCAGGTAACAGTATGACAAGAGATCTACCTAATTCATCTACTGTACAAGTAAAGTCTGTGCCTCTTATTGCTATATCAGCTGTAGGCGTACGTATAGATATATTGCTTTTGTTATTGAATTTACCGGTAATAAACCTTGCTGTACCACTAGCAAACTTCAAAGCCATTTTTGACTTAGATGGATCTGGATCGTAGATGTATTCGTCTATGACTAACTTAGAATGCTCTGTTAGTTTGACTGTGGAATCATCTTCAAAGGTTATGGCAACTCTGCCCGCTTCTGTACGGACATCATCCATTTGTTGGATGTTGAACTGGAGTTCAGCACCATAAGGTTTATCTCTTAGAACTTGTGCATTACCTCTAACTTCTGAGATAGAGCCTATTTCAACAGACGAATGAAGTCGTTGCGTCTGACTGAGTAACACACACAGTGCCACTAGAG
>UEXM01002960.1_pt1 | contig 11396 bp, 8 predicted proteins | sample 1796661 | NCBI WGS metagenome assembly UEXM01 (sample SAMEA4772469, study PRJEB27181) | metagenome
AATGCTATAATACTGAAAATGCGTGACGGAGACTAAGAATGGCAGTTATAACAGTTAACAAATTTTCAGGGGTTTCACCAATGACTCCCCCGCGTTACCTCAGCAATGAAGCAGCACAAACAGCACTTAATTGCCCTGTATGGAAAGGTTCCCTACAACCTATCAAAGGAGCTTTAGAATTAACTCCTTCACCCTTAACTAAATCTGGCAACATAAAATCTATCTATCGTTTTGGTCAATCAGAAACTAATCAACTTAATTATTGGTTTCACTGGACAACTGATGTAGATGTAGTGCAAGGATTTATTTCGGGGGACACTACAGAAAGAACTTATTTTACTGGTGATGGCAATCCGAAAGTAACTGACAGTACTTTAGGTTTAACTGGCGGTGGCAATCTTTACCCAATTGCAGCTTATGATATAGGCGTTCCTAAACCTACAGGTACTTTTACTACAGCAAAAACAGGTACTGCAAACGCTAATACAACTTCAGAAACAAGGGTTTATACATTTACTTATGTAAATTCTTGGGGTGAAGAGTCAACTCCTTACTCAGAAACTGACATGTCTCCTAGTACAGAAGATGTGTTCCCTGGTGAAAGTGTGGTAGTTACTATGCCTACAGCACCGTCAGGTAATTTTAATGTTACTAAGAAACGAATATATCGTTCCGCCTCTGGTACTGCTAACACGTCTTACTTTTTTGTAGCTGAAGTTGCAGTAGCTGTAACAACTTATACAGATTCTTTAGACGGCGATGACTTAAACGAAGAACTTCCATCACTAACATGGGTACAACCACCTACAACATTAAAAGGTCTTGTAGGTATGCCTAACGGCGTAATGGCAGGATTTAGTGGTAACGACGTATATTTCTCAGAACCCTTTAGACCTTTCGCTTGGCCTACGCAATATGTACAGACAGTTGGTTACCCAGTTGTTGGTTTAGGTGTTATTGATACTACTGTAGTTGTTTTAACTAAAGGCAGACCTTATTTTATACAAGGCTCTCACCCAGATTCGTCTGTAATGGTAGAAGCTGATGTTAACCAAGCGTGTATATCTAAGCGCAGTATTGTTAGTATGAACAACAATGTATTTTTTGCATCTCCAGACGGCGTAGTAGCACTGTCTCCAGGTGGCTCTTCGATTGTTACAGAAAGTTTATTTGACAAAGAAACGTGGCAGGCTCAAAGCCCTGATGACTTAGTAGCTTGTATGTACGAAAGTCAGTACGTAGGATTTTTTGATACTACTTCTGGTAATGGTGGTTTTGTTTACGACATGAAACAAAAGACATGGAACTTTCATAACGTATATGTTACTGGCGCTTACAACGATTTAAAAAATGATTCTTTGTACATTATTAAAAGCAACGAGCTGTATAAATGGGACTCTGGTTCTGATTTAAGTTACACTTGGAAGTCTAAAAAATATACATTTCCAGAACCTAAATCTTTTTCTTGCTATAGAGTAGAAGCCGAGGGTTACCCAGTTACTGTAAAAATATATAAAGATTCTTCTGCGGTAGTAAATTTATCTGTTACCGATAATAGTTTGCGGCGTTTACCTCCGGGGTTAGGTACTACTTGGGAATTTCAACTGGAGGGCAATAAAGAAGTTTACAACGTGCAGCTAGCACAAACTCCACAAGAGCTTAATCAAGGATGACTATAAGAGCAAAACCTTTACCGGCTATTTCTTCTACTGTCGCTCCAGACTTAAGACGCTTTCTTGATAGGCTTAGAGAAACATTTGAAGACCCTAACGGTCTAGTTACCAAAACAGAACTTCTTGATACAGGTGCATTTAAAAATAGCAACGCTGGTAATTTACAGTATGTTGAGCCTGGCGAAGAACAATCATACATTGCGCCCCCTGCCCCTCTAAATTTAGTTGCTACTGGTGCTATGACATCAATAACATTAACATGGAGCGGGATTAACTATAACTCAGGATACTCTTACACAGAAATATGGAGAGCCAATTCTGACAACCTAGGAGCTTCAGTGCTGATAGGTACTACAACTTCTGGTATGTTTTCTGACGCTGTAGGCTCTGATGCTTCACACTATTACTGGGTTAGATTTGTTAACGTTCTCGACGATAAGGGCCCATTTAATGCAACGTCGGGCGTCGCAGGTGCTACAGCTCCAGACTTAGCTTATGTGCTTTCTCAGTTATCTTCTGCTTATGGAGCTACATCTGATGCACCCTTCTTTCAGTTAGATAACCCTACAACTATTAATGGAGTAACTGTTGCTGCTGGTACGTACATAAAAGAAGCCAAGATACATAACGGTGAAATAACAAATGCTAAGATAGGTGCTTTGGCAGTTGACGCAGCTAAGATAGCTAACGCAACAATAGTAAATGCTAAGATTGCAGACGGTACGATAGAGACGGCAAAGATAAAAGACGCTAATATTACAACAGCTAAGATTGCAGATGCTAATATTACTAACGCAAAGATAGCTAATACTATTGAGTCTAGCTCGTACTCCGCTGGCAGTGCTGGCTGGAAAATAGATAAAGCAGGTCAGATGGAGATGAACAACGCAACGTTTAGAGGCACGCTTGATGTGGGAGGAAGTGCTAGTAACAGGATGAATATATCAAGTACTAAAATAGAAATTTATAATTCAGGAACTCTTAGAGTTAAAATTGGCGACCTGTCATGAGTTACGGCCTCAGTATTTTTAAATCTGATGGTACTATAGGTTTTTCTACAGCAGATATTACTTGGCAGTTTCTTGACCAATTTGTAGTTAGTGCAAATACGTCTTTCAGCCATAACTACACAGAGGCATCAGGTTTAGAAATTATAGTACAAAGACAATTATATGACGCGCCTCCTAATTCTCAAGAAGACTACGTTCCTAACGCTACGGTAAGTGGAACAACAGTTAGTATTTCACCTCAATCAGGTTTATCATCTTCTAAATGTTTAGTAATAGTCTTAGCTAGGGACACATAATGGCGTACGGATTTGAAGCAAAAAATGACGCTGGTAATGTAATTATTAACGATGTTATAGAGAATTTACATTTTGTAGGAAAAGCTAGTCTTATTTCTGCAGCTACTGATTCTAATTACGGTAATTTTCCCAGTTATGGAGGAAGCAATGACGCTCTTGATGGTCGAGTATGTTTTACATATAAAATAACTTCAGCAGGCACTCCAGTAGCTTTTATCAAACCTAATGATTATTCTAGGTGGCACAGTCAAATCCAACAATACTGGCTAGAAAATCTCTCTGGAGCAACTCGAGCTCAAGCCCTAAGTCAAGACTTTGAAGATATGGACGATGAACTTAGTGTGGATTGGTATTTTAAGATAATGGTTAGTGGAACATCTACGTCTAACCCGCCCGATATATATTGTTTTATTAACGCGCATCATATGGATTTTATTTCTAGCACTGACACTTATGGCATGGTTGTGTATAAGGCAGACGGTAGTACAAAAACATTTGATAGTAGAAGGCAGCCATTAGCTATTACAGGTGGTGGTACAGCTTCTGCTCCACCATCAGACCCAACTAATTCTAGTGGAACCCCTGGAGTTACATCAGGTCACTCTTGGAACTATGCAACTAACGACCATGACTTTAGAAGTAGTAACCGGTACAACACTACATCTGATTCAGCGGCAAACACTACTAACGCTATGTTTTCATGCCCATCAATGGCTCAAGCAGTTTACAAAAGACAAATGCACGGCCATAAAAGGTCTTGTGGTTTTTTAGGCTGCTGCTGCCAAGACCACTATTCTACTGCAGCTTGGTGGGTTATGTACAGACAAATGTTTAGATTGCGAAGCGGTAATTTTGACTCCGGATGGACTAATTATGCTGCTGGATATTCTTTTAGCTCTAGTTTTGAATCAGGTGGTTGGTTTGGTGGCGGTGGTGGTAGCTACTCTACAGGTTCTATGCCTTATACTGCTAAAACAATTAACCTACAAAGTAACGCTTTTATTATTGCAGATTCTTCGAGGTATGCCTAATGGCTTTTGAATTTATACCTAATGGTGATGAGTATATTAATTACGACAGCCCTAACTACATGACTAATTATCCTAACGTAGATAAATCAACAGCCGGCCATTGGTTTGCTTTTAACGAGTTTAAAGTGCGCTATAACGGTGGTCAGCTATTAGGTCACGGTGGTTGGTATGTTAAATTAGACCCATCAATTAAACCAGTTTTTCTAGGAGAATGGTCAGATGGATCTGCTAAAGTAGAATTTAGGGAAAAAAGAATTGACGATGGTGGTGACCCAATAACTCAATGGGAAAGCGTTATAACTAATTTATCTGACAATAGTACAAAAATAGAAAATTATGAATCTTCTCGAGCCATGAGAAAAATTATAGGCAACTTAGATACCGGTAGTAACTACGAAGACCGTGACAGGTGTCCAGCAGTTAATTTATGGGTAGGCAGAAGTTGGATAGAAGATGAGCAAGAAACACTCTACTTTTACGCTGAGAGTTCAACTATGGTAGATGCTGTAGCTGAGTACTACGATTTACCACAACCATACGATACAACTTTAAAACAAAGATTAGACCAAAACCCCGAATCTATGAGGTTTAAATCTTATGATATTTATAATAAAGGAGAAGGTAATTTTGCTGCCCTTGTTGTAGCGGGGGTTGTGTTTGAAAATAATAACCCTACAATGTTAAAATTATTTGAATTAAAAAGATGGAACGACTAATATACAATGATATATAATAAGTTTGAAGTAGGTGTACATGCCTTTAATCTTTGACGATAAAGAACGAGTAGGGGCATGGGTTGCCAAGGAAGTAGTACAAGAAGCCGAGTGGGGTTCGTACTACGCAATGGGCGCTGAAGTAGACGGTCAAATAGTAAGTGGTATTGTTTTTAATAATTTTAACGAATCCAACGCCACTGCACATATCGCTTGCAGCAAACCCAATAAACTGTTTTTGGAGCTTCTCGACCACGCATTTTTGTATGCTTTCGAGACGTGCGGATTGAGACGGCTTACTGGGTTAGTAGAAGCTGACAACTCCAAAGCATTAAAATTAGATAAGCATATTGGATTTTTGCAAGAATCTATTATGCAAGAAGCAGGGTCAGAAGGACAAGACATGGTAGTTCTAGTTCTATGGCCTCAAAACTACCGCAGAGGAAAGAAGAATGGGTAAAAAAAGTAACGACGCACCTGACTACACCCCGTTAGCCAACGCCAGTGCAGCAGCCAATGAAAAAATGACCGCGCTTGGTCAACAACAACTAGATTTCGCTAAGAAACAATACGACGAAAACAACCCAATAATGCAAGAAATCGCTCAAAAGCAAGGCTTAGCGATGGATCAGCAGTTGGCACAAGGTAAAGATTATTACGATTATCTTAAAAACACCTACCGGCCAGTGGAGCAAGGTATTGTTGCTGACGCTATGGCATTTGATACAGATGCCTACAGAAACCAGTTAGCTACAAAAGCCGCAGCTGACTCGGGAATTGCATTTAATAGAACAAGACAAGCCAACGAAAGAGCTATGGCGAGCATGGGAGTGAATCCTAACTCAGGTAGATTCCAGGGTATGGCGAATCAAACAGGACTTATGCAGGCAGCTAACAGAGCTGGTGCAATGACCGGTGCTAGAGAAAGAGCACAACAGACAGGATACGCTAGAAAACTTGACGCAGCTGGACTTGGTAGAGGATTATCAGGTGCATCAACTGCAGCCTACGGTAGTGCTATGGGCGCAGGTAACTCAGCAGTAGGAAATTACGGTATGGCTGGGCAACAATACATGCAAGGTATGGGGCAAGGGGCAAACACAATAGGCTCAGGTATTGGAATGCAGTTGGGAGGACTTGGCAACGTGCTTAATGCTCAAACTAAGATGGCTGTAAACGCAGCAGACAATAGTTTCCTAGGTAACGTCGGCGGTATTATGGGCGGTGTTGCTGGGATGAGTGAAGCTTTTCCTACGTTTGGAGCTGGCTTAGGTAAGATTGGAACCGCACTTATAGGCTCTGATATAAGACTTAAAGACAACATTGAATTCGCTGGTGTTGATGACGTTACAGGCCTAAACTTATATGACTTTAATTACAAATGGAACCCTAAACGCTTTAGAGGTGTAATGGCACAAGAGGTTAAGGAGATGTACCCAGAAGCTGTTTACACATCAGGTGCAGGTTGGATGGCTGTTTACTACGATATGTTAGGTATCGAAATGAAGGAGGTGCACTAATGGCACGTAAATCACCATGGCAACAATTTTCTGATAACTTTGCATCCGTATACGGAACGTTTCAAGACTTTGCAAGAGATAGGGAGTCCGCTGCAATTATGGCTGAAGAGCCAGAAGAGCTACAAAGTGGTATAGGCCCTGGGCCTCAAAGTCAGTACCAAATGCAATATGGCGGTAAAATTTACAACGAGCCACTTAGCCCAGAAAAACTTAGAGGTTTGCGTAACCAAAGACTGATTGACTCTATGATTAAGTATGGAGACACTGAAGGTGCTATGAAATTGCAGCAAACGCAAGCTGGTATAGATGCGACTTTAGCAGGCACAGAAGCAACAAGACAACAGAATGAGTTATTTGCGAAAACTTTTCAGGATAGAGTGGCTTCCTTCGGTTTGGCAAACCAACAAACAGAAGCAACTATAGGACTTACAAACGCTAATAAAGAAAGAATATTGGCTACTTACCCTGTGGAAAAACGTAAGATGGTAGCAGAAGCGTTGCAGTTAGAATGGAACAATAAATACGACGAAGAGACATTTCAGTTTAGAGTAGACGAACAAGAGGCAACAACTTCTAGTGCTCAATCGAAATCTGAAATAGATAAAATTACAGAACAAGAAAAAAGATTAACTTCTGGAAGCAGAGTTGCTGCCGATATAGCAGCTAACGAAGCTAGTCAAAGTACTTCTGGCCTTACTACAAAAAGCAATCAAGTCGAAATGGGGCAGTTGGATCAACAGATAGCAGTCAATGACATGATGGAAAAGTTTAGGGTTAGAGCAGCAAAAGCTCCTACTATGGGCGGTTTCCAAGATAACAAAGCAGCTAAAGCGTGGATGGTCAATGAAATGAGCAAGATTAATATTGATTTAGCTCAGGAAATGGAAGCAAACTATGGAGCAAACGAATTAGCTCAAGTAACTCAAGAAAGTACATTGTTTACAGAGAAAGCTTTATCTTCTTTTCAACAAGGCGGTATTGATGCCCTGTCTAGAACAATTGACGAGCTAAACGGTCTAAACGGAACCGAGATTGTTTATGAAGATACTAAACAAGGAAGGATAGCAACGCTTTATGAAAAAGATGAAGAAGGTAACTTACTAAGGCCAATTGCAAGTGGTGACCCAACTGATTTAGAGGGGGGTAGTTTTTTAATGAGCTTGCGTCAAACTTTAGACCCGGCTCGTGCTATGGAAATTTCCAAAGAACATTTTGATAATCTAAAAACTCAAGCCGACCTGGAGTACACCGAAGCTCAAAAAGAATATACTGAAGCGGCAACTAAAAAAATTGATAAAGAAACTGGCGAAATAGGAAAACCAGGAGCGCTAGATGAAAAACAATATTTTGTGGCTAGGTTGCAAGCAGATCCAAACGATAAAGTAGCGCTATACGGGTTACTAGGAATGGATATGACTAGAGAAGAGATTGACGACATGGTAGAAATGGAAGCGGTCAGAAAAGAAGACGAAAGAGTACAAGCTAGTCAAGGTGGCCCAGATAGAGATAAAGACGGTCTCGGTGCAGGTAAAACGAAAGAAACAAAAACAGAAAATGTGGCAGGGACTCAAGGTGTTACAGAAACTCAAATAGACACAAGTGCTTCTGAAAACGACCAGGAAAAACAAAAAGCAAAGGCAGGTAGCGAAATAAAATTTAGAGTTGATAAAGTACAGAGCACTCTAAATGCAGACATAATCCCTCTTACTTTAGATAGAAACTTAAGCGCAAAAGATAAAGCAGAGCAAGAACTCAGAGACACTGCTAGAAAATGGCTTAAGAAAAACAAAAATTATTTTTTAAGTAACCCTAAAGAATTAGCAGCTTTTGAAGCAAATCCAGAACAATGGGTACAAGACAACATTACGAGTAAAGGTCTAGGAGGTAAGTAGCCATGGCGTACTCGCTAGAAGAGGTAAGGAGAAAATATCCTAATGCCTTAGCAGGGTTAAATGATGCTGATGCGATTTATAAAATTGCTGAGTTAACTGGAAAAGACCCTAGAGGTCTTGCAGAAAAGTACGGTGTTATAGCATCTAATCAAGGTGATTTCTCTCGTGGTATATCTAGCTCAGTCGATTCTATGCAGGCAGGTCTGTATGGTCTGGCTTCCTGGGCTGCAGGATCAAGTCCTAAACAAGGCGGTGTACTAGAAAAAGTACGTGACTGGGGTTACGAAGGATTCAAACGTAACATGGGCGAAGTACAACTTCGCAGTAAACCTACTGACAATATTGAAAACGCTGAGACCTTTGGCGACTACGTTGATGCTACTCAATACTGGGCAGGTTACGCCATTCCACAAATAGCTGAAGCCCTAATTGGTAGTAAAGGTGCTGGTTTTCTAACAAGAAAATCTTTAGAACGCGGTGTTGAAAAAGCTATAGTTAAGAAGTACGGCAAAGACCTAAACCCAGGTGCTAGAGCCGCAATTATGAACTCTAAAAAAGTTCAAGAACAACTTGATAAAATACCGGGTGCTGTTAGAAAAGGCGAGTACGCAGGTATATATGGACAAGCTGTTGGCACTGAATTAGGTCATACTTACGGCGGAGCCATAGATGAAAAAATAGCTGAAGGCGGTACTATAGATGACGTAAACTACGACCGAGCTACTGGTTTTGGTTTAGCTGCTGGTGCTGCTGAAGGTTTAACTGACGCGTTTACACTAGGACTTGCTAGGTTAGGCCCGAAAGGCTCTAAGATGCGTAATTTATTAGGCAAAGACGGTGCTCTTACAAGCACAAGTCGTACTATAAACGCAACCTCAAGAGGTCTTATAGGTGGTAGCGCCGAGGCTGGCACAGAAGTACTGCAAACAGGTCTTGAAGAAATGGGAGCTGGTAAAACTTTTGAGGAAGCTGACTTCAGAGACCCTACTTCTGCTTTTGCTGGTTTTGTTGGCGGCGGTATGATGGGTACAGTAGGTGGTGCTACTGTTAAAAAGAAAACCCCACAAGAATTGTTAGACCAAGCAGCAGAAGATACAGCAGAAGAATCTGAAGCTACTGAAGAAGCTGAAGAACAAAGTAGACAAAATGCGGCAAGAGAAGAACAAGAAGCGTTTGAGGAACAAGAACTACTAGACATAGAAGAAAGACGAGACTTACATTCAGTAACATTCCCAAGTGAAAAAGCTTGGATACAAGAGCAAAAAGAAGAGCAAGAGTTAGTTCAAAAAGCTCAACTTACTGACCCAAATTCAGAACTTAGTATTGCTTTTAAGCAATGGCGTAAAGAAAATCAAATTTACCTTAGCAACGACGAAGCATCTAACGAAAAGATTAAAGATAGGTTTCTTAAAGACACAACTGGTACTCAACAAAAACAAGCTTTGCGTGACGCTCATGTAGAAGCTTTAGACGAACATGCTTCTTTGCAAGAAGAAAAAGCAAATAGAACAGAGGAAGAGCAAGCACGAATTGATGCTCAAATAAAGTCGCTAATGCAAAGAAGAAGGGAAGCTATTAAAAATGGTGACCCTGTTGAGATTGTAAGAGTTGAGAGTGAGGCTGAACAGATAGCTAGTGACCCAGACTATCCTTTATTTTTAGCCGAATGGAACGAAGCAAAAAGAATACTAGTAGAAGCTGACACAGTTCTAGATGAAGAAACTACAGACACAGCAGACACTACCGAAGCCGCTGCAGTAGATGAAGACACAACTGTAGAAGAAGAAACTCCTCCGGTAGAAGAAGACACAGCTGCGGAAGAAACTCCTCCAGTAGTAGAAACTCCTCCAGTAGAAGAAGAGACCCCTCCAGTAGAAGAAGAGGAAGTAGGTCCTCCTGTAACTGTAAATCCATTCCAAAAAACTAGAAAAGTAAAAGGCAAAGACACGGTAACTAAAAGCTGGCAAAGGTTTGATGCCGCTGTCAAAGAATTTGGTCAAGACTTTGAAACACAATATGAAAACTTAAGAACAGCAATATTTAAGGGTTCTTCAGATACAACATACCAAAATAAATTAGATGAAGCTAGACAGTTAAAAGAAGATAGAGAAATTGTCGGAGGTATTTTTGGTAAAGAAATGAGAGTGATGGGTCAGGTTGGGCTTGAAGGTGATTGGCAATCTAAAACAATTAAGTTATTACTAGACGCTGCCAATAGAGGTTCTTTAGAAGAATACTTATATTACGAAAACGGCAAGTGGAAATTTGCTATGACGGATATAGCCAAAGCTATAACTGGCAAAAAGAAAGACTTTAGTGAAAACGACCGTAAAGCTGTAGAAAAAGCCTTAAACGCTTACAGACGTAAACAGACTAAGTACGGTGAGATGTCTGAAACGAGAGAAACAGTTGGAGAGTTTTTGCATAGAACATTACGGAAGATGCAAAAGGTAAGGCAAACACCTCAAGAAGAATCTATAGATGCTACCGAACAAGCTTTAGACGAAGTTAGAAAAGACCCTGCTACTTCTGGAATAAACATTATAGACCGACCAAGCGATACTAAAGTTAGTGGCAAGCCTGAATTTACCCAACGAAGTGATAGCGAAATTAAAGCTGGAAATAAAGAACCTGTTATTAGCCCTCAAAAAACAGTTAATAACAAGCTTAAGTCTCTAAAAACTAGAGTTCCCATTTTAAAACGTGCTGCAACTAACGCAGAAAAAAAGAAACTGCCAGATGCGAAAAAGAAAAGGGAAAGAGCAAATAAAGCAGAAGAAGAACTACAAGGGTTAATTAGATACCAAGCTACAAATAAATTTGAGAAACAACGAGAAGAACTTGTAAAAAAACAAAACAGCGCACGAACCTTACTTAAGAAGGCTAAAGCAAACCTTAGTAAAGCTAGGCAGAAAGGAGCTAAAAAATCTATACTTACAAAATTGGAAGCTGAAGTAAGTACTAGACAGAACGCGTTTAACATTGCAAAAAAAGCAAAAGAAGTACTTAAGTCTCCAGAAGCCAAAGAACAACTCAAAGTTCAACGCCGAAAAAATTTAGAAGATAAAAAAGAAGGGCTATTGCCAGAGGGAGAGCCTACTCCAGAATTTTTAGTGCAACAAAAAAAGGGAGATGAAAAAGCCGTAAATCAAGCTAAACAAATTTTAGCCAACAAAGGAGCTAAAGATGACGTTGCTGGCGAGTGGGACACAATAAAATCTAATGATATAAAATCATTTGACGACTTAGACACAACTTACC
>UEXM01002961.1_pt1 | contig 11396 bp, 25 predicted proteins | sample 1796661 | NCBI WGS metagenome assembly UEXM01 (sample SAMEA4772469, study PRJEB27181) | metagenome
TAAAATTGCTCATTATCTTTGCACTTTATTATAGATATTTAAACCAGCAGCAAAGCCAAAAATTTTACCTGTATATAATTGTATGGAACCTGCGCCCATATATATGGATGGTTTTAATCTTAAGCGGGTGCGGTTACTTTTGGAGTGTATATAGAATTGAATTTCCATTTTATTTAGTTTAAATTAGTCAGTTTTATTATACCCTCTTTTATTAGTAGTTTTATTTCCTTACCTGTCATATTTAAAAACCTGTTTAAATACCTTGACGTCGTTCGTGAATAGTCCCAATAATACTCATCAAGCTTTATTTTTCCGTTGTTATCTTTAAAGGCTATGATACTTTTATAGCTTTGAAAATATAAACCTTTTGGCGTTTCAATCTCGAATTGATTCGCCACAGGCGCCCCGCTTTGTGGGCTTGTTAATTGATGTACTTTAATAGTTGACTTCATTTGTTTTTTGTTTTATTTATTTGTTGATACAAACATAAGGCACCTATTGTAGCTTAATGTTAACTTAATGTTAAGAAATGCAACCTCAATGTTAAGAAATTGTAAACAGAAAAGCCCTACACCAATGTAGGAAAAATCCTACGGGGTGTAAGGCAAAACCTACTGCGTTTAACGATAGATCTACTGCGTTTAACGATAGGGAAAACCCTACTGCGTTTAAGAACCTACTGCGTTTAAGAACCTACTGCGTTTAAGAATCAGATGAACATATGATTTATTTTTTTGTTCAAGATGTCATTTAATTTTTGAACCTGGTCTTCAACTATTTTCTTACTTGAATCCATTCGACTCAAGTTAGAATTTATATCGACCATCAGGTCTCTGCAGTCTTCTATCAATTTAAGTGTCTCGTTGTCCATATTGTTTATTCTTCTATATCGTTAAACTCAGCCCATTCAAGGCAATCTCCACATAACTCGTCACTCATAAAACTCGGTGCTGCGCCACAGCAATTACTTACTAATTCCATCTTCTTTAGTTTTATTAATTTCCTTTTGCTTATCTATTATTTTCTTAGCTTCAGAAGTCAATTCATCAACCTCCTTTAGTACATCGCCAAATATGTGATCTAAATCCATAGCTTAATTGTTTTTAGGTTTTCTGCCTCTCTTGGCTTTGAAGTCATTTCCAATCTGTCGCTTCATCTTTGCAAACATATCTGCACGATGTTCGCTAGCTTGTGTTAATGCCTGCTTACTCATCTCATAAAGGCTAGGAATATCATTCAGCAGTGAGTTTGCATCCCACTCCAGGTATATCTCCTTACCATCCAAGCCTAAAGCTGTTACGTGAACGACATCATTTGATGTCCATAGTTCTGTTGTTGTTAATACGAATCCTTCTTTCATTTTATATAAATTTAATTGTTCTACCATTTACTTTTGCTTCTATAAGCGTACTCAAGTTAATCATCTTAAACGACTGCTTCTGCATATCGTATACGACCATTAATCCTTTTGATGCCGGATCAAAGGACATACCTTTGCCCGTCACACCTTTTTTAACCGCTCTTCTGCAGTTAATCGTTCTAATAGTACCATCTTTCTTTTCGAATGTAGCACTGAAGATCTTACCACCTTTAGTGGCTTCCTTTAGTTTCTGCACCTTTGTTTGTGGTGCTGTTAATATCCAAGTCATTATATAGTGATTTTAAATGTTATACCATCTTTTGTTATATTAGGGGATTCTGTGGCGAGCTTTGCCAGCTCTGCGGTTGTGTTAGCATCTTGTGGGCTGAATCCCTTAGCCTCAAGAATTTGCTTTAGTGTCGGTTTCTTCATAGGGCAAATATATAAAGCCCTGGAGAATCCAATGTTACGTTAACGTTAAGAAATTGTTAAGTGTCGGATGTGTCGGATGTGTCGGATGTGTCGGATGTGTCGGATGTGTCGCTTACCCTACTGCGTTTAAGAGTAACCCTACTGCGTTTAACGATAAATCCCCGACTCTGAGAGGTCTCTTAAGTACGCAACAAGACCAAACAAAACCGAGGATATTACCTATAATAACCAATTAAATATTCACTTAACACAGCAAATATACAAAAATATTTTAAACTACCCTACTGCGTTTAACGAATAGTATAAGAACCTTTTGTGCGATTTACCAAAACATATTGAGCTGCATACCTGATGGCATCAATACAGTGGTTCCATTTATCTACAGGCTTTGTCTGCCCCTTAGTAGCCCACACATAGTTATTCAGCTCTTTAATCAGCTCTGTGGAGTCAGGGTCAATGATCAGGTCGTAATCCTGGAGTAGTGCGATACCGGACAAGATAGACCCACTGCGTTTAACGGTCGGGGTAATGTTACATCCCTTCAGCTTAATCTCCTTAATCAGTCGTGGTTCTGCAGAGTCCGACACTATGAGGTGCGGACCTGCATAACGAATATTAAAGTCTGCTATTTGTGTAGTAGACATTCCTGTCCTAGCATACATTACCTTTAGGAATATCCGTTTATTGCCTTTGTCGATGGCTAACTTCACAAGTGTGGTAGGGTCAACGGAGAAACCGAAATCCTGTCCGAAGATGGTCTCATAGTTATCGTTAAACTCTCCTACTCTCCAGTTGGTAAATATAACCCCTTCTTGCTTTTCCATCCACCCACCAAGTATTTGGTGTGTGTACTTCTCTGGTCTACGTCTACGTATCTCTGCTATCTGATTCAGGAACGACTGCGACAGGTTATCAGTGTTATCTAGGTATGTCGTATGTATATATGTAATGCCCGACTTAATTCCGTTGAATCCTTCCGGGATATCTCTGTTGGCGTAGAAGCGTCCCCAAATCCAATGTTCTTTAGTGGTTGGGTTAAGTATCAGGATAACCCTATTGGGTTTAGTCTTGACCCTAACAGACTGATCAATCTTATCGAATGTGTCCTCGTCTATCAGCTCTTCGGCTTCATCCAGGACAAAGGTAGTTATTGCGTTTAACGATTTGAGTGATGCTGTCTGATTCCCTGAGGCGGTGCGTATCCCCTTGAACATAATCGATGAGCCTGTCTTTATATTTGTTATCTCGTCCTTCGTTATGCGAAAGTCCTCGACAACTCCCATAAGTTCCAGCTTCTCAATGAACTCAGGTATAATCGATGAAGATGCAGATACCATCGTGTACCGTGTAAATAGTACCTTGTGTCCCTTCTCATATGTAAGGAGCAGTAGGAATACGTTAACAGCAAAAGACTTACCAGACCCTCGACCACCTGTGGTGATAAAGTATCTAGAGTCATTACCAAACGATTTATACTTCGGGTTCAGATTCGGTACCTTCATCTTCGGGTGTAATGTCGATTATGTCTTCTATTTCTTTTGGCTTCTCTGAGCCTGTAAAGATGTTTACGATGGAGAAGTCTATGTCCTTTGCTTGGGACAGTGCATCAGGATTATCCATTGCTTTACCGTATACGTACTCAATAACCATCTTACGGTCGTACTGCGAGTCTTGCGCCTTCTCAGCAACCATCTTCCAGAAGTTAGCCTCAGACCCATAAACCTCTTCTATCGCATTGGTAGCAAGTATCTTTGACCTGTTCTTCTTAGCCTTATTTATATTAGCAGGAGTAGCCATAGTCTTCCGAACAAGTGCATCGCCACGCTTTGCACCGTTGCCCTTCCGACCATCGGTCTTCTTCATATACTTACGTTCTGGCTTTTGTCTAGGCATAATTTCCCCATTGCTCCGCAATAGCCTTTGCTATTCCTGGAAATGTTTTACTTCTTAATTTACCTCTATCTTTACTGGGAGGCATCTTCCAAATTCTCTGTTCTCTTCCCTCTACAATATTAGTTGGTTTAAGATTTGGTAAACCCTTAAGCCAAAGACCTGTCTTCTTTGTCTCTCCGTGACCAAACTGCCAAGGTTGTATATATGTTGGTTTTGGGAAGTTACCCATTTTATTCAAAACCCCAACTGGATTTTCCATAGCTACTTTTTCACATAATGATATTGACTTATCCCACAAACTTTGAATCCACTTAACAGACTCAACCCTTTCATTATGTCTCGCTTTATTTGAACCGTACCAAGCGTTGCCTGATACAGCCACCTTGGTGCAGGGTGGATGAATTATTATTATGTCCCAGTCCTTATTATCTATAATTTCAAAAACATCCTGCTGAAAATGCCACTCAGGGTAACCTCCACTACAAGGAAGTATATCACAACTGTAAGCCTCGTGACCAAGCTCTCTAAAGGCTTTGGTCACAACTTGGCTTTCTTCACAAGCTACTAGAACTCTTTTCATTTAAAATTACTTATTTTATCTTTATATTCATCTAAAGAATAATAAACCAAAAGCTCTTCTCCAGGAGCTATATCTTCCTCTGTGTATAACATTCTTTTGCTTCTACCATATTCATTATCTTTATATGTTATAGAGCAATTAGGGTCTGAACTATGATTTAAAAACCCGCCTAACGGAGTTCTAATCCATTCAGCTTCCATATACAAGAAAATATGTGTTATCCCAAGATAAGTTTCTGCCTCTATGTATTCGTTAGCGAATAAGCCTAGACCATCAATCCCACTGCGTTTAATGGTAAGGGAAGGCGGTAACGGTCTATAGGTTTCTTCCTTCATATATCCTATCGTATAATTCCCATATAGCATCGTACCATTCGGTTTTGCTATATGTCTTTTCTCCCAGTTTAGTCTGACCCTTATACTCTATTTGTATACGGTAATCCAATCCTTCAGGGATTGGGTATATCTTATAGCCTTTATTGAAACAGTAACTTTGAGCCTCCATACTTCTAGAAGCCTCCAGTCGTTTCATAAGAGCCGATGATTTCCGTTTTTTGGTTCCTCGGTTCAATTGCAAATCCTTTTAACATTACTTGTATTCTAAACTCTGCGTCATCAATCTTGTCGCTTGGTATCTTAAGAAGCAAGTCCACAAGATGCTCAATGTCTTTACGATAAGGTCTGACGCTACTTAATTGTAACTGAAGGTCAGTTATTTTGTTTTTCAGGTCATCTATCTCTAAGTCTCTTTTATCTATACTTTTATAGATATCCCCTAAACTACCGAACACCTCAACACAAGTGTCGTACATCTTCTTGTTTAACGGAGACAAAAGTATATCTTCATCAAAGTTATTCATAGCGTGAAGTGCTGTAGCGTGGTTCTTGTTCATATACTTCGCTACATAATTTTTAGCACCTATTCTAACACCGCACCTACACAAATAGTCGTATGCTATTTTATAAAATATAGAACGAGCCATAACATTCTTATGGTCTCTTACTTTACTTCTAAGGTCTCTGCCTGTAACTGTTTTTACTATCTTTTCTATCCTTGATACTTCTGATGCTATCTCATTGTTTATTGTCATCTTCTTCTTTGTTTAAGTAATTTGTTAATGTTAATGTAGTACACAGTTGACACGCAAGTAGTATTCCTTCGCACTCTTCATATGCCTCCAGTTCTTCAAACAGGTCGACACTAAGATACAGCTCCTTTAATGGAACACCAGCAATTATATCGTGACAAGTCAGGATGAAGTATTCCTCTACTATGGTACTTCTAAAATCCCATTCCTTCAATATAGTTGCTAATTGCCTCGCCAACTTTTTGTTTGCCCTGCCGTATGTCATCTGAAGTCGCATCGTATGTTTTTACCTTTAGTGTTCTTTTGTCTACTATTACAAATGTAAACCTTTTTTTCTTAAATATAGTCATATATATGTAAGCTTGTGCATCGTAACCATATAAATCCATATTATAGTGCCAAGAATCTATGTCGGATGTCGTCTTAAGGTCGACAATCCTATCACCATTCAAGCAGTCTGCTTTGGCTCTGAAGGGGAATCCATCAACGTATCCGATTCCTGGTAGCTCATATTCACCTCCTGTAAATAATTCATTTGCTGTTGGGTTGTCCAAAACAGCATCAACAATGCTTTGCGCCCATACTTTCTCCTTAGATAGCATAATCTCTTTACCTTCCAAAGAAGGGTCTTTAACAGCTTCTTTATAGCCTTTGTTACGCCTAGTAGCCACATCAACAAAATGGTAGTAGTCATCTAATTTATCTTTTTCTAATAGTGAAACGTGAATAAGCCTACCATCTCTGAGCGGCTTCATATTACTATCTAAAGGTTCTCGGTTACCTAAGTAGCTGTCGATACCCTCTAGTAATTTCTTGCAGGACGATGAGGACAGGGATGCCTTGTTTAGGTATCCGTAGTAAAACTCATTATCGTACATCTTACCGACTAGGTCATCTACAGCCCAGTCAGTTCCGTCAAGTAGTGTTATTGTCTCCATCTGTTCTGGCTTTAGTATTTTCTTGCACCATTCTGTAAATGTCTACAACCATTGACTGCAACTGTGCAACATTGCCTTCTAGTTGTTTAAGCTTCTGTGCTTGGGTAATTCGTTTAGCTTTCATTCTCTATTTCCTTTTGCAGATTAGCCAATGCTCTCCAGGCTACTTTAGCTGAGTGCCTTACGCCATCTGTATCTATTGTCCCTGCATCGATGAGGTGACGCATAAGAGCGTCTAACTCATCTCCAGACTTACTTCTGTCCCAAGCCAGCGGCTTATCAGGATTGTGCTGTTGTTGCCCTGCATAGCTGCACTTAGCAACTTCTTTTATAGCATCAGGAAAGTAATTGATTACTCCTGAATAAACGGGTATCTGTTTTCTATTCTCTTTCGGGGGGTTTACATAGTCACTGTAATCGGACACATATCCTCCACCGTAAAACGCTTTTGATTTATCATTCATAATATTGTCGCTTCTTTTATATTTAAGTATGCCACTTCCTTCTCTACTCTAGCCCCATTAGCGAACTCAGTAGTAGCTGGATTTCTTCTGTTGATTTCCCAGTCAGGCTCAACCCAAAATAGATTAAATACGAATACGCCACTTGGAGTGCTACAAATATACATAGGTATATCGAGATTGTCTTCGCAGACCTCAATGATCGCATCAAACTTCTTTTTCTCAATGAGTAGTGTGTCATAATGTTTTCTTCTGCATTTAAGTTCTATACGGTGCCTGCCCTTTGGCGAGTAGCAATCCCATCGACTCATTTGGCTTTTAGCCTTGACAAGGTCAGGATACGTACTGCGTTTAAGGAAGTCGAACAAGTCGGCTTCTTTACTTATAGGTTTCATATAATCTTTTCAATGGATTGAATACGTTGTTTATAAAACAGGACGAACAGTTAGTAGCTCTTCTGGTCTCCTTAAATACCCTGTTGAATGTATCAACCACCATCTTAACTTCTTTAGCATCTAACCTTTGTTTACCCGATTCAACTATACTCTGTATAAACAAGAACTCAGATTCGTTAAAGCAATCAGGCTTTTTATACTTAAACTTCTGATTGAGTATTTTTTTGCGCTCGTCACAACCGCAATCCTCTCCAGCTAAGAACTTTACAGCCTTCTTTATTCCTGTGGCTGTGGTTATCTTCTCTATGGTATCACCCAGCCCTTTTGGGGCTGAGTCATACTTAGCTTTCCACTCTTTGTATGCTTTGGTTCGTTTATCTTTTGGTGCTTCTGGTATGCTCATTTTCCTTTAATTAATGCCCTATCAACATAAGATGATTTTCTGTTAGTTCTACTGTAGTAGTATGTACTATTAAATTCAGTTGTAGGGATGAATTTTATGTTTTTATTTATCTCTGCTTTTGTTTTTCTGCGTTTCATATCTTATCGTAATCTTGGTTGAAAAAGTCTTCTATGTCCTCACCGAACTTTTCTTCAATAATCTTTCTGTAGTTCTTGCAAGAGTTATATATGCTCGTAAGTGAAATCTTTGTATCGCCAGCAATGTCTCTAAGAGATTGAGGAGTGTAGTAGTATAGCCTGAATAGCTTTTGGTCATACCAATGCCACGTGGAAACCTCCTTATCAATGGCTTCAAATATAGTAAGATATGCCTTCTCCATACCGTCATTCTCCTCTGTTTCTTCTGGAATCTCCGCAAGAGCCGAAAGGATACTGATGTTTTCAACATCGGAATAGTCTTTACTGATTTCTGCCTTGTGACTCTTTTTAGCATCATAGAACAGGTTGCGTAAAGTGATATATATAAAGTAAGAATTGACCTCACCATCTTTTATTATTTTTTCAGGTTTATCTAAATACTTGTTCAGTCTCAAGTACATATCTTGAACGATATCATTCGCCAGGTGTATATCCTTACAGATGGACATAGCCATTGAAATCCACTCCTTATGCCTCTTGGTCAGTATCTCCCACATAGTATAAAAAGGTTATTCCAAATACAAAAAAAAGAAGCTGAATCATAATATAATCCCCAACTTCTTCAAAGGTTTCGTCTAATGCTGCATCCTTAAAGTTAACTCCAACGACACAACCGTAAATAGGAAAAAATGATATCCCGAACATATTAAATTGTTTGCACTAATATAGTAATTTTATTTCAATATAATCGCTTTCTCCGTAAAACTTTTTCAAATCTTTTACCTCAACGATATTTTGGTCTTGTTCAAATACAATGCCCTCTAGTGCATCTATAAAAGCTTTATTTAGGTTATCTAATAGGTCAGGCTTAGTAACCTTAGCAGTGCCTTCTATTCTGCGTTTAAGAGCTGTGGACTTATGAAACTTAAAACAATAATGCAGATACTCCACTATAATCGGTGTACCTGCTCTTATTATCTCGAAGTCATCGCCTAGTTGCCCAGATAATTCCCAAGCTACATCTTGCTTGAAGTCTACTATCTTCTTGGGTGTGTATTTAAACCCATTCCTGCTCATCCTGAAGGATTGATGCGGAGTTGGCTTCAGATTAAAACGAAGTGTCAATTCTGAGTATGTCATCTATCTTATCTATTATTCGTGGAGTACCTTGCCTATCTACCTCGAAGCTGAATTGCTCAAAGGGGTAGGACCTACTGCGTTTACATATAACGTCAACTATGTCTTCGTTATCTTCTTTTAGTTTAAGCTGTATCTGTGTCTCTGTTTTCTTCTCCAAGAATGAACCCAAGTGTCCTGTTGGTTTATCGCTATTGAAGTTACTGTGGATAACTACCATAATGTGAACATTATACTCTTCACTCCATCTCATTATCTCCTGGACTATAGCTGCTGATTCCTTAATGTCGTTAACGTCTAACACTAAGTCAGCAACACCATCGATAATAACAAGCCCTGTTTCGTCTTGGTATTTATGTAAGTACCAATCGATAAACTTTACCCTTTCATTTGCAGGTAATGTCCTCATTGCATACGGGTCGTAATCCAAGCCATCATATTTGGATATGTCTAAAACTCTGCGGAATACCTTTTGAGCGTGGAATATACCTTGCTCAGTATCAAAGTGTACTAACCTAAGGTCTTCTCTATGCCCTCTTATTGCGCCCGTACAGTCCGTTTTATCGGACAGGTAGGCTCCTGCAATCATTGATATGAAGAATGTCTTCTTACTTTTTGGTGGTGCTTGTACAAAGCTGAAGTTTCCATAGGTTCCTATGGGTGTTGGATATGTGTCGTCTTTTGATTTGTATGTGCCGTAGCTAACGGCTATTGGTGGGTACTCAACCTCTGCGTATGGGTTTACCGATAATTCTGTTCTTAACTGTTCGTATCTTTCGTCTAATGTCATCTCTCTTAAAATTAGTGGTTAAAAAAGGGTGAGGTTTTAAGCCCACCCTTTAAGTAAAACAAAAGAGACAACACTAGAACTCTAAATTAGAGTCAAGAGTTTCGGTTTCGGCTGGAGTTAAATCTCTAGCCGTTTTTATATTCCCATCAGTCCAGACAACTTTGCCGTTTCCGATATAGGTTTTATTGGTTTTAGCTTCACGCTCCTCTTTTGATTGAGCGTAGAAGACGGATACATTCTGACCGTATTGAGACAACTCATCACGAGTTGCTACGGTTAGATTAAGGTATTGACCCTTATTTAATTTAGTTTTATCGATTTTCTTTACATCGATTGATATTTCAGTTAATGCTGCCATATTTATTTATTTACAAGTTTAATTTTCGCTGCATCTGAAATGTTGTATTTCAGTTGCACCTTTTCTATGTTACCTCCATTATCCATATAGTTCTTTACTTTATCGAACTCAGGGGTATTCGGTTTAAGAATAGCTTTCTTTGTATCAACCTTTTGTGATTGAGCAGTAGCTGTCTTTCCGTGTGTGTTAGTCGCATCTGCATCTTTGGTGTCATCAATTAAGAATAAACCGTTTAACGCATACTTGCGAGCGTATGAAGAAGAAGAACCAAACGATTGGGCAATATCCATTCCCTTTCTGTTTGGGTCAACCCCAGCCTGTGCAGATACAGATACAGTGTCCTTGCCATCCGTTATAGAAGCTGTAGCTACTATATGAGGGATTGCGCCTTCACCTACAAAAATATCTGATACAGTCAGAACAATTCCTTGCTCTGCGAGAAGCGGTTTGACAGCCTCAAGGACGTCTTCACAGCTTCGGTAGTTATACTTGCCAAAGTTATTCCTTTGGTTTTTCGGTGCTTTCAGTCTCCCCTGAATAGCAACCAACTTATTTACTAGCGTAGTCATAGTGCAAATATATACATTATTTTTGATTTACAAAATAATATTAAAGTTATTGAAGTTTTCTGCGTATTTATTTGTCAAAGACATACGCATTGACTTCTGCTCATCGTTAGGAACTATAAAAAAACCATCATATTTTTCAAACCATATAGCAAAGTAGTCACACAAGTGCTTGGCGTATACACCGCCTTCTCTGTGCATAGTAACCCTCATATTTCTAATAGGGTCTTCTATTCTATTTTTGCTTACATATTTTATCTGAAACTTAAATGTTTTTCCACCCTTCTCTATTATGCAGTCATAAGGTGAAGAATCTAACAAAGGCATAGAAACATTAAACCCCTCCTTCATTGCTCTTGTAGCGAACTTGTATTCAGCAAAACAACCCTTTTGATTCCTGTCCATATCTGCCGTATTATGCGTTTATCTCCTCATACTCCTCACACTTAAAAGACAACATACCGACTTTTATATCCTTTTCGTGGCACTCCTGTTTGAGGCTTTTAATCAGCGTATTATTCTCTCTGCATTCTAAGTGTAAGTTAGCCACATATACGGCTATCTCATTCAGTGATTGCACGACCTGAGGGTCGTGGTCTTTTAGTGTCTGTGATATTAAGTCGAAGTTATTGTAAAAGTTTATTTCGTGTATTGCATCCATATCTTTATGTTTTATGCTGCTAATATATAAAACTTTTTCTAAATACCTAATGTAATATTATTACATACAATTTATTTGTATGTAATAGTATATATAATATATAATATAATAATAATATATAATATAATAATAAAGTATAATATATAATATAATATAGGGCGTAATCATTTTAAAGGGGATTAGCCACTTTATTTTATA
>UEXM01002962.1_pt1 | contig 11396 bp, 14 predicted proteins | sample 1796661 | NCBI WGS metagenome assembly UEXM01 (sample SAMEA4772469, study PRJEB27181) | metagenome
CGAAGGCTGGACAATGGCCGAAGCTGTTGAGCGCCAGTATCAAGAATGGCTGGCAGGACCACAGAAAAAGCCGTTTGTATCAGCATCCGATGTGAACGGCCTGACAGACGAGTTCCTGCAAGAGAACGGCGTCCCTGTCGCCGATGTGCTGGACCTCTGGGAAGGCTACATCAAGTCGGGCCTGATCGCCGCTGCGCACAACAGTCAGTTCGATTCCAAGATGATGCGGGCCGAACTGCGCCGCGCCGGACGGGACGATATGTTTGAGCAAACGCCACAGACCTGCACCATGCGCAGTTGCAAGCCCTACAAGGACGCGGGGATGCCAATCAAACGTGGGCAGTATGTGAAGCTAGAAGAGGCCTGCGCGTTCTTTGGCATTGAACTGGTCAACGCGCACGATGCAATGGCCGATGCGGAAGCCTGCCGCGCGATTATGGTCCACCTGATCCGTGACGGGAACCTGATCGAGCCGAAGGTTCATTACGCCAAACCTGCGGAGGGTGCCGTGTGAGGCAGCCACGTTCCTGCAAATGGCACGGCTGCGGGGTGGAGTTCATCCCGCAGCACAACCGCCAAGAGTATTGCTGCACCGCGCATAGGGTGAAGATGCTCGAATGGAAGAAGGCCCGTGGCGCACGGATGGTCACTTTGTTGCTCGAAACACCGCTGGCAGACCTTAACGCCACCATGCGCCGTGAACGCAAATTGCTGCTTGAAGAAGTGCGGGATGATGGGTAATGTAAGCGGGCAGGGAGACGCGCCACACGTCTCACCCGCCCCGCCACACCAAATGGATAAGATTTGATATGACACAGACAGAATTAGCCGCAGAACCAAAATATCGCAAGGGCGCTCCTATGGAGTTTGTCACTGAGTTCGTGCTCGTGGTGCTCGGCGGTCATAAGTTCTTCGAGGGCGACGATCTGCGCAGCGCAAGCCGTGGTAGCAGTTGGTCGATCAGCGAAATAAACCTGCGCATTGCCCAGCGCCGCCTTTGCTATGCAATCTCGGAGGATGTGTGATGGTTGGAATATTGAACCGCCCGATCCACACATTTTCGCCGATGCAGGACGGCCAGCGCTTTGTTGCGATCATCCAAGGCTTTCCCATGCACTTTCGCGGCGATAGCGCGATGCAGGCGAAGAAGCTGGCCGATGACTTCCGCCTTGTCGAGAGCTTGAAGGTTCTCGGCAGCAAGTTTCCCGATGAACTGCGCGAAAAGGCAGAGGCGGCAAAGGTTCGCACCGCAGCCCGCAAGGCCGCGAAAGTTCCGGCACAGTTTAAGAAATGATCAGGCAGCCGACACCAACCCTGCTCCTTTTGGCATGGCATCGTGCGTTCATGCGTGGCGAACAGCCGGGGCGACATGATGCAGACCCGCAGTGCGGTTGGTATCAGATGCGCAAGGTCAAGGATGGGCCGTGGGTGCCAGTCGAGATTTGGTGTGACCGCGAGATTGACGAGAACGGCGAACTGGCTTGCGACGAGAGATTGCGGGCCGATGCCTTTGGCGAAGAGATGGACGCTGCAGAGATTTGGACGTGGCTCACACCCATATCACGGGCAGAGTTCATGCGCCTTACTAAATACCGGATGCAAAACCAGCACCGGATTGAAAACCACCGCCCAATAGATTTGGGATCAACACCAACGCCACCGAGAGGATAGGATATGACCGAACCAACAGCACCAATGGATGACCCGCTGGGCATCGACACCGCAGGAATGGGTCACAACAACCCGCCCGAACCCTTGCCCTATGACGCCGCTGTTCTGACTGACCTCGACAGCACTGCAAAGCGATTTGTCGAAGTCTCAGACCAATGGTTGAAGGTGGATGTCACCACCGAGACACTGGCAGGCCAGTTGGGCGACCAGATTGACGGGCTGCGCAAGTTGTTTCAAAAGATCGAAGCGGCCCGCAAAGACGCCAAGGCTCCACATCTGGCCGCAGGCACAACCGTTGATGAAGCCTTCAATCCGATCAAGGCACTGGTCGAGACATCGGCGAACAAGCTCAAGCCACGTCTGGCCGCATACGTGCAGCAGAAAGAGCGCGAGGCCGAAGTTGAGCGTCAACGTCTTGCCCATGAAGCCCGTCAAGCAGAACAGGCCGCACGGTTGGCCCAGATGGAAGCTGAAAAAGGCGACAGCATTGAGGCGCAGGTTGAGGCCGACAAGGCCCAAGAGACAGCAAAGGTCGCAGCCAAGGTCGCAGCCAAGCCGATTAGCACCGCAGTAAAGAGCGCGTCAGGCGCTGGGCGCACCATCTCATCGCGCAAGCGCAACCACTGCACGGTGACAAACGTGCGCCACCTCTTCATGCACTATCAGGACAACCCGAAAGTTCACGAGCTTTTGGTGTCTCTGGCAAACGCAGAAGCAAACACCGCGGGCTTTCCAAAGGACGGGAAGATACCAGGCGTTACCATCGAAGAAAAAACCACAGTCGCATAGGAGATTGACGACATGAACGACATCATTGAACACGAGGGCAATCAGCCCGCATCTATGAGTATGGTCCAGCATTTGGCAAAGGCAGAGATTGACCTGCAGATTGCCACGGCCCACGCCTATCCGCGCTCTTTGAGCAAGATCAACAAGAACGTATTGTCTTTGGTCACGATCAGCCAAAGCGCCGCTGAGAAATGCACATACGCCTTGCCGCGCGGAGGCAAGCCCATCACCGGCCCCAGCATCCGTCTGGCAGAGATTGTCGCAAGCCAATGGGGTAACAGCCGCATCGGTGCGCGTGTTGTCCATGTTGACCGCAAAGAGATGTATGTCGAGGCAGAGGGCATCTTTCACGATCTGGAAACCAACACGGCCACCACAGCGCGTGTGCGCCGCCGCATCTCGGATCGCAACGGGCGACTGTTCAACGATGACATGATCCTTGTGACGGGCAACGCGGCCTGCTCTATCGCAAAGCGGAACGCCATCCTCGGCGGTGTGCCGGAAGCGATCTGGGGTGAAGCCTATGACGCGGCGCTGCGCACGGTGCGCGGTGACATGAAAACACTGCCTGAGCGCCGCGATGAAACATTTAAGGCGATGGCAGCCTTTGGCCTTTCACCCGATCAGCTTTACGCAATCCTTGGCGTGGCTGGGGAAAAGGACTTTGGCCTTGATCAGATCGGGACGCTGCGCTCCACATATGCGGCGCTGAAGAACGGCGAAACCACTGTCGAGGAACTGCTCAAGACGATCGAGGCGGAAAGCACGACACGCAAGCCCGGACAAATTGCCCAGACACAGGCCAAGCCAGAACCTAAAGGGCCAACGCCCGAAGAAGTCGAGGCAGAGGCTAAAAAACAGGCCGAAGCCAAGGAACAAGCGGCAGAGATTGAGCGCCTTCGTTCTGTCTACGAGGAATTGGCCGGCGAACCTGCAAGCAAGCGCTGGGGCATTCCTATGCTGACCCAGCAAATTGAAGAGGTGAAAGCTGAAAAGCTGGCCGCGTCTGAGGCTGCACAAGATCAGGCCAGTGAAAATACCGAACCAGATCCATCCCATGAAGAGCAAGAACCTGCAGATGAAACGCCGCATGATCCTGATACTGGCGAAGTGCAGGAAGGAGCCGGATACCACGACAATAGCGGCGCCGACCACAACAAGGTCTACAATGACATTGTAAACGACTTGATGGACGCCTCAGACGTTGATCAGGTGGTGGATATGTATGGTCCGCAGATCGCAGAGATGCAGCAACACGCGCCGCAACTGCACACACAACTCTTGGCAGAGATTGAAGCCGCCAAAGAGTAAAGTTCCCCGCGCGGGGAGAGGGCGTGGCCGAAAAGTCGTAAACCACATGGCATTGCCAATGTGACCGGAGACTGCCGGGGCCACGTCACAAACCAACAGTAGAAGGAGAGGCCCATGAAGTGGTCCCCACAACAGGCAGATGCGCTCGACCAAGTGGCGTATTGGCACAAGATGTGCATGTCAGAGATTGAACACGGCAGGGAGATGCGCCAACCAATTCTCCGTGTCTTTGGATATGCAGGCACTGGCAAGACGACACTTGCCCGACACTTCGCTGGCCAGATCGACGGAGACACGGTTTACGCCGCGTTCACAGGCAAAGCCGCGATGGTCATGCGCAAGAGCGGGTGCAAAGGCGCTCAGACGCTGCACAGCCTGATCTACAATATCAATCAGGACAGCAACACAGGCCGCGTGAAGTTTGAATGGAACGCAGACGGTGAGGCATCAAAGGCAGCGATCATCGTTGTTGACGAGTGCTCTATGGTCGATCACGAACTGGGGTCTGACCTGTTGCGATACAATAGACCTATTCTGGTGCTCGGCGATCCCGCCCAGTTGCCCCCTGTAAAGTCGCGCAAGGATGAAGCCAACGGAACAGGTGCGGGGTTCTTTACTGATCAGCAACCTGACGTGATGTTGACCGAGATTCACCGGCAGGCGGCAGAAAGCCCAATCATCAGGCTTGCAACGCAGGTGCGCGAAGGTGGCACACTGTCCTATGGAGAGTATGGGACAAGCCTCATATGCGGGCGCGGCGACATATCGAGCGAGGATGTTCTGGCCGCAGATCAAATACTGGTAGGAAAGAACGATACCCGCCACCTCTACAACCGTCGAATCCGAGAACTGAAACTGCGCAAAGGATACATGCCTGAGCCAGAGGATCGGATTGTCTGCCTCAAAAACAACCGAAACACTGGCATATTCAACGGCGGCTTGTTCCGCGTGATTGAAGTCGATGAGCGCAACAGCCGCATGGAGTCCGAGAACCGGATGAAGATGGAAATACAAAGCCTCGACTTTTCGACCAACAACACGATCGAGGTTGAGTGCCGGATGGAGTGCTGGACCGGTGGCCTCAAAGATGTCGACTGGCGTGACAAGAAGGGAAGCGACGAGTTCGACTATGGTTACGCGATGACAGTTCATAAGTCGCAAGGGTCGCAATGGGATAATGTGATGCTGTTTGACCAGAGCAGGGTGTTCCGAGATGAATGGCGCAAGCACCTATACACGGCCCTGACGCGGGCGGCTGATCGCATCACAGTGGTCATGTGAATGTCTTTGCGCAATCTGACACGCTCTCGATACTGGGCGCAGGAACGTCGCTGCATATGGTGTGGCGAACTGACGTGGTGCCAATCGGTGATGAAGAAGAGAGATGCCGCCCGCGAGTTTGGCATCACAATGGGCGTTCGCAATGCTGGCAAGGCGGTTCGTCATCGGATGGCAACCGCAGAGCATATCATTCCGGTTTCATTGGGCGGCAAAGATGGAGCCGCAAATATCGCGATGGCCTGTCAGTTGTGCAACAGTCGCAGAGCCAGCGAGACCGCAGCTTTTAAGCCGCACCCCGAAGTGATCCGCTTACTGCCCAAGGCGGTTCGCAAGGCTCTGTCGAAGGCCGCATGGAATGACTGATCCACTCATGGAATTGTTTCAAGCGATCGAGGCGAAGAAACGCAAAGAGGATGCCGGCCTGCAGGACATTGCGGACAGCATTGGACACAATGGCGGGCCACCGATTGAAGAACCTTTTGGAATAAAGGCAAAATGGCTGGCTTTCGCAGAGATGGTAGAGCTTAGGCGGTTGGCAATATTGAACGTGCGGATCGAACGAAAAAAGGCGTCTCTCAAGACGCTGACAGATGAACGCCGCACAATTATGATGCGTTGTATTCGCAGGATGCGCAGGAAGGGTGGCAAGCAGTGAACGCCCAACAGATCACCGCGCTCTTGCGCAGCCACGCATACCGGACGGCAACAGAGACACAGCTGCAAACTGACATCGGGAAAGTGCTGACATGCGCAGGCATCGACTTCATTGCAGAGCACAGGCTGGATCCGCGCAACCGGATCGACTTCATGTGTGGCACGGTGGGCATAGAGGCCAAGACGCGACACCCAAAACGTCAGACCTTCAAACAACTGCAGCGATACGCGAACTTTGACGAGGTGACAGACCTCATCTTGATCACAGGAACATTCATGGGGTTGCCCGAAGACATCAACGGCAAGCCTGTCTACATGGTCAGCTTGGGGAGGTCCGCGCTATGACGACATATGGCAGCCTGATCTACAATGAGGCGCTCAAGATGTGGCGGATAGGGCGCCTCAAGCCGCATGTGAGCATGGCGTTCAAGCGTCTGTTTCCAAAGGTCAGCATAACAGACACGAGCTTCACACTGGCCGACACCGATGCAACCCGATCAGACCTTGAATGGTTCTTGATGCGATACCCGCTGCGCACCATTGAGCACGAGCGACTGGCGCGAGGCACGGCCCGCATTGCACTGAAAGCGGCAGAGCGTGGTAAGATCATGCTGCCAACGTGGACGCCCAGCGCGAACACAGGCTTCAAGGAGAACCGCCAGCCATATCTATATCAATCTCAGGCTGCCCAGATCGCATTGAACAACCCCAACCTTCTGCTTGGCGATGACGTTGGGCTTGGGAAAACTATCTCTGCACTAGCAACATTGACAATGGGTGCGCCGCTTCCGGCCGCAATCGTTGTGCAGCCACACCTCGCCCTGCAATGGGCTGCCCGCATCGAAGAATTTACCACCATGACATCGCACATCATCAAGGGAACCCAGCCCTATGACCTGCCGAAGGTGGACATCTACATCTTCAAGTATTCCAACCTTGCCGGGTGGGTGGACATCTTCGCCACTGGCATATTCCGCAGTTTCATCGGCGATGAGATACAGGAACTTCGCAAAGGCAGGACGACAGCCAAAGGGCAGGCCGCAGACGTGCTCGAAGAGAACACAGAGTTGAGCTTGGGCCTCACCGCCACGCCGATCTACAATTATGGTGACGAGATGTTTGAGGTGATGAGCTATGTCGAGCCTGACCTTCTAGGCCATGAATACGAGTTCAAACGGGAATGGTGCGCACCGATCAATGGCAAGTGGATGGTGCGCGATCCTGACGGGCTTGGATCATTCCTGCAGGATTCGGGATACTTTCTTGTTCGAGATGAAAACGACAGCACTGTTGAAGGATCAATGCCCCCGCTAAATCTGGTCGAGTGGGAAGTGGACTGGGACGACAGCGCTGTGCAAGACGTGAACGAGATTGCCCGTGTTTTGGCCCAGAAGGTGATGACTGGCAGGTTTGTGGAGCGAGGACAGGCCGCGCGAGAACTGGACGTCTTCTTGCGGATGCAAACAGGTGTCGCAAAGGCTAGATCGGTTGCCGCCTATGTCGACCTATTGCTGCAAGATGCAGAGCGCGTCCTGTTGGCGGGATGGCACCGTGACGTTTACGAGATATGGCAGGCTCATCTCGCAGGCCACAACCCAATTCTCTACACTGGCACGGAATCGCCCACACGCAAAGCCAAGAACGTCGAGAGGTTTACCACAGGCGACTCCCGCGTGATGATGATTAGCCTCCGATCTGGATCCGGCCTTGATGGCCTGCAGGATTATTGCAGTGATGTCGTAGTGGGAGAGTTGGACTGGTCCCCGCAGGTGCTCAAGCAACTATATGGCCGATTGCGCCGCCCCGGACAGCGAGAGCAAGTGACAGCGCACGTCTTGCACACAAATGGTGGTTCTGATCCCGTTATGCTCGATGCACTCGGCGTTAAGACAGATCAATCGCGCGGAATCGTGACACCGGGCGAAGCTGTGGAGCAAAAGGCACGAGATGAAAGCCGGATGAAGAAACTGGCAGAGTCAGTTCTCAGTAATGAGGTGCTGCCAACTTAATCGTTGGGGTATATTTGAAATGGCTCAAGGGTTTCAATGCAATGTGTCTTAGGAAGAGGAGAAACCCAGTCTCCAATTTTTGGGTAAATCGACCAACACGTTGACATGGAATAAACGCCAACGGGCAGTCTCCCGCCATGACATCTTTGATCGCTTACTGCCCACCACGACATCAACAATGGTTCTGGCCGTGTGCTGTCAGTTCGATATGGGAAGGGACCGCCTCGTGCTTCACAAACAATTTGGTGAGACACTTCATCTCGAATGATTACACCGTATTTGCCGACAAATTCACGCACAGTCACGCCATCATAATCCATTTCAATCGGTTGGCCGTGAGGTGTGTTATCTACCGATATTTCGCTATCTTGGATCCAAAGCGTTGTGGGTGTGAGAGAGACAAAAGCCACGAACACTAAAAACGCCCAAATGAAAGGGTTATTGTGGCGCTGTAATGCTCTTGCTGTCTGTGTCATTTGAGCCGACCCTTAATGATCTCTTTGATGAAGCCTCGGTCTGAAACCAAAGCTGTCACTAGGTCGATTATAACATATCCGAACACAATGATGATCACACCAGCAAGAGTTTCACCAACTCCCAAGAATTGAGAGACATCCTGAGAAAGGGAAAAACCAAACCCCGCCGAACTGGCTACCATAAGCAGCCTGTAGTGCATCGCTTTCTCTTTTGAGTTCAAATACACGTAAATTCCTGCTGCCAGTAACGCCACCCAAAACTCTGTTGTCCGTTCAAACATGCGGTCACTTTCATATCTAGGCCTAGACAACATTTGCCCTACCGTTTTTTTGATTAACGCAGGCAGGCCTTTGCCATCCCAACATCTAGTGAGTCCACCCATAGCGCAACCGAAGCGGGTGCTGCGGCAAGATCATCGAATGGCATGTCGAGACGCGCCTCAGCGTAGATCCGGCATCCGGCCCCAATGACTGTCGCGCCCGCGCAGGCGCTCAACAATATCGCTACTGTCAAGCCCATCAGCCTGTCTCTTGTTCTGGTGGTAAGCATTACGCCCTCTTTCCGTCCGATTGTGGACAAACTCAACCTGATCTTGAATGGCCTCTTCCTGACCTGCCTTGCGCTTGGACCGGCCCCAAGCTGCGATAGCTGAGAGCACGGCCAAAGCTAAAACAATGTATCGACCCCAGGGCGAAGACAGAAACTTAAATGCAATGGATCCAATCATCGTGCGTCATGCGCCCCCGTGTCTGCATCTTTGACCCGGCGATTCCGTGTGCTTTGGTTCATGCCGCGCCACACGAGGTATGCCACCACGACAAGAGCGATAGGCCAGTATGGCTGAACGGTTTGCCAGAGAGACAAAGCACCATCGGCAGCGGCTTGCACATCTGCGATCTGTTCCTGCGCATCAGATACCGTTTTTGCAACTGCGCCGATGGCCGCGACATCCGCTGCGCGGTCACTGCGGCGCGTATCAGCAAGCGTTCCGCTGTCCTCAAGGTCCGCCTCTGTCACGCCACGCAATGGACGAGGCTCCGCAGTTGAAAGAGCAGACCATGTGCGCGGGCCGACAACGCCATCCGCCTCAAGGCCTTGGTCGGCTTGGAAGGTCAGCACACCGCCACGGGTGCGAGGCCCAAAGTGTCCGTCGATTCGACCTGTGAAATATCGCAGTCCGTGCATGTCAGCTTGCAGCATCTTTACCGCCACGCCTCGATCGCCAATCTGGATGATCGGCTGGCCAGATGCCGACTGTGGAACAGGTGATGGGTTTGGATCATGTTCGCCACGCTCGATATTATCTGTGGTAAATGGAGTGTCAGGAATTGCCCGCCACTTCTCAAACGCTTGGCGCAATTGCGTGTGGTATCCGTGTCGCTCATATCCGGCGCCGTTATACCCACGAGCAAAACCACGCCAGTCTTGGCGGCGCAGATCATCATCAAGGCCAGAAGAAACGATAAACTGCACCATCGCAGCTAAGTGGGTATCCTCGTCATCACGGAACGCCTCGACCATACTTGCCGCATCGTCATAGCCTGCCAGACCTGCATTGAATCCCATGATCTGCCCCAACCCCCATGAGCACGAGCGTAGCGCAGCAATACTGTCGATCTGCATTGCACGTTGCAGGCGAGGATAGCTGTCATGGGGATACTTTTCAGCGCCCCACGACTTATAGGCCAGCCCTTCGCGCACGGCCTGATCCCGCTTTGCACCTGCACCAAGATCACGATAAAAGACATGCGGCTCAAAGAGCATTTTGATCCGACCATGACGGTCAAACCCACCACCGCGCGTCTCCACTTCCATGACTGCATGAAGGTGATCCTCACCGCAGCCAATCGTGCTCGCGATTAGTGAAATATCTAGGCTTTCAAGCCTCTTGGCTGTTCCTGAGAAAATCATAACTGCCTCCGTTAATGAACCTGATACCAAGCGCCAGTTCCAGCGCTCGTTGCCTTAATAAAATCGACACTGAATCCGGGCGATACTACGACATTGCCGCCAGAGATAGTTTTGAATGTTTGAGATGGGCCACCAACAAACGTCACATCGCTACCGCCATCGTTACGAAATGTAACTCTTTGGTTTGGTGTCCAACCAGATGTAGCGTTGATTGACTGTGCTGCTGGATACTGCATCGACACTACTCGAGCGCCTGAGACATTTGGGTTTCCAGATGAAACAGTAACGTCTGCTGTGTCGATCTGAACCGAAGACCCATCTCCATAAAAAGAAGAGTAAATCAAATCCCACGCCACAGTAGCGCCGAAACGCTTTCTAAACTTAGCAGTCCCGCCAACAGGAAGAACAAAATTCGCACCATCCTGCCAGAAAAGCTCATTGCCATGAACAATCTCTGTTGTTCCGTCAACGCCACGAAGCGTCAATACTTGGTTCGGGACGCCGCCTTGGAAACCAGTGATTGTAACCGCTGCATCAAAATCGACATCCCAAACAGAAACCCCATCGATATGGGGCTTAGGGTAATTTGCGCCCTCAAGCACGCCGCCAGAAACTTCAATCTCCAAAGGAGAACCTGCTTTTTTACCAGAAATAAGTGGTTGAGGAGATAACCGACGATTGAACTCCATCACATACTTTCTTGCACGGTCGTTCAATGCCCAGTCGACATAAGTTGTCTGTGGGTCATCTTCCGCAAGCGCAGGAACACCGATGATGACAGGACGCGCTCCAATAGACTTAATGCGTTCAATCAAAACAAGGTATTGGCTAATGAAAAAATCGATTGAGTTTGGGTCAAACACACTGGACTCAGGATTGTAGGCGTCGTTCGTGCCAGTATTCACTACAACATATTGAGGATTGTGTGGCGTAACATCTGTGTCAAATCGCGCCAACATATCTTGCACTTTTTGCCCTCCGATACCAGCGTTGATAATCGAGGCATGTGGCAACTCCAAGGCTAGTTGTGTGGTTATCGGCTCACGCTCTGCTGTTGACACAAGATCCCCTGCAATCCAGCTGTCACCAAGGCAGACAATCTTAGGGGCGGGACCAGCAATGATTTGACCGCTTGTTTCAGGCGATTCAAAAACGTCAACCATATCCATAATGAAGTAAGACCCAGGATTGTCCTGTGCTTCAATTCTGACTTTCAATTGGGTTTCTTGCTGGTTCGAAAACGGTAATGTCAGAATTTGCGGAGCGCGAGTATCGACGCCTGCCGGAATATTC
>UEXM01002964.1_pt1 | contig 11390 bp, 10 predicted proteins | sample 1796661 | NCBI WGS metagenome assembly UEXM01 (sample SAMEA4772469, study PRJEB27181) | metagenome
TACTTCTTTTGTCAATCAATTACATCCTTCGCAAAATCTTGACACCCCCGTCTCAAATAATATTCTTCATCAATTTAGTGGACGAGGTTATAATTCGTCTAACCATGCTGATGTATATTTAGCCGAAGTTAACTTTGTAGATGGGCAGGCGCTTGACCCCACGTCATTTGGGGCGTTTGATGATAACGGAGTATGGAGGCCAGAAGATACAGCCGGGCTGACATTTGGAACGAATGGATTCAGGCTGCAACTTGCAGATAACAGCGGCGCAACTGCAACAACCCTAGGGAAAGATACTTCCGGAAATAGTAACAACTGGACGCCCAACAATTTGGTTGTTTCTGGTAGTGATTGGAATCAATCTCAGGCGTGGAGTTCTGGGATGAAAACTACAACCAGCGCCAACACGTCTTATTCAACTTCAGGCCGAACTACTACATTTCCTGATTCGCTTTTAGCTACAGCCCCTTTTGATGCTGATTTAACTAATTCTCTTTATAGCCAAACTGGCGCGGCAGGCACCTGGCTATATGTTGAGTTTGGAACTGCGTTAGCAAATGTAACCTCAATTGTTTTTTCTACTGAATATTCATGCCCTGGTGGTGTTATCAAGCTTAATGGTACAAATGTTGCAGTAAATCAATCGAATCTCGGAGGGGGATTTGTAGAAGCTACTGTTACAGGTACGATCCCAGCGTCATTAACTGAAATTGCCATACAGGGTTACGGAGGTTCAGCTCGTTTAAAGTATGTAAAAATTAACGGTAAATATTTAATTGACATTGGCATTGCTGATCCACTCGCCTCAGGTATTGACTCCCTAGTTGACTCACCAACCAATGGCACTGCATCAACTGGCGGCGATGCCGGTGGGGTCACTGTGGGCAATTATGCGACGCTTAATGCTTTAAATTTGCATTCTGATATTACACTTTCTAATGGTAATTTACAGATAGCAAAAGCAAATAACTCTTACAGGTCTGCTTTTTCAACAATCGGAGTGTCTTCAGGTAAGTGGTATTTTGAAGTCAAACCTACTGCTAATGCTAATGAAGGAGTGCTTATTGGCATAGATCAAACAGGAAATCCATCTCGGTATATTGGGCAGGACAACGGAAATAACGGTTTCTCTTGGAAAGAAGAGGGAAAATTTTATTCAAATGATTCTAATGTAAGCTACGGAGGGTCTGGCTTTGCAACTAATGATATTATTGGTGTAGCGGTTGATTTAGATAATGGAACACTTACTTTTTACAAAAACAACACAAGCCAAGGTGTAGCAACAAGTAGTTTACCGAGTGGTACTTATTTTTTTGGTGTAAGTGTTTATCACTCAAGCACTACAGCAGAAATTAACTTTGGCCAACGTGCATTTTCTAATGGCAGTGTGCCAAGCGGCTACAAGGCTTTATGCACATCGAACTTATCGACCCCAACGATTGCGGATGGCAGTAAGTATTTTGATACGAAGTTGTGGACCGGTGACGACACAGATAACAGAGACATTGGAAGTTTTTTATTCTCCCCTGATCTTGTCTGGATTAAAAGCCGTACATCAATGCCGGATGGATACAATTACTCCCATACGATTTACAGTACAGTTCAAGGCCCAACCAAAAATTTAAGGCCAAACGAAACAGTAGCTGAAATTACTAATGAACAAGGCGGATACATAAATCAATTTAACTCTAATGGTTTTCGAGTAACAGGCGGTTCGGCTAATCATTATTATGTAAATGAAAATAATGAGCCCTATGTGGGTTGGGCGTGGGACGGAGGAAATGGCAACAACACCTATACCGTTACGGTTTCGGGCGGTAAGTTCTACGTTGATGGTGTGCAGCAACCAACGCTAACTCTTGCGGAAGGCAGCACCTACAAGTTTGACCAATCAGCCAGCACCAATAGCAGTCATCCTTTGCGGTTCTCAACCACTAGCGATGGCACGCATGGCGGTGGATCAGAGTACACAACAGGTGTAACGACTGCTGGAACGCCAGGTAGTGCTGGAGCGTTTACGCAAATTGTGATTGCAGCAAGCGCACCAACGTTATATGCGTATTGCACAAATCATTCTGGAATGGGCTTCCAGGTCAATACAAGCGATAAGGGCGGATTTACGATTCCTGTTGGTGGATTAAATAGCTCGCTGTATAACCAGAGTGACGCCTGGATTTCCAGAGTTACAGGAACCCCTTTCTCTGGCTATAGCATTGCAACTATGTTTGATGGATCTGTTAGTACATTATGTTATGCAAACACTGGCTCATCTCTTACCTTTACTCCAACGACACCAATTACAGTCACAAGTTCTATTCGTATTTATGGAGCGCAGACTTCCAGCACTGAATTTATCAAAATAAATGACAATGCTGCAACCAATGTTCCTTTTTCCGCAGGGTGGTTTACACCAGATACTGGAACAGCAATTACATCACTCAGCAAACTTGAATTTTATACAACAAACGGTAGCTACGCTTCAGGTGTTGGCGCTATCGAAATTGACGGAAAAATACTGGTTGACTCCGGCGTATCTATTACAACCCCAAGCATCGCGAGCCAGGTGATGGCGTCACCCGAAAGTGGCTTCTCGATTGTGTCTTGGACCGGCACAAGCTCTACTGATCAAAAAATTGGGCACGGGTTAAATGCTGCTCCAGAAATTTATATTTTACGCCCAATAGATACTGCGTTTCATTGGCATGTTTACACGACTTTAATCGATGGCTCTTTAGACTATTTAAACTTAGACAAAACGGATGCAAAACAAAATGCAAGCGTAACATCTTTGCCAACTTCTAGTGTATTTACAAATCGATTTGGAACAGGTAATTACATCGCCTACTGCTTCGCACCTGTCGCGGGCTACAGCGCAATGGGTAGTTACACCGGCAATGGATCCACTGATGGTCCGTTTGTTTATACCGGATTTAAAGTTGCATGGCTAATGGTGAAAAACACTACAACAAGTGGTGAAACTTGGACTATTTATGATGCAGCTAGAGATCCTCACAACTTAGCAACAAACAGGCTCCAACCAAATGCTTCGGACGCTGAAACGAGCGGAACCGTAGCGCGAGACAAAGACTTTCTATCTAATGGTTTTAAAGTAAGAGGAAGCTCTGGTGAGCAAAACACAAGTGGCGACAACTACATATATCTCGCCTTCGCAGAAAATCCGTTCGCCAGCAATGGCGGGCTTGCTCGTTAATTATATACACAGACAAATATCTACTACAATAGGTTTAGAGAATAGATGCCTAGTGTTTAATTATGGCTTACGGGAAAATTAAAGTTGATACCTTAGTTTATGACAACAGTGGGAGTGACGTAGAACTAACGGTATCGGCAATTACAGCAGGTGGCAGCCTTAGTAATTACGCACTTCTTGCAGGAGCTACGTTTACTGGAGACGTAAACTTCGACGGAGAGATTGTAGCCAAAGGTGATTCAACAAATGGCTCCGGTCAAATCACTCTTAATTGCGAAAATAACTCACACGGTGTAAAGATCAAAGGTCCCCCACATAGTGCAGCAGCAAGTTATACACTAACTCTTCCAAATAACACAGGTACTAATAGTCAGTTCCTAACTACAAATGGTAGTGGAGTACTTTCATGGAGTAGCCCTGCTGGTGGCGTATCACTATCAGTAGCTAATACTTGGACTGCAGGACAACGCGCAGAAATTACAACGCTTACAGATGGAGCAACAATCACTCCAGACTTAAATGACTCAAATAACTACGTTGTTGTAATTGCTGGAAATCGGACAATTGCTAATCCAACAAATATTACAGCTGGACAATCAGGCTCAATCTTTGTAACACAAGATGGAACAGGAAGTCGTACAGCAAGTTGGGGATCCTATTGGGATTGGGCAGGCGGAACCGCACCCACACTTTCAACCGGAGCTAATCAGGTAGATCGTATCGATTACATCGTTCGAAGCTCTACATCAATTCAAGCAGTCGCTACCCTTAATTACTCATGAGTTTCGTAGGAAGCAATATACTCGCTGGTGCCTCTGGACAAGGAGGTGCTACTGGCTACGCCATTGAACGTAGTCTTAGGTTTAACTCAGGTGATTCCGCATTTCTTAATCGTAATTTTTCTACAGGCAATAGGAAAACATATACACTTTCTTTTTGGATTAAACTCAACCAAACCGGTACTGAGAATACTATTTTCGGACATATGGTTGCTGGGTATCAAACACAAACTCAGATAAGAGTAGAAGGTACTGGCAGATTAGAATTTGGTCAATTTACAGGATCATGGAACTTTCAAAAAATAACCACAAGACTGTTAAGGGATTTATCAGCTTGGTATCATATTGTATATGCGGTTGACACAACTCTAAGTACGGCTGAGGATAGAATTAAAGTCTATATAAATGGTGAACGAGAAACAAGTTTTAGTACAAACACAAATCCATCTCAGAACTTAGATACGTTAGTAAACTCTAATGTTGAACATGGTATAGGTAGAGTAACACCAGTACAGCAAGCTGTAGGAGGTAATTATTACTTAGCCGACGTACATTTCATCGATGGTCAAGCATTAGCAGCAACAGATTTTGGCGCTCCTGATGACAACGGTGTGTGGCAGCCGAAGGAGTTTGCTGGGACGTATGGGTGGTTTGATAATAGTCAGACGTGGAGTTCTGCCCTCAGTACTAATTCCACTTTTGGTCTAGCGGCAACCCGTGCTTTCGATGGTAATCTTACAACGCTAGCTGCTACAAATAACTCAACAAATTCCAACATTCTTTTCACAAAGACATTTACTGATGTAACAAAACTCCGTGTCTATATGGACCACGGTACTAATTGGCGCGTGCGTGTAAACGGTGGCACTTGGGCTACTGATTCAAATTTCACATCTACCAATGCTAGTTGGCGAGACATTACATCTTTGGTTCCTGCTAATGGTACTGTTACATCAATTGAATCTAATGTTCCTTCAGGAGTTAATAATGGGACGAATTGGTCTGCTGTTGAAGTTAATGGACTGATCTTAATTGACTCCGGCGTAACTGTAGGCAATAACTCTTTCCACCTCCCCTTCTCTGACAACAGTTCATCGGCTGCTCTGGGTACGGACACAAGTGGCAACAGCAATACGTGGACTGTTAATAACTTAACGGCTAGCAGTGCTGGCCTTAGTCAATACGTTTCAGATGGCACTGTAACTGGTACGTTTTACACCTCCGTTGGAGGCGGAATCGATAAGTTGTTTAACGGCGTCGGAACACCTGGGAATGGAGCATTTAGCCAAACAGGTACCGCAACTTTTACTTTTGGCGGATCAGCAATTGTTGCAAGCACGTCGTTAAAGATTAGGGCTTGGAAGGGAGACGCCACTGGAGCGAATGTTCTCGTCAATGGCACCGATGTTTCTTCACTGCTATACGCACAATCAGGTGGTGGTTATTCAACTGTAGATGTCACTAGCACACTAGGTGGAGCGCCAGTTACGCTTGCCAACGTTTCAATGGTCAATGCAGGCGGTGGTAGTGGAAGTATTGCACAAATCTTTGTTGATGACGTTGAGCTTATTACTGGCAATCCTAGTGACAACGACTCTCTATTTGACACCCCAACCAACGGCGCCACAGCAAGTGACACTGGAGCGGGCGGAGAAGTCGTGGGCAATTATGCGACGATGAACCCTTTAGACAATTCAAACGGGTTATCGCTAAGCAACGGAAATTTAGAAGCTGAAAATACTAATGCAAGCAATAAAGGTTCTCGACTTAATTTTAAGTTTCCTTCAAGCGGGAAATGGTATATAGAAGCCACGGGCTTAACGCTTGGCGGCAACCTTTGTCTAGGAATTTCCCCTGATAATCAATCGGCCACTGTAAGCACTGGAGGGACAGGATACATTCTTATTAATAGCTCAGGGTCTCATTTTCAACGTTATAATGGGGCCAGCTCTATAACTTACAGCGGTTTTAGTAATTACACTACTGGCGCAATTTTGCAGATTGCATTTGACGCTGATAACGACAGGTTGTGGTTTGGTTTAAACAATCAATGGATGGATAGCGGGACAACGGCGACTGGTAATCCGTCTAACGGATCAAACCCCACGCTGACAAGTATTACCAACGTATTCCCAAGCGTCAGTCTTTACACCTCTAAAATCGCTATAAACGCAGGCCAGAGAAGTTTTTCCTATACCGCACCAACTGGTTTCAAGGCTTTAAACACCGCAAACTTACCTGAGCCAACGATTGCGGATGGCAGTCAGTATTTTGATACTACTTTATGGAGTGGCAACAATACTGCAAGGGATATATCGACTAACTTTTCCCCAGATTTTGTCTGGACAAAACTTAGGAATGTAGGCAATAACCATAACCTTTTTGATAGTGTGCGTGGCGTAGAAAAAAAACTTAGGTCTTCTGCTAATAGTGCAGAGGCAACTGAATCTGGCAGTCTTACTGCATTCAATTCTGACGGATTTAGCCTTGGCACGTCGGGTAATGTTAATGGAAATAATTACACATACGTTGCTTGGGCGTGGGACGCCGGATCTTCCAACACAACGATTGCTGTTGGTGGATTAAATAGCTCGGTATACAACACAGATGATGTTTGGAGTGATGATGTAACAAGCACACTCCGCAGTGGTACTCACGCAGATAATAGTTTTGCTAACACATTTAACGGGCAAATTGGCGATTCTCAAAACATCCAGTGGACGCAAATTAACTCTAATGATACTTGGACTTTTGCTCCGTCAGGTGGTATAGCATCCGTTACTTCTCTAAAAGCCTACGTTTATCCGCGTTTAGGTACTTTAACATTTAACGTTAATGGTACGCAAGTAACAACAAACACCGGCAATAGTCTGAATACAGTAGATTTGTCTTCAGCATTTTCAGGGGGAGCAGCCTCGCTGACAAACCTTACTATTACATCTGCAAATAGTGGGTTGTATTGGGGAATAATTGCTGTCGAAGTAAATGGCAAGCTGCTTGTTAATACAAGTGCAAGTCCCCCCAACGTCCCAACCATCGCATCAACAGTCAGAGCCAACCCAAGTGCTGGGTTCTCGATTGTTAGTTATACGGGCAATGCGACTAGTGGATCAACAGTTGGTCACGGATTAAATGCTACGCCGAAAATGGTCATTTATAAAAATAGGAATGATGTGTCAGCCTGGCGCGTTTACAACACAATGGCTGATGGATCATTGGATTGGCTTTATTTGGATACCACTGCTGCAAAAACGGATTCAAGCTTAGCGACTTTCACAAACAGTGTGTTTACTGTTGGCAGTTCTAATGACACAAACGGTAGCGGTGATGCATTGATCGCCTACTGCTTCGCACCTGTCGAAGGGTATAGCGCAATGGGTTCGTACACCGGCAACGGTTCTGCTGATGGTCCGTTTGTTTTTACCGGCTTTAAAGTTGCATTTTTGCTGGTAAAAAATACCACATCTGGAATTAGAAGTTGGGTAATTTTTGACTCTCAAAGAAATACTTACAATACTGCCGATCTTCGCATAAGCCCTAATAGTACCGCCACTGAGTTAACTCAAGGTGCGGTTGATTTTCTGTCTAATGGATTTAAGATCCGAAACGGATCCTCTGCTGGATACCCTGAAATTAATACATCTGGCGAAAACTTTATCTACTATGCCGTAGCCGAAAACCCCTTCAAAACTGCACGCGCACGCTAACTAATTACTTAAATTCAAAACGTTAAAATAGTAACATCAGAGAAATTGTCATGCTTATCTTAAACGGAAAACCTCTAGCTTACGACCGTGCATTTACAGATGCTTCTGGAATTCAGTATCCAGCTAATTGGTTACGACTATCTTCCTTATCAGAGAAGCAAGCAATCGGTATTAGTGAAGTAAGTGATGAGCCAAGCTATGACCAACAGTTCTATTGGGGTCCTTCAAATCCTAAGCAACTCAATGATGAGCCTGCTGTAGATGAAAATGGTAAAGAACTGGGTTACACACAAACTGGACTAAAGACACTATGGTCTGGGAAGCAAAATGATATTGCAAGTTCAACACTTGCGACAAGTGATTGGCGTGTCATTAAAGCAAAAGAAACGTCAACGGATGTCCCTGCTGATTGGGTCACGTATCGTGCAGCAGTACGCACAGCATGCAATACACGTCAAGCAGAGATTGCTGCTTGTACAACTGTTGAGCAATTAAAAGAGTTGTTCTATGGATCAGCAGAAGTAGTTAAAACAAAAGAACAACAGAAGACTGACGCTGACGGTAAAGGTGTTGTAGACGAAGACGGTAAAGCTGTAATGGAGACTGTGAATGTCACAGAAGAAAAACAGCTACTAGACGCCGATGGCAAAGGTGTTGTTGAGCCAGATAAAATTACGAATGACAAGGGAGAAGAAGTTGATAATCCAAAAGCAGGTGAGCCTGTAACGCAAACAGTTAATGTAATGATTGCTAATCCAGGACTAGCAACTGCATGGCCTACTCAACCTGCTTGAGTTAGTTGATTTCCTTCAAGCAAATTTCATAGTAATGCTGTCGATCAGCAAGACCGTTAGTGCCTCCATTAACACGACGTGTAACTGCTAATACGTCAGCACCACTATCGATTAGTTCATTCATCTTATTGTCCATCCACCAGTAGCCTGCTGATGTGAATGGATAAGTTTCTGCTACATAGTCAACACCTTCCATCACACGTGGGTCATTAAGGTACTTTGACAGGCGTGAGTAGTTGTACTTTCCAGTCAGCTGGATATAGCCAGCACCTTTGTACAAAGGACCATCAGTTGGTCCATTGCCTAAATCAGAACGATTGTTATACGCTTCTCCACTCGCAAGTTCCTTCTTATAACGCCCGCCACCACTCTCATGTGCTGTCTGGCTTAGGAAGTGACGAATGCGAGGAGCAGTCGTAATCTCATACATATCAAGGCATTTGTTCATTTCGTCAATCTCTAGATCTTTAATCAAGCTCTCATTGCACTGCCATACAGCTGCCAGTTGTTGCTTAGTGATATGAACAGTATTGCTAGGAGCAGGTGCGGTTTCAGCAGGTCCATTGCGATACAACTTGATCCAGGAGGACTCAGGATCTTTACTAATTAAATCAAGATATCTGTATAGCTCTTTAGCTGCAGCAACCTGATGTGGTTTATTATCAAAATACTTAAAGAAATTTACAAACTCTTCTACGGTAATCTGGGACATAAGATATTATATTGCTATTGGTATTCTATCTACAATAGGTATATCAAGAATATTAGTTATGACATCAGAAGAACGCAAACAGTTTTGGAACTCGATTGAAAGTGGTACTAATCCACTTCTCTCAGTAATGTCCGGACTTGTAGAAAAGTGGGGTATGCCTGCAATTGTGATGGCATTGGGAGACGTTGCAGTAGTTCTGTCAGAAGACGCTATTGATGCAGACAACTTAACTCCTAATCAACGTGGATTAATTATGAGTTGCTGTGCTCAGGTATCTAATCTCAGTGATCTGATGCATGCAGAGATGGATCACATTGCTGCAAATCAATGAAAAAAGAAGAACGAGAGAACTGGGAGAAAGTAAAAGAAGCCTTAGAAGAAGCTGGTAAAACAGATAGTTTTTATTACAAACGTGCAGTAGCCATTTGTAGTGGACAGAATGACCCCTTTGATAAAAAGTGGAAATAGTACCAATACCGCCAGCATTTCCAATACCTCAGGCGTTTAGTCTTCCGGCACAGCCTTTAGATACACCTGAATTTTCGCTACCAGCTTGGGTCAATCCGCCTGACAGATTGAATAATATCCAAGAGCTAATACCACCTAATGTTGCTAAGCCAAACAAGCAACAGGAAGAAACCTCAAAAGAATCAGAAGAGAAAGAGAAAAAAGAGAAGAAGGAAAATAAAGAAGAGGAAGATGAAACGTCAGAAGAACCGGTCTTTGAAGGAATAGCTCCTCCAATAGGTACACCTAAGATACAGATACCTTTCCCCGTACAACAGCAGAATCAGCAACAGTTAGAAGATCAGCCAGAATATGAGAACTCAGTAACAATTCCAGGTATTGATTATGAAATGCCTTTGCCTAGCACAGAAGTCATGGTGACTGCTGCGACAACTGCATCAATTGCTGCTGTGGTATCAGTGACCGGAACGCTAGCAGCTAAAACTGTATTTGATTATTTACTTAAGCTAATCAAACCTGCACTTAAAATTGCAGTCAATAAACTTGCCAAAGCAAGGGGCAAACCTACAACTAGTTGGGCTCGTCAGAGGCTACAAGAACGTCGGCACAAATAAGGTAGAAAGGACTATTTTTATGTATAGAATATCCAGACTTATGAATATTAATGCATTCCTTAATTCGAACTAGTTCATAATCAAGTCGCCCTTTCTCTAACTTCTGCTTTGCCATAGCTTTGCACAGTTCAACTGCTCCTCCATCTAAAGGCATAGACAAACTTACTTGTCCACCATAATTTCTATTAGTCGTATATACAGATGTGAAAGTCTCTGTTTGTAAGAAATAAGGTGTAATGCTAATTACTGGTCCATTACAAAAGTGATTGCCACCAAAAGATTGCGTGCTAAGCGAACCTTGATTGATTTGCACAGCCTGGTTGGCCACTGCGCCGCTTATAGAGGCCTGAGGATTTGCAGCAACACTTGTCCCTTCAGCAGATACCGGTGAACAGAGAATTATTGAGAGAAGACCGACAAGGTATTGGTAACAGTATCTGTTTCGATTGTGCGAGAAACATCTTCTGTTTCTACTATCCCTGCTGCTCTGGTTATGATCTCTAGTTGCCATGGTTCTGCAGTATCAACAATATGAAATTGAGTGCCTGTAGCTGTGATATCTACTGCACTTCCACTAGTACCTATTGCTTTAACATTATCTCCATTCCAAGTCGTTACTGCACCTCCAAGCCGTTCAATAGCAATGGTTTCAGTAACAGTCTGAGTAGCAGTTACTGTTTGCGTCATTGAACCAGTTGTAAAATTCGGCGTAACAGATTGAGCGTACGCAGGACTTCCAATAAGTAATAATAGAAATAAGAGCTTCACGATATTTGAGCATAAAGTTCTTTTCTTATTGTATCTTCTTACAGAGTGTATCCTAATGGACAATAAGTCAACTAAAAATACTATTCAAGCATTATTTGTAAATTTAATTCCTGCTGCAGTACTGACATGGTCATTAGCAGTTTTGACTGCAAGTTATTTTGGGATGGCAAAGAGCGTTGATTCAGCATTTATTAGTTCGTTGGTAACAACTGTTTTGGCTAGTTACGGAATAACTAAAGTACAAAAGCCTCAAGAGAAAGAGGATAAAAAGAAAGACGATTTTTAGTTAAAATAAATAAAGTGGATTGTAGTTGACTATGGCAGATAGAGCTAAAGC
>UEXM01002965.1_pt1 | contig 11386 bp, 14 predicted proteins | sample 1796661 | NCBI WGS metagenome assembly UEXM01 (sample SAMEA4772469, study PRJEB27181) | metagenome
ACGACAATTAAGAAGACGTGGAATAAATCCCCCCACCGCAAGAGTGCATGGGTTTACAGATGTCCTACATTTTTAACTCAACAGGGGTGTGAGTTTGGTTACCACAAATTATATTAAATTAACAAGATTATGGGCCGATGGCCCAGATATAATCAATAACAAAAGGAAAATAATCATGCAATATAATATTAAACTACCCCTATACAGCACAGGGGATCGGAGTGTGCTAGAGGCCAGTTTGAGGAACCGCGACGACGGTAATTCAATTAATAAATACCGTATTTTTGCATCCCCCACTGCGCAAAATCCATTGTCGCAGATCCCGAAAGGAAGCAACCCTAGGTATCTAGACGATAATAGCCGCATCTCTAAGGAAGTGTCGGAGTCCTATAAGCAGGATCCCAACTTTCCAATTAAGTGCGGTGGTATCTCAGCGATTATCGACGACGACTCTTTTGATATTATCGAAGAAGATGGACGCTATTTTGCAACTTTTAGTTGTTCAGAGCATGGTGTCACAGGCCATTATGATGGTCAACACACTATTGCGGCGATTGACAAGGCTGTTTTAGCCGGCGATGTTGATGCCTACACACCCCAACATGTTGATGTCAGTCTAGTCGAGCGCTCCGCGTTCAAAACAGTTGAAGAAATTCGCAATGTTGCAAAAGCCGTGAACAGCCGGAGTAAACAGAAGGTGTCCAGTGAGTTAAATATCGTTGGTACTTTTGATGATTTGAAAAACAATATCAGTTATTGCGATCACCAAAACATTTGGTGGAGCCAGAATCAGAAGAATAATGTAGATTTGCCACTAGAAAACAAGAAAGAAGTCTATTCTTGGCAAGTTATCTCACTTTTGTCCACTTTTCTACCCTTGACATATGGGCCCAAGGGCACCAACGTTAGTGATGTTTGCAGTTATGCGAAGCAGGGGGAAAAGGTAACAAAACGAATCAGTGAGAAGTTGTTAAGCAAGTATTTTCTTGCCTCTTTTGGATTTGTCGACACTTTACTAGAAATGTCCGATTATATTCAAGACAGCAGTAAAAGGGTCTTAGGTCCTGATGCAGAGAATTACTCGATTGTTAAAAATAACACAGGCAAAAGGCAGTTGTCTAAGTCTGTTCAGGACCGCGAACCTTTTAAGGCTCATCTGTTTGCTGACAACAACAGGCAGGTTGAATATGGCCTTCACAAAGATCTAATGCCACTAATCTGTTATTCGATTATTCGCACCTGCTATCAGTGGGACGATAAGAAAGAGCAATTCTCTAGCAACTACAGTTTACAAGATATGAAAGATCTTTGGGATTCCGCGGGCAAGAGTGTTTTGGCCGAGATCCAAGGGCGCTATGATACCCATTGGGAATCTAGTTACAAATCACGTTGGGCAGATCTCGCGTTAGACGAGAGTCTATGGCACAAGCTGGTTAGGATCGTACAAATTCAGGACGAGACACTGAGACAGACTAGACCCTCATGGCCTAGATAGTAAAAGACCACAGGGAGGCATGGGTTCGCAGATGCCTCAACATTTACCATAACTAAGAGGAAAAAATGAGTTTATATGAGAAGATTAAGGCACTTGGTGTCGAAGATGACGTATCCGTCAATTTTGAATGGGAAGAAGGTTGTGATGTTATGCATTACAATGAAACACACGTTGAAACAGCAATGAGCAACACAGGAGCAGCATATGCTCTCGCGGAAGCCATCACAGAAGGAGTTTTCTATGAAAAGGGAAATGAGATTCTAGATGAAATGCGTGAAGAAGGCTTGTTGGAAGCATACGAGCGAGGCGACGAGAACTTTACTGATTTCGTTTCCGAGGTCATCACTGATGAGTTCTACAACTTTGATTGGATTGAACAGTCAACTCAGCGTTTTGATCACAAGCGAGGTTGGACAGATCTAACTATGGAACTTAGTATTCCACTAGGTGAACTGAAAGACCAAAGTTTTGTGCTCTCAGGCTGGGAAGCAAAGGTTCAAACACCTAATGGCTATTTGACGGTCGAACGCTAATGGCTAAGGCAAAGAAGCAAAAGGCAGGAAAACTCTCTATCGCAGATATGCGAAAGATTGTTAACAAGAAAGCAGGTGAGCAGGTAGCCCACGATCTCGCGGGTTCAAACCCAACTGAGGTCAAGGAGTGGATTCCAACTGGATCCCGATGGCTAAACTCTATCATCTGTCGTGGCAAGTACGCTGGTATTCCAATCGGTAAAATCAGCGAAATCGCAGGTCTTTCCGCTTCTGGCAAGTCGTATATGGCGGCTCAGATTGCAGGCAACGCCCAGAAAATGGGAATTGACGTTGTTTACTTTGACTCTGAGTCTGCTGTAGACCCTGACTTCTTGGCTGGTGCAGGATGTGACTTAGATAATCTACTTTACATCCAAGCACAATCAGTCGAGTTTGTCTTGGAGACCATTGAAGAGCTTTTGGCAGGTAATGAAAACCGAATGCTCTTTATCTGGGACTCGCTTGCTATGACGCCTGCCGTATCTGATATTGAGGGTGACTTTAACCCTCTTTCCAGTATGGCAGTCAAGCCTCGTATTCTTTCAAAGGGATTTGCTAAATTAACAGTCCCTATCGCAAACTCGCAATCAACCTTGCTGATTCTTAATCAGCTAAAAACGAATATTACTAGTAACATCGCGGAAGCACGTCTGGAGCCTTATTTCACCCCCGGTGGAAAGGCCGCAATCTATGCTTATTCTCTTCGAATCTGGTTAACAGCACGAAGAGGTAAAGCTAGCTATCTATATGATGACAAAGGCTTCCGAGTTGGTACTGAGGTGAAAGCAAAGATTAAGAAGTCCCGTTTCGGGTCTGATGCGCGAGAATGCACATTCAAGATTATGTGGGCCGGCGATGATGTGAAGATTCAGGATGAAGAGTCTTGGTTGGAGGCTGTAAAGTCGTCGAAACACATCTCTAACGCAGGAGCTTGGTTTGCACTAGTTCACGAGGACGGATCAGTCGAGAAGTTTCAAACAGCAACTTGGATGAACAAGTTGGCTGACGATAAGTTCAGAAACCGTATTCTACAGATTATGGAAGAAGAGGTTATTCTTAAGTTTGAGAAGAAAGAAGTTGATGCAAAAGAATTTTATGATATTGACGGTGAAGATGAATAAATTACATTTTAAAGCGTCCAATAAAGACAAGTAGCTTTAGGAGGCTCATTATGAAATTTATTTATTCTTTTCTAATCGCGTTCGGATCTGTATTCGGATTTGCACCGGAGGCAAAAGCAGCAACTGTAGTAACCACTGTGGTTCACAAAGTTTGCACGGTAGAAAAACAATACAGACCAGCCCGCTATAACCGTCACGGTCATTATATCTACGCACATTATAAAAATGTTACTGTTTGCAGAAATGTACCCAGAACTGTAATTCGCAAGACTTACAACCACCATCGTGTCCATCGGCACAACCATAGACACGGTACAAGGTTCATAATCAAACTTTAATTTTTTTATCCTTGACACGACCCCCTGTTCATGCTATATTATAGAAGAACAGGGGGTTCTTTATGCAACGCGTAGTAGTTATTGACGCACTAAATATGTTTATTCGGAATTACATTGTTAATCCGATGATTTCAACCAACGGCAACCCAATTGGGGGTACTGTTGGTTTTCTTAACTCGATCAAGAAATTGATGCGAGAATCTAAGCCAGACCAAGTTATTATTTGTTGGGACGGCGCAGGTGGCTCTCAAAAGCGTCGTCAGACGGTTAAGGAGTACAAGCAGGGTCGTAAGCCTCTGCGTAAAAACTATAAGGTTGAGGGCATGAGCCCACAGTCTGAGAAAGAGAATATGGTATGGCAACAGCGTATCCTAATGGAGATGTTGAATGAGATGCCTATTATCCAACTTATGTTGGACAGGGTTGAAGCTGATGACATCATTTCTATGATTGCAGGTTCACCAAAGTACAAAGGGTGGCAGAAGGTTATTATCTCTTCAGATAAAGACTTCCTTCAGTTACTCGACGATGAAACGGTTCTTTACCGCCCCATCCAAAAGAAGGCGTGGACGAAGAATACCGTTATTGAAGAATACGGAATCTCGCCGGAAAATTTTGTCATTGCACGGGCAATTGCGGGTGATAAGTCCGACAACCTTGCAGGCATCAAAGGTGCAGGTCTACCAACCATCGCCAAGCGTCTGTCTTTCCTTATTGATGAGGAGATGCACACACTTAGCGAGGTATACGACCATTGTGCCAATGCCGAGGGTAAACTTAAGTTCTTCGAAAGAATTGTAGAAGATTGGGATACGGTGGAGACTAATTATAAAGTTATGAATCTTACTCCGCCAAGCATCTCTGTCCAAGGTCGTAAAAAGATGAATTACGCGCTCGACAACTTTGAGTTCGAGCTAAACGCAACCGAGCTAAAAAAATGTTCTGTTGACCACGGCTTCGGTTCCTATGATTGGTCCGAGCTTATGGCCATGTTGCGTGGCGTCGTCGAGAAAAACAAGTAATATAAGGCTTGACAGCCACACACATATAGGGTATATTATATATCTACGGGGGATTAGTGAGTAAAGATAAGCCTAGCTTTAGTAAATATGGTAAGGACTTTCAAGAATCGCTATGTCAAATGATTTTGCAAGATAGGCCGTTCGCGGACCAAATCTCGGAAGTCTTAGACATTGGGTTTTTGGAGTTGCGTTACCTTCGTGTATTCGTACAGAAGATTTTTGAATATCGAGAAAGGTATGAGGTTCACCCCACATACAAGACGATGATTTCTATCATTCGGGCCGATATCGAAGATGAGAATGTGGCTACACAACAACAGCTACGCAATTACTTTGCTCGCATCCACGATACACAAGTAAGCGGTTCAGAGTATACAAAAAACATTGCGCTTGATTTCTGTCGCAAACAAAAGCTAAAAGAAGCGATGATTAAGTCGGTTCCTTTGCTTGAAAAGTCGTCTTTCGACGAGATTGCCAAAGTTATCAATGACGCGATTAAAATGGGGGATCCTTCAGATTTCGGTTACGATTATCTAAAGGACTTTGAAAGAAGGTTCGAGGTTAAAGCTCGGAACCCCATAACCCCAGGTTGGCAGGATATTGATGATCTATGCCGAGGTGGTCTTGGAAAAGGGGAGCTTGGAGTTGTTATTGCACCAACCGGTGCAGGCAAATCAATGGTTTTGGTCCATCTCGGAGCACAAGCCATCAAGTTGGGCAAGACTGTGGTACACTATACTTTGGAGTTGGCAGATACTGTAACAGCAGGCCGCTATGACTCTTGTATTACTGGTATCCCTCTTAGTGAGATGCATTCGTTTAAAGAAGACATCTATGAACAGGTGCAGGACCTAGATGGCACGCTTATTGTAAAAGAGTATCCCACTAAGTCAGCATCCAGCAGGTCTATTCGCACTCACTTAGAAAAGCTAAGAATGCGAGATATTTTGCCCGATATGGTTATCATTGACTATGGCGATTTATTACGGCCTATTTCTGGAAAAAGTGAGAAAAGACATGAACTGGAATCTATTTATGAAGAGATGCGGGGACTGGCACAAGAATTTAGTTGTGCAGTCTGGACAGCATCACAAACCAATAGGTCAGGTCTCAATGCAGAAGTTATCACAATGGAATCCATTTCAGAAGCTTTCAACAAATGTTTTGTTGCCGACTTTATCTTTTCCCTTTCTAGGACGGTAGAAGATAAACAATCAAATACAGGAAGATTTTTTGTAGCAAAAAACAGGAATGGCCCTGACGGCCTTGTTTTTCCGGTTTCTATGACAACTGCAAATGTTCAAATTAAAGTTTTACAGTCAACAGCAGAAGAACAGAGGGCGTTGTCCTCAAAAGATCAAAGTGAAGTCCTAAGAGAGAAGTATAAGAAGTTTAGAGATAATAAAAAGAAAAAAACAGAAGGAGAGCAATAATGGAATTATCATCAGAGATTTTATCAGACATCACAGTACACATGAAGTATGCAAGGTATTTAACGGACGAATACCGTAGGGAAACATTCGAGGAATTGGTGGATCGCAACAAGGCGATGCATATCAAGAAATACCCTAATATGAAAGACGAAATCGAAGCCGCATACAAGTTTGTCTATGAAAAGAAGGTTCTTCCTTCGATGAGATCAATGCAGTTTGGTGGTAAACCCATTGAAGTTGCCCCAAACCGAGTGTTTAACTGTGCATACATGCCGATTGATGATGTTCGAGCCTTTGGAGAGGCCATGTTCCTTCTCCTTGGCGGTACAGGTGTCGGCTATTCAGTCCAAACTCACCATGTTGAGCAACTTCCAGAGATTAACAAGCCCAATGGCAAGCGCACATACCGATATCTTATCTCAGACTCTATCGAAGGCTGGGCAGACGCTGTAAAAACCCTTATTAGCTCTTATTTCAAGGGAACATCCAAGATCCGTTTTGACTTCTCCGATATCCGACCAAAAGGTGCTCGTTTGGTGACATCTGGCGGTAAAGCACCCGGACCACAACCTCTTCGTGAGTGTCTAGTGAAGCTTCGCGGTGTATTGGACACGAAAGAGAACGGCGACAAACTAAGCCCTATTGAGGTTCACGATATGGTTTGCTATATCGCAGATGCGGTCCTCGCAGGCGGTATCCGTCGGGCAGCACTTATCTCCCTATTCTCAGCAGACGATGACGAGATGATTTCCGCAAAAGCAGGTAACTGGTGGGAAGTCAACCCACAACGAGGCCGAGCAAATAACTCTGTCGTCCTCATGCGTCACATTATAACTAAAGACTTCTTTATGGACCTTTGGGACCGTGTGAAAGCAAGTGGAGCAGGAGAACCCGGTTTCTACTTTACATTTGACAAAGACTGGGGAACAAACCCTTGCTGCGAAATCGCACTCCGTCCGTATCAGTTCTGTAACTTGACCGAGGTCAATGTCTCGAATGTGGACACCCAAGAAGAATATGAGGCACGAGTTAAAGCAGCAGCCTTTATTGGTACGCTACAAGCCTCGTACACAGACTTTCACTACCTTCGACCAGTATGGCAGCGTAATACAGAGAAAGACTCTCTTATCGGTGTCTCGATGACTGGTATCGCTTCTGGAAACGTCCTAAAGCTCGATATGAAGGCAGCAGCCAAAGCAGTAAAACAAGAAAATAAACGAGTTGCCGAACTTATCGGAATTAAGCCTGCCGCACGAACAACCTGCGTTAAGCCAGCCGGAACCACGTCTTTGACGCTTGGAACCTCATCAGGCATCCACGCTTGGCACAACGACCACTATATTCGTCGTATCCGTGTTGGCAAGAACGAGGCTATCTATCAATATCTAGCGGAGAACCATCCAGAACTAGTAGAAGACGAATATTTCCGTCCTCACGATACAGCAGTTATCTCCGCACCACAGCGAGCGCCAGAGAACGCCATAACACGCTCTGAGACGGCCCTAGACTTGCTCAACCGAGTAAAGAAGGTCAGCACAGAGTGGGTGAAGACAGGGCACTGGAAAGGGCAAAATACGCACAATGTGAGCGCAACCGTCACAATCAAAGATGAGGAATGGGATGAGGTTGGAGAATGGATGTGGGAGAACCGTGCAACATACAACGGACTCTCAGTATTACCACACTCCGAGCACAGCTACAAGCAAGCGCCATTTGAAGACTGTGATGAAGAGACTTACGACGAGATGATGAAGTCGCTACTTTCTGTAGAGCTTACCAACATCGTCGAGATGCAAGATGACACAGATCTCCAAGGAGAGTTAGCCTGCGCAGGCGGAGCATGCGAAATTAAATAAATGCTTGACATAGAAGTCAAGATAGGTTATAATATAAAAACAAGACAATGGAGTTGAGAATGGTTTTAGACCCTAAAAATAATTGGATTCAAGTTGATCTTTCTTTCGATAAGAAAGAAGAAGAAGTAGAAAAGAGTATTATTGCACTGCCAGATGATTATAAGCCGGCCCAAAAGCCGTTTAAAGCTGTATCAGTGGCCACAGACCCTGAAGGGGAGTATCAGCACGGAGATGTGATTGTTGTCCCAACTCATGTTGTACGAGAAATCGAAATTCGCGATAATGCTTTTCACCTTATCGAGCGAAACCACATTATGGCAGTTGTGAGTAAATAGTGACTAACCCAGACGCATACAGAACTCAACGAGAGTGGGTTGGGAACAATACCATTACTGCAACAGTGCCATCCGCGGCACCATTTAAGAAAGAACCAAAAAGTATCGATATTTATGGTGACGGCATCGGAAGTGTGGACTATGTAGAGCACATGGGCGACGATCTAACAATCGTTAACAGCGCCCGTGTTAGCTTTGGCAAGCACAAGGAGTCTCTCGATGAAAAAGATGAAAAGCTTATTAACTACTTGGTTAAACACAGGCACACTTCGACGTTTGAACATAACCTTATTACGTTTCGTTTTCGCGTTCCACTGTATGTTAGGAGTCAGCATCATCGTCATCGCACTTGGAGCTACAATGAGATATCTCGTCGATATACTGATTTAAATATCCAGTTCTACGAGCCCGAAGCTTTTCGAACTCAGCACAAGTCTAACCGACAAGCAAGTAACGCAGAAGAATTAGTAAACCCTGTTGTTTTTGCTTATGAGGACGGCGGCCAACTTAGCGCACGATCTTTGATAAAGAGGCATCACGAGCAGTCATTTAAACTTTTTGAAAATTTACTATCGTCGGGTGTTTGTCGAGAACAAGCCCGTGGCGTCCTACCTCAAAACATGTATACCGAGTATTACGGTACGGTTAACCTAAGTAATCTTTTAAAGTTTATTGACCTCCGTACACACGAAGGCGCACAATGGGAAATCCAGAAGGTTGCAGAAGCTTGTCTGGACATTGCCGAGGACTTGTGGCCCGTCGCAGTTGGTTCTTACCGGAGCAATAAAAATGAAAAAGACATTGTTTCTTAAAACTGAATCTGGTACAATAGTGGTTCCAAGACTTGAGAACTCAAACTGGCTAGGACGCTGGGCCTACGATAAGTGGCTCAGAAAGTACTTTAAGCAAGAAATACAAAAAGCAGCTCCAAAGCCTTGGAAGATACTGAGTTCAATGTTTAAAGTTGAAACCTTGGTTGAAGAAAACAATATTTATAGAGTAGAGAATAATGAAACAGTCAGTGAAGAATAAATTACTAGCTCTTGCAGCAGAGGACATCATCAAAAGAATGATTTTGATTGTAGGTATACTTTGTTATTTCATCGGAGGCGTCTTTGCGGGTTATAGCTTTGCAAACAAAGAGTGCGAAGAATGCCCTGTAGGGTTTGCTACTGTAGCAGACATGATGTTTCTAGTCGAAGAACTTCGGCAATGCAAAGGCTATGAAAGATATTAATAAAATAGGAGAAGAAATGAATTCTGAAAGAACAGTATTTAAAATGTATATTAAAGAAAGTTGCCCGTTTTGTGTAAAAGCGAGGGACTTTATTGTAAATGATTTACAAGCTAGCTTGCAAACCATAGACGTTACCGACAGGCCCCATCTACACGAAGCTGTTAAAGATGAGACAGGCCACAAAACTGTACCAGCAGTATTCTTAGGACAAGAATTCATCGGTGGTTATGACGATCTTATAGAATACGCTGACACAGCAGGAGGCTTTATAAAGATTCTCCGAGAAGAGATTTTTGTGCTTCGAGAAGAAGTAGATAAGTTAAGGATCTTAAAGTGCGGCTAACAAGAAAGGCTGAAAAACACCCGCTAATTACTGCTATACTTGGCGGAGCACTTATAAGTTTGTTCCCAGCCTTATTTGTAACACAAGTAGTAAGAGCGTTTCCTAGCCTTAAACCAGAAGAACTACAAATTGTATCGGACTTCTTTTCGGCTGGGATAGGACCCATGCAAATAATGTTATTTGCAATAGTAGTGTTTGTAGTACCGCCAATTGAGGAATATCTCTTCCGTGATGCCCTATGGAGGTTGTTTGAGTGGAGAAAGTACACACCTAAGATAACTTGGATATGTACTTCTTTGCTTTTCGCAGGTTTTCACATGGAGCCACTTCATATCCTTGGTTTGTTACCTCTTAGTTTTTTTCTAGGCTGGTTAAGACTCAAGACAGGCAATATCAATGCCTCGACCTTGGCTCATATGGTTAATAACGCGGTTGGTTGTTTATTAATGGTCTTGTGATGCCAGATATCAGAGATCACATTTATGATAAGGAAGCAATAGTAATTGGTGGAGACTTAAAGTCTCTTTTGTACGCTTTTAGCAATGAACTACCAGTTATATATGCCAATCCTCACATCCCGTTTCAATTCGACGAAATAAAACATGAAAATCTATCTATTCTAGGTTTGGACAATACTCGGCCTCACAAGCAATCAGAACTGTGGGCTCGTGTAAAGTTTTTCCTAGGTTTATCCGGCCTGCTACCCATAGGCGATTTTGCAACAAACGTAAGAATCAAAGATAACCAAATATCAATTGCTACAAAACATGCAGCAAGTATAAAATTTAACTTTAACAAATTGGTGATTGTAAACGATGACAAAGTATTCGGACTACCTAAAATCAAAAAAGAAACGAGAGAAAAAAGCCGAGTGGTTGATTGGGTCAACGTTCGTAGTGGATGTAGCCATAGTATACTACATTTGCACTCTGATGGAGAATTTGTAAAAGAAATTATTTTCTATCCAACAGATCGTTCCGACAACAGAAACTTAAAAGACTTGGTTGCTATATCATATTTAACCGACGAAGAATTAGAAGATTTCAACTTCTCAGACACTATGGTAAAGTTTAAAGTCACAGAGATGATGAAAGAGGCAGGGATCAGGGGAGCTAGAAACGGAAGAGATGTTCTCAAACCAGAAAGATATAAGTATTATGCCGTAAAAGTAGAACCAGCTCAAAGAATTATTGAAAGAAATGAAGTTAGATATTATGAAAAAGACGACAGGTTTGAATTTAGGTATGACTCCTTGGAAGAGATACTAGATAATCTAAACAAGCCAACTGGCTATTTATCTAAGATAAGTGAGGCATTTTGAGTAATCATGTTGTTGGAATTGTACCACTAGTAACAGAGCCGATGGACTTCAATCTGGACTGGCACGATAGCTTAATGCCGATTGCTCCCAATTATTATGCAGTCGAGAGGGCAGTATTAGAGTGTGCATACGCTGGTTGCAAAACAATATGGATTGTAGCAAACGACGACACCACGCCATTAATAAGGCACAGATTGGGCGATTACATCCAAGACCCAGTTTGGCTAGGCAGAATGTCACGGTTCCCATCTAGCAAAAGAACCCTAATCCCGATATTCTATGTCCCAAGCCCGCCAGAACACAAAAATAAAGAATTCTGCATATCGTGGACAATAATGAGAGGAGCATCTGT
>UEXM01002969.1_pt1 | contig 11374 bp, 15 predicted proteins | sample 1796661 | NCBI WGS metagenome assembly UEXM01 (sample SAMEA4772469, study PRJEB27181) | metagenome
GTTTAAATGAACCTATATTAGAACCAGAACCAGATGAATGGCATATCCAAGGCGGTAAGCCATGGGTAGAGGAATTTTACTGAGAATAAAAATGTTATAAATAAAGGTAATTGAACATCCTTATTATGACATCTTATCATTAACTCAAAAGGAAAAGAGAAATGGCAGCATTTAGTCCCTCTGAATCTCCTGCGATTACAGTTAAGGAAGTAGACCTTTCGGGTTTCGTCCCTAACGTCCAGTCTACTACTGGAGCATTCGTAGGAAATTTTCGCTGGGGTCCGGCAAAGAAAGCTACTCTGGTTGACACAGAGGCTACGCTTGCCGAGAAGTTTGGATCCCCAACAGCAACAGGCGCTGTAGACTTTTTGTCAGCAGCACAATTTTTAAGATATTCTTCTGCTATGTTCGTCGTACGCGAACTTACATCAGCAGCTAAAAACGCGACATCCTCATCATCAGTTGTAACTAACGTTAACAATAATGATCATTGGGATGAAGTAAAAAGTTCATTTGGTGCAGACTCAGGCGATACTAACGTAGGCGCTTGGATTGCTAAATGGGCCGGAGCGCTTGGAAACTCAATTAAAGTAGAAATTTGTACAGCAGCAGGCTTTGCAGCTTGGGCTTACAAAGGTGAGTTTGATGCAGCTCCAGGAACATCAGCATTTGCATCAGCAAGAGGTGGCTCAGGTGATGAGTGTCACATTGTAGTGATTGACGAAGATGGAAATATTTCAGGAACTGTAGGAACAGTACTTGAGAGATTTGCATTTGTATCAATGGCAAGTGACGCAAAAGCAGCTGACGGCACATCAAACTATGCACTTGAAGTTGTTAACTCAGGTTCAGAATATGTTTGGTTGGCACACTGGGATGGTGATCTTTCAACAATGTCAAATGCTGGAACAGCAGCATCAGGTACAACTTTTGGTAACCCATCTGCAGCAATCAGTAAATCACTTACTGGTGGCGTAGATTCTGGAACACTTACCACAGCAGAAGTTGCAACTGGTTTTGACTTGTTTGAAGATACAGACACAATCCAAGTAGACTTCTTGATTGCACCTGGTATGGCAAGTGCGTCACATCAGGCAACAGTTGTAAACGATCTAGCAGGTATTGCTGGAACAACCAGAAAAGACTGTGTAGTAGTAACATCCCCAGACAGAGCAGCAGTTGTTAACAACTCTACTCCAGTTACAGCAACTACTACAACAGTAGGATCATTTAACAGTTCATCATATGTTGTAGTAGATAATAACTACCTTAAAGTATATGATAAGTTCAATGATCAATATGTCTTTATCCCAGCTGCTTCTACAACAGCAGGTGTGATGGCAGCTACAGATGCTAACGCAGCTCCATGGTTCTCACCAGCAGGTCAGAGACGTGGTCAGTACTTTGGTGTTACAGCTTTGGCTTATTCTCCTACTAAAGCAGAAAGAGACACACTATATAAAGCTGGAGTAAATCCAGTGGCTAATATTCCTGGTCAAGGCATTCTACTATTCGGTGACAAAACATTCTTAGACAGACCATCTGCATTTGACAGAGTAAATGTCCGTAGATTGTTCTTAGTCATGGAGAGAGCAATTGCAGCAGCGGCTAGAAATGTAATGTTTGAATTCAACGACGAGTTTACTCGCGCAGAGTTCGTAAACATTGTAGAGCCATTCTTGAGAGAGATTCAAGGTCGCCGCGGTATTACAGACTTCAAAGTTGTTTGCGATGCAACCAACAATGGGTCATCAGTTGTAGACCGCAATGAATTCATCGCGAACATCTTCGTTAAGCCTGCACGTTCAATCAACTACGTTACATTAAACTTCGTAGCTGTTAGAACCGGTGTTGACTTCGAAGAAGTCGCAGGCACTGTATAGGAGATACGTAGATGGCTATTCTAGGAGTAGATGACTTTAAAGCCAAGTTGAGAGGTGGCGGCGCTAGACCAAATCTGTTCAAAGCGACAGTAAACTTCCCAGCATATGCAGGAGGTGATGTAGAAGTAACATCATTTCTTTGCGAGGCAGCACAACTACCAGGTTCAACAATCTCACCGATTATTGTACCATTCAGAGGTAGACAATTAAAAATGGCTGGTGATCGTACATTTGATGTATGGTCTCCAACAATCATTAACGATACAGATTTTGTAATTCGTGATTCAATGGAGCGTTGGATGAACGGTATGAATGCACACAGTGCTAATACTGGCTTAACTAACGTTGTAGATTACGAAGCAGACTTACTTGTAGAGCAACTTGATAAAGATGGTTCAACAATTAAGACTTACAACTTCCGTGGTTGTTTCCCAACAGCAGTTTCTCCAATTGATCTGAGCTATGCATCAGAGAATGAGATTGAGCGATTCACTGTTGAGTTCCAAGTCCAGTACTGGGAATCAAACACCACATCGTAATAAGCCCTATAAATATCAGAGGGGCTCAAGGGCCCCTCTTAACTAATTAGGAATTAATATGGCTGAAGACAGTTTTAAATTATTTGGATTCGAGATCAAAAGAGCTCGTAATAGACAGCAAGAGAAGTTACAATCAATTGTACCTCCTGTTGATGAGGATGGTGCAGGCTTTGTCACAGCTGCAGGTGCACATTATGGTACCTATGTCGACTTGGATGGGGAAAAAACCAAGGACGAAAAACAACTTATTATGCAATATCGTTCAGTCTCACATCACCCCGAGGTTGATGCAGCAGTCGAAGATATTGTTAACGAAGCTATTACATCAGGAGGTAAAGAAGCTCCTGTGAGGCTTAATCTTGATAATGTAGACGGAATAAGCGATCAAATTAAGAAAGCAATGACCGAAGAATTTGATTCTGTTCTTTCTATGCTTAACTTTGGTGACTTAGGGCATGATATGTTTAAGCGTTGGTATGTTGATGGTAGAATGTTTCACCATCTAGTACTCGATGAGAATAATCTTAAAGCTGGTATTCAAGAAGTAAGACCTATTGACGCATCTAAGATTAAAAAAGTTAAACAGATTAAAAAGAAAAAAGATCCTGAGACAGGTGCAACTCTTATTGAGCGAGTAGATGAGTTCTATATCTATCAAGAGAAGCCAGGCTCTACTAATCAAGGTATTAAAATTACCCCTGATTCTATTTCTTATGTTACATCTGGTTTGCTTGATGAGGGACGAAAGAAAGTAGTATCCCATCTTCATAAAGCTCTAAAACCTATCAATCAGTTACGTATGATGGAAGACTCGTTAGTCATTTATAGACTAGCTAGAGCTCCAGAGCGTCGTATATTCTATATTGATGTGGGTAATTTACCTAAAGGTAAGTCAGAAGAGTATATGAAAGGTATTATGGCTAAGTACCGTAATAAACTTGTATACGATGCTAACACAGGAGCTATTAGAGATGATCGCAAACATATGTCGATGCTTGAAGACTTTTGGCTCCCTCGTAGGGAAGGCGGTCGTGGAACAGAAATCTCTACACTTCCAGGCGGTGAAAATCTTGGACAAATCGACGACATCATCTATTTTCAAAAGCGACTTTACAGATCCTTAAACGTTCCTATGAGTAGACTTGAGCAAGAAACTCAATTCTCTCTCGGTAAGACAAATGAAATAACAAGAGAAGAGTTAAAGTTTCAAAAGTTTATTGATAGACTTCGCTCTCGTTTTGATAATCTATTCTATAATATTCTAAAAAAACAGCTTATTCTTAAAGGTATTATTACAGAAGAAGATTGGGATAGCTGGAAAGAAAATATCGACATTGAATATGTTCGTGATAGTCACTTTACAGAACTAAAAGAAGCAGAGCTTCTAAGAGAGAGAATCCAGACTCTAGATATGATGCAATCGTATGTAGGAGAATTCTTCTCAAAAGAATATGTTATGAAGAACGTTCTGTTTATGGACGATGATCAAATCGACGATATGAAAGATCAGATATCTGACGAACAGAATTCTGGTGAGATAGATAATGATGAAGAAGAAGAGCAAGAGGCTCCACAACAAGAACCTCAAGGTCAAAAACATAGTTTAGATATTAATGTGAACAACGGAGATTAGTATGGCAGAAGTAACAGATTTTATCGATCAAGTAATTAACCAGGATTTTGCATCAGCAGCTCCTACCTTTAAAGATATTATGGGAGATGTAATGAATCAATCTCTTGAGCAGGAAAAGGTAAAGCTAGCAGATCAAATGTTTAACGGTATTGGATCCGAAGCACAGACAGAACCGGATGTGTATGAATTAGATATGGATGAAGAAGAGTTAGATGCTGGTGCTGAAGAGGCTTTAGATATTAATGATGAGGATCTAGAAGACGAAGATTTCGAAGATGGTGATATGGAAGAAGATCAAGACGAAGAAGAAGAGTACGAATAGTCTTAAAAAATCCTTTCATATAAATAAACTATAATTAAAGAGACTGTTGAAATGAAAACGTTTATACAACTTAGAGAAAAGCTGCAAAGACGTCCTTCAGGACAAGAAGTCTTTAACAAAAAGATTGATCGCATACCTGTTAAGATCCACAAAGAAAAAGCAGGGTTTGTGGTCTATATAGATGGTGATAGACTAGACGCTTATAAATCTCAGAAAGAAGCTGAGAAAATGGCTCAACAGTTTGTTAAAACATATAAAGGATAACAAATGATAGTAAGTCCCCTAACAACAGAAGCGGCTGCTAATGGCAGTCTTGCTGCATCAAATTTCAGTAGACATGCTAATGTCCGAGCAATCAATACTGCTACTGCAGTAGGATTGGTAACTAAAACAGATGCAGCTGGAACCGTGCTAGGTACAATGACGCTAGCAGGAGGCGAGTCTGTTATTATTCATAAAGCCAAGTCAGACAAATTGTTTGGCGGCGCTGCTACAATCTTATTTGCAGCAGTTGATTATAAAGGTTAAAACATGAAGCTGATTGCAGAATATAACGAACAAGATATTGAATGTATTGTAGAGTCTAAAGAAGATGGTACAAAGAACCATTTTATCGAAGGCGTATTCATGCAGTCAGAAGCAAAGAATAGAAACGGTCGTATCTACCCAAAACCTATTATGGAAAAGGCAGTAGATACATACGTTACTGAACAAGTTTCTAAGAACAGAGCGGTTGGAGAGTTAAATCATCCAGAAGGACCGACTGTAAACTTAGATAAGGTATCTCACAAGATCACAGAACTTTCTTGGAAGGGAAATGATGTTGTAGGTAAGGCACAAATTTTGGATACTCCAATGGGTAATATCGTAAAAGGTTTACTAGAAGGTGGTGTTCAACTAGGAGTGTCAACTCGTGGTATGGGTAGCCTTGAGGAAAAAAATGGTACAATGTACGTCAAAGACGACTTTGTTCTTAATACGGTTGATATCGTACAAGATCCATCAGCACCGACAGCTTTTGTCAATGGAATAATGGAAGGTGTAGAATGGGTTTGGAACAATGGTATTATTGAACCTCAAGTAATTGAACAAATGGAGACTGAAATTAAGAAGGCTCCACGCGCTGACCTCTATGAGGCTCAGACTCGTGAGTTTAAAAATTTCCTCTCGTTAATGAAATCTAAATTGTAAGGAGTCAAACATGACTGATCAAGTAGACCAGGATGTAGAGCTCGACGAGGAAATCGAAGAAGCTCACGATCCAAAAAACGCTGAAGCTCAATCAGTTGCATCTGTAGATGCCGCTGAAAAGAAAGGCCCTAAAGCGCCAAAACGCAAGGGTGATAAGAGCAACAGCCAACCGTCTGAATTAAAAGCTGCTGGCAAGGCCATGAAGGCCGAAGACGTAGAATTTGATGGAGACTTTAGTGACGACCTGAATGCGCTTGTAGAATCTGAGGCAACACTGTCCGAAGACTTTAAAGCCAAAACAGCAGTTATTTTTGAAGCAGCGGTTAAGTCGAAACTCTCAGAAGAAATCGATCGTTTGGAAACAGAATATGCTGAGCAATTAGCAGAAGAAGTTGAAGCAACTAAATCTGATCTCGTAGAGAAGGTAGACAGCTACCTCAACTATGTAGTTGAGCAATGGATGGACGACAACAAAATTGCAATCCAATCAGGTCTTCGTACCGAGATTGCAGAAGGCTTTATGAACAAGTTGAAAGACGTGTTCCAAGAGTCTTATATTGAAGTTCCTGAATCCAAAGTAGACCTAGTTGATGAACTAGCAGAAGCTAACGAAGAGTTAGAAGCTCAAGTTAATGAAGCAACTGCTAAAGCTATGTCACTTGGTGAAGAGCTAGAATCTTATAAGCGCGCAGCGGTTATCCGTGAAGCGTCTAAAGATCTTGCAGAAACACAAGTTGAAAAGCTTACATCACTAGCTGAGTCAATTGATTTTGATAACGAAAAAGCTTTCTCTCAGAAAGTCGCTACGTTGAAAGAATCATACTTCAGCAAAACTAAAACAGCTGATTCTATTATCGAAGATACTGATGACACTTCAGATGAAGTAGAAGTATCCCCAATGATGGAACAGTACATTAACGCATTACGCAAATCAAATAAGTAAGTAGGAGATCCAATTATGGAAACTTATGATCGTCTCGTAGAGAAATGGTCTCCGGTATTGAACGAAGAGTCAGCCGGTTCAATTGCAGACGCCCACAAGCGCGCTGTTACCGCTGTCGTTCTGGAGAACACAGAAAAAGCAATCCGTGAGCAAGGCGAACAAGCCTCAATGATGACGGAAGATGCAGCTGCAAACAACACATCTGTTGCTGCTAACTGGAACCCAGTATTGATTTCACTTGTACGTCGTGCTATGCCAAACATGATGGCATATGACGTATGTGGTGTTCAGCCAATGTCTGGTCCAACAGGTCTCATCTTCGCGATGAAATCAAAATACAAAACAACTCGTGCTGGCGCAACTGCCAACAACGAAGCGTTGTACAACGAAGCTATTTCAGGCTTTGCTGGTGACTCATCTGCAACACAATCTGCAGACGACACAGGCTTGGCTGGTTTCGCTGATGTTGACTCAGCTACTCGTATCCCAACATTTGGTGGTGGTATGACTACAGCAAACGCAGAACAGTTGGGAACAACTGGAGAGTCTGCATTCGCTGAAATGGGCTTCACCATTGAAAAAGCAACTGTGACTGCGAAGTCACGCGCGTTGAAAGCAGAGTACACACTCGAGCTTGCACAAGACTTGAAAGCAATTCATGGTCTTGACGCTGAGACAGAATTGGCAAACATCTTGTCAACAGAAATCTTGGCTGAAATTAACCGTGAAGTTATTCGTACAATCAACTCTCGTGCGAAAACTGGCTTTACAACTTCTAACGCAACTAAGTCAGGTATCTTTAACTTGGCATCAGATGCTGATGGTCGTTGGTCAGCAGAGAAGTTCAAAGGTCTGGTAGTACAGCTTGACCGTGAAGCAAACCAAATCGCAAAAGACACTCGTAGAGGAAAAGGTAACATCGTTATCTGTTCTTCAGACGTTGCAACAGCATTGGCAGCTTCAGGTATGTTGGACTATACTCCAAACATGAACACAGCTCTGAACGTAGATGACACAGGCAACACATTTGCTGGTACATTGAATGGTCGTATGAAAGTATACATCGACCCATATGCAACTGCTGATTATATCACAGTTGGATACAAAGGTACAAACGCATATGACGCAGGTATCTTCTATTGCCCATACGTACCGCTAACTATGGTTCGTGCAGTTGGCGAGAATGATTTCCAACCACGCATCGGGTTCAAAACTCGTTACGGTATGGTTGCAAACCCATTCGTAGGTTCAACTCCAGGCGACACCATTGGTGCGGCTCGTGCGAACCAGTACTACAGAATCTTCCGCGTAGACAACATCCTGAACCCAGCATAGGATTCGGATTACGGAAACAACTAGGGCCGCTCACGCGGCCCTTTTTTTATTTAAAATGTGAAACCTTTTCTCTCTAGGACTCTTAGAGGAGAGCTATCTATATCATTACCACTTCTCATCTCTACATATTCTTCAACAGTAAAGTTTTTTACCAAGAACTTTTTAAACGCTCCCATCTTAATAGGACTACCGCTATACTTAAAGCGAGCAATAAATAATTCCTTAGGCATACCTACACGTGAAGGATGACATTTAGGAGCTACTTGATCCCATGTTGGTTGACCTTCGTAGGTACCTGTATACTCAAGATATCCACCGTGGTAAGTAAATTTAGATTTATCAAACTTAGTCATATTATATCTCCTTAAGAAGTTGCTGACATATAGAATTTTTTTACACCAGATTCCCAAAGCTCTTTAGCTTCTTCATCAGTATCAAAACCATACTCAGAAGCAAAGTCCATTGAAGATGAAGTAGCTACAGATCCATTGAAGCCCATCTCTTGCAAATACCAGCAAATAGTTTTAGCTGTCTTTGCGATTCCTACTAAATCACCACTTGAGTACATATCAATGTGACCTTCGTCTGCTGTAATATAATCAATCATGTCTTATCTCCTTATCATACATATATTATAGCCTATATTTGAACTAAGTGCAACTGTTTTTTTCAGAAAAACAAAAGTTTTTTCCCATATAAATACATGTAAATAGAATAGGAATTGATATGCCAACCTTAGATCCTACAGTTACAGTTAATGTAGATGATACCTTAACAGGTAGTACTACTGGCTTGAGCAATATTAATTTGCTTCAACCTACATCGTTTAAGCTTATTATTGATAGAAAAAACTTTCCTAATCTAGAGTTCTTTTGTCAGAGTGTAGCTCATCCAGCAATTGATATTCCAGCTGCTGATGTTCCGTACCAACGTATTGGCAATATCGCTATGGTTGGAGATAAGTTGACTTTTACTGAATTAGAGTGTATAATTATAGTTGACGAGAATATGAATGCTTATACGGAAATGTACAATTGGATGCACAGGTTAGTACAAACTAATCAGAAGAGTAGATTAGATAGATCTATTACAGATACCACACCTCCAACGTATTCGGATATCACTCTAGCTATCCTAAGTAGTAGTAATAATGTTACTAGAACAATCAGATATATAGATTGTGTGCCGACAGGGTTAGGTAATATGATGATGGAAGCTACCACTGGTGATACGACTCAGATTACATTCCCAGCTACATTTAGATTCTCTTACTTTGAACTGAAATAAATTAATAAGGTTATATTATGGATTTGCAAAAGATACTCGACGAATGGTCGAAGGATAGTGTTATCGAGAGAACCGCTTTAGATGAGACATCAAGAGTAACACCTTCACTACATGCTAAATATCTACAGTGGTTAGCAGAAGCTAAACTAGCTAAGAAGCGCGCTGAGTTCAAGCAGAAAACTTTACTCAAGAAAAAATGGTTATACTATAACGGTAAGATGGATCGCGAATCTATCGAAGCGTTAGGGTGGGAACCAGATCCTTTTGATGGTCTTAAGATCATGAAAGGTGAGATGGATTATTATTATGACAGTGATCCAGAGATTCAGCAGAGTGAAGAGAAAGTACAGTACTGGAAAACGGTTATAGATACACTTACAGAGATAGTAAATAATCTAAACTGGCGTCATCAGACGATTAGTAATATTATAAGATGGAAACAATTTGAAGCAGGTGGATAAATTATAATGAGTATGAAGCGATGGGATTTTCTGATAGATCAAATCCAACAAAATAACTACAAAGTTGGAGTTGAGGTAGGAGTACAGTCTGGCCAGACATTTAAAAAAATTATCCAGCAATGTCCTGACGTTACCTTATACGGAGTAGATGTATGGGTGGCGGATAAAAATGTGCGGCTGGAGAACCGAGATTTAGAGGGTCATGATTATCATGAAAATTTTGGTAAGCTGCAGAGTTGGATCAACGAAGAAGAAGATAGAGCTAAAAGAGCTGTTATGATTAGATCATACTCCGATGGTTGCTTAGATCAATTTGTTGATGAATCATTAGATTTTATATTTATTGATGCTGATCATTCATATGAATGTGTACGTAAAGATACTTTGAACTGGTCGAAGAAAGTTAGAGAAGGTGGTCTAGTTGTAGGTCATGACTCAGGTTTTGAAACTATTAGTAGATGGTTAACAGAGATTACTAGCAGCATTACATTACAGAGCGCTGTTGGACTAGATAGAAAGATTGTTTACGCTCCAGATAATGTATGGTGGTATAGAAAGCGAAGATGGTAACTAATGTTTGAGCACGTAGATCATGGTATAACTTTACCTAAGATGACTAGAAAGACAACAGAGAAAGGTCGTAAGTATTTTACCCCTGAAGGTAATGCTTACCCCTCTATTACTACAGTACTCAGCATTCTTAGTAAAGATAGTATTATGCGCTGGCGTAAAAGAGTAGGCGAAGAAGAAGCTAATAAAATATCTCATCAGGCCGCTACAAGAGGTACCTCGGTACATAAGTTAGCAGAGGACTACTTAGACAACGTCTCTGATTGGGACTCCAAGGCTATGCCTAATAATCTATACACTTTTAGCCATCTTAAAGATATTATGGATAAGAGGGTAAATAACATATGGTTTCAAGAAGAGTTTCTATACAGCGATAAGCTTAAATGCGCTGGTCAGGTAGACTGTATTGCTGAGTTTGACGGTGAGCTTTCTATTATAGATTTTAAGACAGCACGTAAACCTAAAAAGGTAGAATGGATTACTAACTACTTTATACAAGCATCATTTTATGCAGCCGCTTTCTATGAGAGAACAGGTATACCTATAAAGAAAGGTGCTATATTGATTGCAGTAGATCATAGTGAACCTCAAATCTTTACAGTAAATACACATGATTGGTTACCTCAGTTTTTAGATGTGAGACAGAAGTATAAAGAGTTAAAAGAGAATGGTTGAATTTACTGTACGTTTAAAAGATTATAGTATGCTTTACGTAGATTGTGAGCCTGGTTATGCCGCAGAGTTATCAGACTATTTTTCTTTCTATGTACCTGGATATAAGTTTATGCCGGCTTATAAGAACAAAGTGTGGGATGGAAAGATAAAACTTTTTAATCGCATAACTGGAGAGCTCTCTGCTGGGCTATACGCTTATTTAATAAAGTTTGCAGCTGAGCGGTCATATTCTGTTGACACAGAAGAGTCGGATCAATATGGTTTTCCGGTTCCTCCAAGACCTTCTCTTGAACTGGACGGTTTACTAGCTGACGCAACACTTCCATTTCAGCCTCGAGCTTATCAATACGATGCGATTGAAAAAGCCCTAACAAGATCTCGAGCAATTTTATTATCTCCTACTGGCTCAGGTAAGTCATTCATAGCATATCTCTTAATTAAATACTACCTATCAAACTTTGACAATAAGGTATTACTCATCGTACCAACTACTTCCTTAGTAGAACAGATGCATACTGACTTCAAAGATTATGGT
>UEXM01002972.1_pt1 | contig 11368 bp, 3 predicted proteins | sample 1796661 | NCBI WGS metagenome assembly UEXM01 (sample SAMEA4772469, study PRJEB27181) | metagenome
CTCTATAGCATCATAAACTTTTTTAGAGGCTCCTTTTAAAGTTTTTTCTGCTTTAAGTTTACTAATAACATCAGCAGCAGTACCCCCAGCCTTTTTAACTTCTTCAATTATTTTAGATACTTTATCTTTAGAGATATGTAAATTCTTTTTTACCCAATTTTTTGCTTGCGTAAGATTGTCTTCAATAATTGTATTTTTAGCCTCTGGTTTTTTAGCCTCTTCTTTTGATTCAGTTTTTTCTGAATTAGTTAAACCTGATACTACAGTTTTTGCTTTATCAAGTAAACTTTTACCAACCTCTAAAGCTTTACCTCCTAACGTTTGAGCTTTATCCATTAAAGATGGGTTCTTTAATTGCATTATCTGCTCATTAGTAAATGAATTTAAATAATCAGCACCTTCTCTTTTAATAACATCTGCCTTCCATTGATCAAATGTCATATCAGATTTAGATAATTTATGAAGCTCTTGTTCTCTTTCTGCTTGCGTAAATTCTCCCTTCTCTAATCTTTCTTTTTCTTTTTGCGCTTCTTGAGAATACTCTAAATTCTCTTCTGGAGTAAGTCCTTGTTTTTTGTATCGCGCGTCCCTTTTACCTGTAGATTTAGCTGTAGGAGCTTCGTCAATTCTTAATGTGTATAAATCTTCTAACTCTCTATTAACTTCAGCCTCTTCAGTTTTTAATGTCTCCATAACACCTAAGTGGTCTGCCTCTAATTGTGCAAGCATTTTATTCTTCTTAGACTCGTCTGTAATTGTTTCATTAACTTTTTTTACATCACTTTCATATAGGGCATTTTGCTGTGCTTGTTGTGTAGCATTTCTAGTTAATCTAGTCTCTCTAAAAAACGCTTGTTTTGCAGCAGATTCCGTTAGCATAGAATTCATGCTGTGCTTGCTATAATTAGCTTCCGACACCTCAACAGCCTTTTTATATTCATCAGCGACTTCTTGAGTCATTTTACCAGAAGAAACCAATTTGTCTAAGTAAGCAAATACAACAGAACCATCTCCACCATAGTTCCATACATTGTCAGCTATAACATGATCAATAGCATATTGTGTAGCTAAATACTCTTCTTCTGTTGTTTGAGCTGCATCTATTTTGCTTGCATGCTCTATAAATTTTGCATGCTTCTCTTCTTGCATTTTCTTTCTTTCAGCTATAGAGTCAAAAAAACCTCTACTTCCCCCCATTGCAGCTCCTAATCCTACTGATGTAAAAAATATATCTCTAACTTCAGGCCTATAATTACCACCCTCATCTTTCATCCAATCCGTATAGGTTTTATAATCCTTACCTTTAGCTTCTTCTAATGCTGTATATTTAATCCATTCTTGATATAGCTCTTGTATACCTTCCGAAATACCTTCAATACCTGCATAAGCAGCAGTAGGAGCTAAGTGTGGAGCAATTTTCTGCATGCCTCCTTTTATTAAATGACCTACACTGGCTTTAAATGGAGTATTTTTGAATCCACCCATCATTAATTTTCTAGTCAATCCTTTACCAGCACCTCCAAATACAAGTCCATACTGAGCAGCATCAACCATAAAGTACTTAAAGTTATCTAGCATTACGCCAGAAGCATGTTCAGCAGCTTCTTGAGGAGAAAATAATGGTTGACCACTTTCATCTAATTGGTGCAACATTTCATCATATGATTCTCCAGCTAAAAAAGCTCCTTCTGCTAAATTCGCACCAACACCTCCTCCGACAAAGCCACCAACATTTCTAGTGAATTTAGTTGCTTGCAGTCCTTTTTTACCTCCATCAAATGCTAATTTTCCTAAAAGACCAGATCCTTTATTTGCTGCCGCTCCAATTCCCCTTCCCATTGTTCCGACATTTTTAGTTGCTTGTAATGATCTAGCTGTTGCCATACCAAACCTACCTAAAGCATAGGCACCTAACCTTGCTCCACCAGCGTAAGGAATAACAAATGATAATGCAAAAGGTATTTGTCTTGCTACTTTAGAAGACCAGAACTCACCATTAAACATATCCGACATGGTAATATCATTAAGACTTTCAGATAATATTAATGTGTTTTCATTTTGATATTCAGTACCAATACCTTTTAACCAAGAACCTACAGATGTAGTAGCGTCTGCCTCCCATGGAGTTACAAGCGCAGAAATAAAATCCATAGTATCTCCTGTTCCGCTAACTACGTCTCCCCAACCAGAAGCAATTGCTCTTCCTGTTCTCTCTGCTGTATTACCAATCATAGAGTGTGGATCAACAATTTGCTGATCTGGAGCTGGTCCATGAGCTAATTGATTCATAGCTGCATTTTGATCTTGCTGCACGTTTTCAGCACCAGCACCCATCATAGCCTGTTCAAAGGCAACACTTCTTTGTTCTGCTTGTGATGAATTATCTAACATAGATGAAAACGAGCCAGAAGGCTTATCCATTTCATCATCATAGTTATCAGTAATTTCTTTCTCTATAGATTTGTCTTCTATTAAATTAGCGCCTGCATCGCTTCCTAATAAAATATTTAGTGAATTAATAAAATCGTCTTCTCCAGCCATTTTTAATTAAGGTGTTTAATTATATCTTTTGTTAATTGCTTAATATTTTTAAAGTCTTTTTTATTATTATTAGCTTCTAAATAAGATGCAAATGCTACTGTTCCTTGGTTAATAGCATTCAGCATATCTTCAAATTTACCTTCAGTCAAACCTTCTGTAAACAACTTAGTTCTATATGCCATATATTCAGAAGAGTTTTTAGCATATCCAATTACTTTATCTTTAGTATTCCTCATAGCAATACCGTCCTTACCATAAGATCTTGGTTGTTGTGACTCTACATATAATTGAGACATAAGAAGAGGCATGGCTGTCTGGATGTTTTTATTAGAAACGTTATTAGTTTTTAATCCTACACTTATTGTTTTATCATAAGCCCCAACAAATTGATCTAATGAAGCGTCTGTAGGGAGATTAAGTCTTGCAACTAATTTAGTTCTATTAGCTTCTTTTTTACCTTCAAAGTATTGTTGTTCCGCTAATCTAGTTTGCGTACTCAGCATGTCTTTTTTGATTTTATTTCTACCTTCTGAGTTGAATTTTTCATTTAACTTAATTTGTAAGTTAGGGTCTGCTAAGTTAACCTTTTTATAATAATAATCATCATTATCTGGACCTAAATCAGAGTCTTTCATCTCAGCTATAACAACTTGCTTAAATGCTACATCGCCATATTGTTCTCTTAATTTATCTCTATCTGATTCATTTCCTACATCAGTTAATAAAAAAGACTCTCCGTTTTTATTTGTACCTTCTAATCCTACATGATAGTTTAATAGTTCTAAATCCATAGACTCAGCTTCATTCCATAACGTATTCCATTCAGCATCATCAACAGTTTCATCAGCTAATATTTTATGCCCATACTTATCATAAAGCCCAGCTGTTTGAACATCAGAAACCATGTTAGTTTTAGGATTATATTTAGACTCTTCTGTTCCTTCAAAATTACCAAATACAGACTCTGTTACTCCTTGCCTGTAAACAGGATCAACAAAAATTGCGCTAGAACCAACTATCTTAGTATCTTTTGAGAATGGAGACCAATCATCAATATAGCTTTTCATTTTTTGGCTATGATCAACACCTCCCATTGTCATCCACTCCATAGACTCATAATCACCAAACATTTGATCGTATGTTAAACCATCATCTCTCATTTTAAAATAAGAGTTACCATCTACTACAGAGTATCCTGAATCTCCAAATGTTTTAGCTGAAGTTAGATTTGTTAAAACATCTTGTGAAAATGATGTGTCAAATTCTTTAGATCCGTAAACCGCCTTACCATTAAAATATGAAGTTTCTCCAAATTTCTCATGACTAGTATTCTTTTTTAACCAAGCTAACATTTCATCATCTTGTAGAGCAGCTCCTTCCTCGCCTGACAATTGCAAGTCCATCGCCATATCAGTTTGTATTCTCATTCTATTAGAATTTAACAAATCTTCTAGATCAATATTTTGATCCCCATAAGCACTTTGCTGTGCAAGATTCACATAATCTCCTAACTCACCACTAAAATAAAATTGATCTGTTTTACCCTCTCTATAATCTTGAAATCTTTGTCTATTATTAATACTTAAAAGATGTTTTTTGTCATCAGTTAAAGCTAAAGTCTGATATGCTGTTAAAGCACTCATATTTTGATTAGCTCTTTTTGAAATTGGGTTGTCTTGTATTTCTTGTCTGTATTGCTCTATCATTAAATCTAAATCACCATAAGCTTTTGCTTTAGCCACAGAACCATATCTTCTTAATGTCTCTTTAATTTTAGGATAAATAGATTGTGATTTATGCCAATTTTCAAAATCATCTACATCTTTATTTCTTGCGAAATTCTTATTCATATAAAGAATCCCTTTTGCAGATTCTTCCGCTGTATTTAACTGTTGTTGCAGTGCCGCCATATCTTGAGATTGCTTTTGCTGCATCTGCTGCATTTGCATCTCTTGTTGCATGGCTTTTATTTGTTGTGATTTACGATTTTCTGCAAAACTCCCTGCTGTAGAAGTGTCACCTAAAAACGCATTATAAAATCCTATTCCTAGTCCCATTTATTGTTTATTTTAATTTATCAAAAAAGCTTGTTATAGCTGAACTGTTTTGTTGAAAAAATGATCCTATTCCGCCTCCACTTAATCCACCCATAACGTTTTGAAACATTTGACCTGTAAATTTAGAAGCAGCCTCTTGTTTTGCTTTTTGATTAGCCATATCTTCAGCTCTTAACGATTCGGATCTCTGCGCGTCAAAATTTTCTTTAAATTGTAACATAGCGCTGTATTTTGTTTGATTTGTTCGTTGTAGTTCAGCGTCTTTGACAGAATAATCTAATAGAGCAGAAGATCTTTTAGCATCTAGTATTCCTGATTGTGCTAAATATTTTGCTCTGTCACCTGCTGTTCCTCTAACCGAAGCTTCTAAGCCAACTTGATACGCAGTATCTATTTCTTTTTGAACAGCTCTAGCTTCTGTAGGATGAAATCCTCTTTTTTGCAGCTCTTTAGTTTGTCTAAAATGTTCCATAAATGCAGAAGAAAGATTTGCTTTTTGTTTTGGGGTAACTTCCTTCATTGCATCTTTCAAACTTTCCTTACCCATTAAATATGAAACGATAGCTCCTGGCCCACCAATAGCATCTAAAACTCCTGACCCTACATCTATAAGGCCTCCTGCTACACCAGATGCTTTTTCTAAAGCATTTCTTGCAGTGTTTATAAAATCAGATTTAGCTTCAGGTCCCGCTTCTACTTGTTGATTATTAGTTGGTGTAGTTGTTTCTTCTGAAGTTGTTATTATTGTTGGTTGTTCTTCAACTTGTATAATATCACCTTGAGAATTTACTTCTTGACCCATTTGTTCGGCAGGCATAGTAATAATCTGACCATCAGAAGTTCTTACATCATAGGTTGCTGGATTATCTCCATCAGCAGGATTCACTCCTACTATTTCTAAATCACCATCTACTAAATTACCATCTCCTCTATCAAATGGTTCGTAGCTACCACCTGGTATTACATCCCCAGTAGATCTTGAGTTTAGAATAGGTTGTATTCTTTCTAATTCATCGCCTTCTACTATAGTAGTTTCTCCTGTTGCTGGATCTGTGTAAATAACCTCGTTGTTAAGATTTTTAGAGTAATTGTTTTTATTATTTTTTGGGTCTATAGCGTCTCTTTCTTCAACAACCCCATCTCTTTCAGCATTTACCTCATTAGTAACTTCTTCTAAAAAATCCTCTTCATATGGTTCTCTTGCAAGTTCATTATACTCTTCCATTGTCATGCTTAAAGAATCAGCATTCTCTTTATGTTTTGCTTCTAATCTTTCTTTAATTAAATCATCTCTTATCTCTTGCTCTGTTCTTCTTGTAGGAGTAGATGATGCTTCTGTTGCATTAGCACCTTCATAATAATTTTCAGTTACAACTCCGTTAGTAGACGTATGTACACCTCCATTTGCATTACCATCTTTAAAATCTCCTTCATATGTTGATCCGTCAGAGTAAGTTATCTTACCTTTAGTTAAATGCATACCATCTTCATCAAACTCTCCTTCTTCAATATATCCTGTATCCCCATTTTTATAAACACCCTTTCGTAAGTCTCCATCTTCATCAAATTCTCCTGTGTAAGTACGTCCATCTGATGTGGTAAGGGTACCATTAACAAGTTTACCATCTTTAAATTCACCTTCTTCTGTAACTCCGTCCTCATGAACAAATGTTCCTTGTCCTTCAGGCGCTCCATTAGTATTTAAGTCTCCTACATATCCAGTGTTGTCTAACTCAGCCTGTAGCGCTTGCATTTGACCTTGCTTTTCAGAAAAAGGAATTGTAGTGTCTTCAGATAATTTCTTTATTTTTGCGTGTATAATTTTTATTAAATCTAATATTGGCTGACCTATACTTGCTGTATGAACTTTTGGTTTTTTTTCTAACTTAGCCACTTGAGGTCCCTTCTTTTTATTTTCTTCTATTTCTTCAGGAGTTAATATTCTAGGGGGTGCATTAACAGCGTCAGTTACTTTTTGCTCATCAGTTCTTTCATCTACTTTCTTGTTGGGGTCTTCGTAAGTGGACGAGCCCTCCACCTTAGTCATATCAACCTTATTAGCTTGCTTTTCTTTTTTAGCTAAAAGTTTCTTTACATCTCTATTATTAACAGTCTTAAATAATCCTGTCCCTTTTAAATTATCAGCTTCTTCTTGGGTGATAACTCCATCAGCAACAGCTTTGTCTAATTTTTTTTGAGCAGAGGATGTTATTTTTCTTTTTTTCTTAGGAGGTTCTGCTTGGTTTTCTCCTTTTTCATTATCCTTTCCTTGTTCTTTTAACTTTTTATAATACTCTCTACGAGCTTTCATGTATTCTGAAGATGTTTTGTAATCTCTAAGTCTAGGTTTTTTTAATTCAACTTCTTCATTTATTTTGTCTTCTTCTGTAGTTGTTTCGTCCTCTTCTGTTGATGTAGTGTTTTTATTTTCAGGCCCAATTGGAACAGTATTCTCTTTGGTTAGTGGCTCTATTAGATTAGGACGATCATCATTACTTATACCAGTAGTTTTTTCACCTCCATCTATTACAACCTCTCCTGGCCCTCCAGGTGATACTGGCTGCATTTCCCCTTCAGGTGTTATTTCTACCTCAACACCATCAACCATTTGATATAATTTACCATCTCTTTGGTATGGCTCATCAGAATGAACTCCCTCTGTGACTATTTCACCTTCTTTTTCTTTTCGCTCTTTTTCTATTTCAGCCTTTCTTTCTTTTTCTTTTTTTAATTGAGCTATCCATTGAGAATTTTCATCTCCAGATTGATCAGCATCAAAATCATCAGTTTCTAAATCATATCTTCTGTAAATGTCCATGGAAGGATCTTTTTTGTAAACCTTACCGTCTACTGTAAAAATCTCATCCTCACCAATTTTTTCAGGATCAACATCATCCCAACTTTCAAATTCTTGATCTATTTTATGCGCGTTAATATCAAAATCTTCTCCTTCTTGGTCACCTTCTGTAATTTCAACCTCTTGAGCACCGACAGTGTTAAGACTATCAGCGATAGAATCATTTCTTTTTGTTATTCCGTTATACCCACTATCACCTTCTTTTAAAACTTTACCTCCAGACCTTCTTAAATGCGGACTTGTTTTAATAATTTCTTGAGCCCCTTTCACATCTCCATTATTTAACTTCTCAGCAACACCACTGTTTTTTACATTTCCAATACCATTTCTGTAAATTAAATTAACAAGAGCATTATGCTCTTCTTCTGTTAAATTTTCATTCGTTAATAAAGAATTAGCTTGGTCTATGTATGGCTGAATAATTAAAGGCGCTATTCTTTCTGCCTCTTTCCTAGACATTTTTTTACCAGTAGAAGTACCATCCGCATTCCAATATTTAGACCAATGAGGCCTGCCATTTTTACCATCTAGAGAGTATTTAGTGTACCCAAATCCTATTGTAGTTGTTCCTCCAGTATCCTTATAAGGACTATCCCTAAATCCCTCATGTTTAAATATATTTTTTTCTAAAGTTTTGTTGTATTTAGCTTTGCCCATTATGAATACATATTATTTGATTTCCACTTATTTATATTCTGCTGAGCTATCATTGCAATCTCCTTGTCAGTCATACCTGATTTAAATTGCTCATCAGCATGATCATATACACCAGCCCCTTTATTGACCTTAAATTTAAGTTTTCCTCCTGCTGCATAAATATTGCCATCAGCATCTACAGGAATAGGGTTGCCTTTATGTGTTTCTTGTCCAGGTGTAATATTATTATTATTAATCGCTTCTTTAATTGGAGCAGCAGCTTTAGCGTAATTACCTTCTAATAATCCTTCCTCTACAATATCTTGATTATTTACAATCAATTCGTTGCCTGTAAATTCAGCGACAATATCACTTCTGCCTCCTTGAGCAAACTCTGTAGGAGTTGGTGTGTTTGTAGTAACAGGAACTTCTGTATTATCTTGTTGGTCTATAACATAATCTTCATCTCCATGCATAGCATCTTGAACAGCTCTAGGATTAGTATCACCTTCATGCCATTCTACATTAGGATTATTAGGATCCCATAACTGCTCATCATTAGGAGCTCCAGAAAATAATGTTTCTACAGTCCAATCATTACGCTTACCAAGAGGAATTAATTTCCCATCTTTCCTCATGTTACGTACATACTCACTTTCAGCACTATCATAATCATTTTCAGCTAAAGCTTTAGCAAATTTAGGATAACTACTAATACCTCCTCTTAAATTATATTCATAATCAGCAGCAACAATTTTTACTTTATCTGGAAGTGAATCCCATGTTCCTGGATGATTCTTATCAAAATAATCTTTTACAGAAGACATTCTTTTTTGTAGATCTTGTCTCATGTAGGCTTCAGCCTCTTTCATTGTCATTCCTTCTTTAGATAGTCTTTCCATTTCATCAGCAGGAAGTTTAAATCCGTAAGCTATTTCCATTGAACCATCCCCTTCTGATGCAGGTATAGGGTAGAATTTGCCATCTTCTTTATTATACCCAACAAGACTACTATTTTCCTGGTCTTTTAACTCATTCATATAGTTGCTTAGTACATCATCACTAACAGCTTCTGCCTTACCTCCTTTAGAAAACTGCTCTACCTCTTCTGTTATGTAAGGATTATCTAAGTCCCATTTAAATTCAGATAACTCGTTAGTGGCTTTAGAATCTTTTACATTAGCATTTTGATCAAACTTTAAATTAGCTTTTGTTTTTCCTCCTTTTGTTTCGCCTGCTTTAATTGCTTTTGGATCTCTACCAGAAAAATCAGGATTTTCTCTATCGTTAACTTCAAAATCTGGCATTTCAAAAGACTCTGGGGTTAATAAATCAATAACACTATCAACTATATCTCCAGCAAGCTCCATTGGAGGGCGAATAATAGGCTCTATAACTTCATTAGCTGCGAGAATAGCATCATGCGCAACATCTCCAGCTCCTTTAACCACATCTACACCTACATCAACTGCTGTATCTACAGCGTCTGTAACTATACCTCCAGCTGTATTAACCACATCACTAGCACCTCCTAGTAGAGGGTCAACTACATCACCAGCCACATCAAACACATCGCTAACAAGATCGGTAACATGGCTAAAAGAAATATGATACTCTTCTAATCCTGTATATGGATTAATAGTACCAGCTCCACCCATGTTTTTTAGCATTTGTTTTTCTTGCTGATTTACATGAACTAATTCTGTATCACCATAACGACCTAATTTCTTTACTTCTTGTAAGTCTTGTTTAGTTACCTTACCTCCTTCTGAATAGTTACTAGCATAAGGATCTGCATACGCTCCATACTGATTATTGTATTGATTAGACATTTGATCATAATAAGTAGCATTTTGTTTTGCTAATGCTTCCTCTCTATTTTTAACAAATCTTTCTTCTATATCTTCCGCTTGTTCAGTTTGGAAATCTCTAATTTTATCATATTCTTGACCTACTAATTTTTCAGCTTTTTGTTTTCCTTTTTTATTAAACCATCTTGATAATAAGTACGATCCTAGCATTACCCATGGGTTTAATGACTTAGCGCCAAAATGCATAGCCGTTGTATTAGCTGCCCACATTGTTGCTCCTGTAGTTCCTAATGCTTCTGTACTTGTGTAATCATATGGATTGTTGTTTCTAGTCAGTCCATATAAGGCTGCTGGTCCTGCATAATTAAGTGGTGTGCCACTTGGTACGGCTTTACCTCCTAATGCTTTTAGCCCTTGGTTAATACCTTTTTCAATGTATGGTGATGCTTTGCTTGCTATACTAGCATAAGTAAGTCCTTGTGTTGCTCTTGTAAGAAATGTGGGATCCAATGCCCCATCCTTATACATTTCCATAGGGCTGTAGAAATCTTGTTTTTCTGAAGCTAAACCTCTATAAGACTGATCTACATATCCTCTTGATGTGTATGGGTTAATTTTTTGATCATACTCCATACCAATAGATTTATGACCCATATAGTCTTCCTCTGTTTTGTTTAGAGTAGAACCATATTGATTAAGCACGTCTTTTATATTCTGATAGCCCATATTATCTAAATGTTTTTCTATACTTTGCCATTATTGCAAAGATATTAAATTTATTTGTAGTTTTAGCCTTATATTTTACTTTTGCCCATGTACCTCTTAGTCTGTTTTGGGATGTCTCGTTTCTTAAAGGCACCTTTAGCATTCCATTACGATGCTTTACTCTTGTGTTAGATCCTATTTCTATCCAATCAATTTCAAATACTGATTCACTATATGAGAAATCAAATCTAAGCTTCTCAATAATACAGTCATTCCAACTTGAAGTATCTTTCATATCAAATTCAAGAGTAACAAATTCGGAACTCATATTAGATGGTTCGTCAACAAATTGAGCCCTGTTTTCGTCATCATAATCTTCAGTTAGTCTTTGAAATTCTCCATGTTTTAATGTTCCAGTCCATAATAATCTTCCTTGCCAACTAGTACCAGATATTCTTTTTATTCTAACCCTAACAATATTATTAAATTCTCCGTCTAAATTTAATTTATCTTCAAAATAAGGACTTCTAAAAATAGGATCAGTTCCTGTAGATGTTAATGTTATTGTGCCACTTGAATAACCCCCTTTAATTTTATCACCTATCTCCCATTGATCAGCAGCAGATCCCGACACCCTCCTACCGTGCACACCATTTGCAGTATCCCAAGCATACACATCTCCTTGCCATATTAAAATCCCATCTCTATATTGTTTTACATTAAATATATTATTACTCCAAGATGTATTTCCAGCTAAAGAA
>UEXM01002973.1_pt1 | contig 11366 bp, 9 predicted proteins | sample 1796661 | NCBI WGS metagenome assembly UEXM01 (sample SAMEA4772469, study PRJEB27181) | metagenome
GACACATGGGGCACGGCTCGCAACTACTGTAGATCACACAGCCATGCAGCTGATGGCTACCCAGCTGGTGGCAGGCGGCGCGGATGGCTTCCATTTCTGCGTGGGCGGTGGGGTCATGCTGGCCGGTGACCCGGTTGCAGCCCTGGCCGATGATGATGCCATCTTTTACCACCAGTGCCGCAAAGGGGCCGCCCAGGCCCTGGCGAACATTATCTTCAGCCAGGGTCAGCAAGGTGCCGATCAGGGTTTTCTGATCGCATGTGCCTGCCATGGTCGGTCCTCCGGATAGATGCCGTTACTGGCCGGGTTGTTTGGCCAGCAATTCCAGCATGGAGACTGTCGCTATCTTTGTACCCACAGGTATCGCTTTCAGGTCAACAATGAAATTCGGGTTGTGTGCGGAATAAGGCATCATCATCCCTTTCTTGCGGGCAGCCTTGAAAACAGCAGGGTCAGCAACACCGACGATCAAGTACGTGAAAGGGACATCGTCGAAGTCTCCAAGCAGCATATGCACATCTTCCGAGCCTGTGGCGGGCGGGAATTCCGTGACTACTTTTTCCTCTCCCAGCAGATCCTTGAGCGGTATGGCCAGACGTGCCGCCAGATCATGATCATTGATAAGGGGTGTGGAGCCGCCTTTCATGGTGATTTCTGGAAGCTGGTCTTCTGGCATGCCATAGGTTCTGGCGATGCCGTTACTGATGTTGCGGATGCCGTCGATCAGTTGTTCTCGCACCTTGGGGTCGTACCAGCGCAGGTTGGCCTTCACCAGCGCGGTGGAAGGAATCACGTTATTGTCTGTGCCCGCCTGGATCGAACCGACGGTAAGCACGGCGGTTTGTTGGGGTTCGATGGTACGGCTGACGATGGCCTGATATTGGGTGACCGCATAGGCCGCCATGATCACCGGGTCCTTGGTCAGTTGAGGCATTGAGCCGTGTCCGCCTACGCCTTTGAAAAGAATGTCGATCTGGTCGGTGCCTGCCATTTTCGGGCCACCGGCGCTGACCACACTGCCCACTGGTCCCGGTGCAGTATGCATACCAATAAAGAAGTCCGGTTTGGGCAGTCCGTGTGATTTCCAGAGACCGTCATCAACCATTGCCTGCGCGCCCTGAATGGGTTCTTCGGCGGGCTGGCCAACCAGCATGATGGTTCCGCTCCACTGATCTTTCAGGGCCACCATGGTTTTGGCCATGCCCAGCATCCAGGTGACATGGGCATCGTGGCCGCACATGTGGGCAACGGGAGATTCCGAGCCATCTTCGCGCTTTACTCGAACCTTGCTTGCATAGGGTAGGCCGGTGGCTTCTTCTACAGCATTGGCATCCATATCCGCACGATACATCACCACAGGGCCTTCACCATTTTTCAGAACGCCGACCACCCCGGTCTTGCCGATGCCTGTCTTTACCGCAAAGCCAAGCGCTTTCAATTCCTTGGCAATAATCCCGGCGGTACGAACTTCCATGAAGCCGAGTTCCGGGTTTTGATGGATGTCTTTAAAGATGGTTTCAAGACGCGGATTGTCATTGGAAACCAGGGCGCTCACCTTGTTGGCTAATGAGGCAGGTACGTGACTGCCACTGTCATCTGCCAGGGCTGGTGTCGGGCCTGTTAGCGCGATAACGCACAGACCAGCTTTCCACAGGCGGCTGCCTGACAGTGTTATTGAGATCATGATGAGGTCCAGTTCCAAGGCGATGATTGGGCGGGTGGGGTTTGCCTGCTCTGTCTATCAAGGACATCCAGGCTTTTTATTAAGGTACTCGAAAATATATCGAGCCACTACAGGGGGGAGCCGCATAAATGTGGGCTATATGTTAATTCTCCGCCGGGGCGGCGGAGTAACAGGAATGTCATGGAATGGGCGAGGGAAAGCGAGTTTTCACTCGCTCTTTAACGGCGGGTGACCTTGCCGATCACGGTGTTATCCAGATAGTCCGCCCAGGCCTGCAGCATTTCCCGGCGTTTTTCCTGATAGAGCTGACGGTCGCTCTGTTCGTCGCCGGTCTGGTTGAGCAACTGTGACTGGATCTGTTCCGCCTGGTAGCCCAGCTCGCCCAGCGCAGTGGCAGCCAGGGTGCGCAGGTTGTCGGTGGAGACCGGTGTCGTGCGGGTCACTTTTTTCAGGGCGCCGGTGAGAGTGCTGGCGCCCAGGTGCTTCTTGCGATCGCGGGTGCCGGGGAAGATATATTCCTGGCGGCCGGTGATCGGTTCCATCTCCCGCAATAGCTCCACCGCCTGGCGGGGCAGGGGCACGGTAATGATCTTGCTGCCGTCCGGGCTGTCCGGGTTCTTGCGGCGGATGCGCCATTCGCCGGCATCCAGATCCATGTCCGACCAGCGTGCGTTGACGATCTCGCTGGGCCGGGCCAGCAGCCAGACGGTCAGCTTGAGTGCCGCGGTGGTGGTGGTGCGGCTCCATTGGCCAAGCACACCGCTGGCCAGATTGAAGAGTTGCTCACGGGTGCTGAGCAGGAATTCCGGCTCGGTGCCGGAACCGGTAAGTCGGCGGCGCAGAGCGCCGGTCTGCTGGAAGCCGGCGACGCCGGTATCGCGGGCATGGCCGTAGACCCGTTTGGCGATACCCAGTACCCGCTTGCCCTTGTCCAGATGCCCCTCGGCACCGAGGGCGGCAGCCAGGGATTTCAGATCTTCCGGGGTCACTTCGCTGACCACCCGCTTGCCAATGCTGGAAATCAGGTAGTTTTCCATCTGTCGCTTGGTGCGACGGAACTGTTCTTCCGAGACCTCAAAGCGGTAGACCCGTTCCAGCCAGTCCCGCGCCACCGCCTCGAAGGTTTCCACCGAGGGGCTGAACACTTCGCGTTTTTCGCAACGGGTGAGCGGATCAGTGCCGTCGGCGATCAGCTCCCGGGCTTCGTCACGAAGCTGGCGGGCAAAGGCCAGGGTGACCTCGGGGCAGGGGCCCAGGGTGATGACTTTGCTGCGGCCATCGAACCGATAGCTGAATTTCCAGGTACGGCTGCCATTGGTCTCTACCAGCAGGTAAAGCCCCTTGTCGTCCCGGAGCTTGTAGTCTTTTTTTAGGGTTTCGGCGTTGCGGACATCCGCGGAAGTCAGGGCCATGGCTCGCTGCAGGTCAGGTTATTGTCAGCATCGCGCAAAAACGATGCAGGGATTACAGACAATAAGCTACTCAGCTTTGCCAGTGCGTTCAATTGCTGTGCGGTAACTGCCGTTGAACGAGAGAGGGGTCGTGGTGTTGATGGCATGACGGTTTTACAGCCTTATGGGGCCTGTTCCATCAAATGACGGGGTTCGCGCTATTCTGCTGCGTCTGGGGATAATGCTGGGTTTCAGCGTTTGTTGGCGTATTGTCAGGGGGAACACCGTTCCCCAGGCCGTTATTTAGCAGGCGGTTGACCTAGGGCAATTTGTCACACGCCGCCGTAATACTGATGTGCTAGCCTAGAGAAAATTATGAATCCTGTTCGCAGGCCTGTCATGTGGAGGTTGCGCCCGTGGAGTTCGATCCATTCTTGCTTGCCCGGCTGCAGTTCGCGGCCAATATCAGTTTCCATATCCTGTTTCCCACCATCACCATCGGCCTGTGCTGGGTGCTGTTCTATTTCCGGTTGCGCTACACCTTTTCTGGTGACAAGGCCTGGGAGTATGCCTACTTCTTCTGGGTAAAGATCTTTGCTCTGAGTTTCGCGCTGGGGGTGGTGTCCGGTATCACCATGAGTTTCCAGTTCGGCACCAACTGGCCCGGGTTTATGGAGCGTGCCGGCAATATCGCCGGGCCGTTGCTGGGGTATGAAGTGCTCACTGCCTTTTTCCTGGAGGCCTCTTTTCTGGGCATTATGCTGTTCGGCAAGGACCGGGTATCCAATCGTACCCACCTGATTGCCACCGCCCTGGTGGCCGTGGGAACTTCGTTCTCTGCATTCTGGATCCTCAGCCTCAATTCCTGGATGCAGACGCCGACAGGCTATCGCATTGAAGACGGCGTGTTCTTCGTGGAAAGCTGGTGGGAAGTCATCTTCAACCCGTCTTTCCCCTATCGCTTCGCTCATATGTTCACGGCGTCGCTGTTGACTGCGGCTTTCCTGATCATGGGTATCAGCGCCTGGCGGGCCATGCGCGGTGTGGATGGCCCGGCCACCTGGAAGGTGATGCGCACCGGTGCGCTGATGGCAGCTGTGCTGGCTCCGTTACAGGTATTTATCGGTGACTTGCACGGGCTCAACACCCTGGAGCACCAGCCCGCCAAAATCGCCGCCATGGAAGGTATCTGGGAAACGGAAAAAGGGGCCCCCCTGACTCTGTTCGGCTTTCCCGATGAGGAAGAAAAGACCACGCACATGGCCATCAAGGTGCCCAACCTGGCCAGCCTGATTCTCACCCACGAGTGGGACGGCGAAGTGCTCGGCCTGAATGAGTTTGAGGGGGAAACCCCACCGGTGGCGCCGGTGTTCTGGGCGTTCCGGGTGATGGTCGGCATTGGCATGCTGATGGTGTTAGTGGGCTGGTGGTCCGCCTGGCGGTTATTCCGCAACCGGGATGAAAGTCGCAAGACACAGACCTGGCTGTTGCGTGCCCTGTCGGTGATGACATTCTCTGGCTGGATCGCGGTGCTGGCGGGTTGGTATGTCACCGAAATCGGCCGTCAGCCCTGGGTGGTGGATGGGCTGCTACGAACCGCCGATGTGGTGGCGGATCACAGTAGTGCCACTGTTGCAGGCACACTGTTCGGCTATGTATTGCTGTACCTGTTCTTGCTGGTGTCCTACATCGCCACCCTGCGTTATATGGCCACCAAGCCGGCACGTTCCCTGACGCTGACGCCTCAGCAACGGGCCATGAACGACGCGGAAACTGCCGAAGGAGAAGCGTGATGGATCTGGGATACTGGCTTCCGTTGTTCTTTGCTGGCGCCATGGGGCTGGCACTGCTTATCTATGTGGTTCTCGATGGCTACGATCTGGGCATCGGCATGTTGCTGCCCTTCGCCAGCGATGACGAAAAGGATGTGATGGTGGCGGCCATCGGGCCGTTCTGGGATGCCAATGAAACCTGGATCGTACTGGGCGTGGGTATCTTGCTGATTGCCTTCCCGCAGGCGCATTCCATCGTGCTCACCTCCTTGTACCTGCCGGTGACACTGATGCTGATGGGGCTGATTCTGCGCGGGGTATCGTTCGATTTCCGGGTCAAGGCCGGCGACAAGCACAAGGCGAAATGGAACCGTCTGTTTGCGTTTGGTTCCCTGGTCGCGTCGGTCTGTCAGGGCTGGATGCTGGGCGCCTTTGTCACCGGGCTCACCGGCGATGCCACCAGCACCCTGTTCGCTGCACTGATCGCGGTGGCGTTGCCATCCCTGTACATCATGCTTGGTGCCGCCTGGCTGCTGATCAAGACCGAGGGCGAGCTGTTCAACAAGGCGGTACGCTGGGGGCGAATGGCGGTATGGCCCATGGGAGGTTTCCTGCTGCTCATTTCCATCGCTACCCCGCTGGTAAGCAGCGCCATCGCTGACAAATGGTTCACCCTGCCTAACGCCATCGGTCTGATGCCTATTCCGATCACCACAGCGCTGGCCTATGTGGCGCTGGTCTGGATCTTCAACAGTAAACAGATCCTGCACAATGGGTATGGCTGGCTGGCGTTTGTCGCCTTGATGGTAGTGTGCGTTCTGGCGAGTATCGGACTGGCCTACAGCCTGTTCCCTGATATTGTCCTGGGGCAGATTTCCATTTGGGAAGCAGCGTCGGCCACGGAGTCCCTGCTGTTTACCTTCTGGGGTGCCATCATCGCCTTGCCGATGATTCTGGGCTACACGATCTTTATCTATCGGGTGTTCCGGGGCAAAGCGACCCACCTGAGTTACGAGTAGCGATTCGCCTTGCGAGCAAGGCTCCAACAGCGGTGAGTTATGTCGTTGGAGCCTTGTTCACAAGGCGAAGCTTTTTACACTGTTCCATTATCGGAATAGTGATTTTTCTTTAAGTACTTTCTCCATACCCTTTCTCTCTATCTTTGCCATATTGATGGCAAATACCCCTTCCAGTAATTCCCATAACTCAGCTGCCGAACCCAGCGTCTGCTTTTCACTGCTGCCATCCGGAAAGCGAACCGTATAAAGATCGTTCAGCAGTGTGTGGCGGCGGTCTTCGCCAGTGCGCACCGCAATCAGATTGTTCACGAATTTGGATTGTGGGTGGCAGGCCACATACCAGTTGGCCATCTCGAAATCCACGGCACCCTGTTGCATCAGGTCGAAACGATAAAGCAATCGCCACTGTTCCCCGAGCTGTACCCACAGGCTGTAATGATCCTGATGCGCCTCCACCCGAAAAGGCTCCAGCGGTGTGCTTTGTGGATGACGGGCATGGAGCTTCAACGGGGCCGTCGGAGTCATGCCGCCGAACCCCACATCGCTGAGATACTCTTCGCCGTCAATCGTCACCAGTAGCAGCATATGCGAGCGCGGCGGCCAGGCATCGTCGGGCTGGTTCCAGTAGACCCGCCCGGTAATACCACGTGCCTGAAATCCCAGCCCAGTCAGGATTTCCAGAAACAGCAGGTTATTCTCGAAACAGTATCCGCCTCGCCGCTGAACAACCAGCTTGTCCATCAGGACCTGGCTGTCCAGTGGCACAGGGAGCCCCAGCAGCGGGTTCAGGTTCTCGAAGGCGATGGCCTGCAGGTGTAAGCGTTGCAGGGCCTTGAGGGTATTCAGGTTAGGCGTCTTGTCTCCCTGGTAGCCGATTCGCTGCAGGTAGGCATCAATATCCAGCGCCATGGTATGGGTCCCTGTCGGAAAAAGGAGAGTCAAGCATAAAACCTCAACTCAGGTTGATGTAAAGAGTGAAATTCGCTATTTAATTAACCATATCGACCTTTGTGTCGAATGAATGAAAACGATAAACCGATGGCAGTTACCAACATGGATGCTGGCTACTCTTGTGGGAGGCGTATAGATATTTCTATACAGGGGGCAGGCAGGGAGGCAGTGGCGTAACGTTATGAAAGTCTCAGTGGCAACGGATAGGCTCACCTTTACGCCGCTCACCGACGCGAGCCTGCCGGTGTTGCATGACTGGCTGGGTCGCGAGCATGTCAGCCGCTGGTGGGGGCCGCAGCGCAGTCTTGAAGAGGTGATTCGCGATTACCATCCGGCCCAGCGCTGCTTTGGTGGCGCCATGTTTTTCTTTATCCGCCTGGATGACGAGCCGCTGGGGTTCATTCAGCGTTATGCGCCCATCGAGCATCACCATGAAGGCTGGTGGCTGGAAATTGATGACCCGGGCGTGCGTGGGGTGGATGTGTTTCTCGCCAGCGAGAGCCACCTGGATCATGGCCTGGGCAGCTCGGCGGTGAGTGCCTTTGTGGATCGGCTGTTTGATGATCCCCAGGTAACTGAAGTCATTGCCGATCCGGCGCCAGATAACCTTCGCGCCATCCACTGTTTTCGCAATGCCGGTTTTGTTGCCCGCCAGGTGGTGAAGACACCGGACGGGCCGGCCCTGCTGATGACCCGTACTCGCCCCTGATTGCAGAGCCCCACCTGGTGCCGATGCAATCACACTCTATGATGAGGCTTGCCTGCGTTCCGGTCTGCACCAGAACAGTGAAAATGCCGTGCAGTATTTCCGACCACTGGTGGCAGCCGGGGCACCAGCGTTGATCAGATTTCACTCAGCGGGATCGGCCCTGTGACATAATTCCGGTATGAATGAGAACTCATGCCATGCCAGCGGTTGACCGCAATCCGCTGCCCATCACCGATCTGCTCGACTGGAGCGATCGGGACAAGAGCCTGTTGCTGTCGGTGCTCACCGGCCTGCTGATGCTAGGGTTTCTCGGTTGGCTGCTGTTCACGGTGAACTACACCCGTTTCGGTGAGCAATTCCTGTCTGTGGAAGGGGCCTGGCTGGCTCGGGATATTTTCCTTTTCAACGTGATCGGCTGGTTGTTGCTGAGCTGTTGGGGAATGGCCCTGCACAAGACCAAGCGTCACTCGGTGGCCTACCCCAATGTGTGCATCCATTTCTTCGGTTTTTCCTTTCTCGGCATTGGTTATGTAATGGGGTTGTATAACCCGATCGTGGGCCTGGTGCTGGTGGGCTCGCCGCTCACCGGCTTTATCCTTTTTGATTTCAAGCGGGTCACCTGCAGCCTGGTGATTCACACCGTGATGGTACTGGCCATCTATGCGCTGATCGTGCAGGGAAAATTACAGTACGCCCCTATGCTCAAGGCGGACCCAGTGACCAAGGATCTGGTCTCCGTGTACTGGGTCAACAGCATGATCGCCTTTGCCACGCCGTTTCTGGCCATGGTGTTCGGCTTCACCTATGTGTTGCTGCGGCGCTGGCAGATTCGTGAAAAGCAGATCCGGGCCCTGGCGGTGACCGACCCGCTCACTGGCCTCGACAACCGTCGCGCCCTGTTCGACCAGTTCAGCTACGAGCTGGCCCGCAGTCGCCGTAGCGGCAACCCGGTGTCGGTCTGCGTCATGGATCTGGATCATTTCAAGCAAATCAACGATCGCTACGGACACGCCATAGGCGACAAGGTGCTATTGATGGTGGCCAGGGTGTTGCGGGACTGCTTGCGGGAAACCGATCGTATTGGTCGCATCGGAGGCGAGGAATTCATGCTGCTGATGCCGGAAACGGATCAGCAGGGTGCCGCCAAGGTGATCGAGCGTTGCCGGCAGAGACTCTGCGGCACGCCGGTGGTGGTGGAGGGGGAGGCGCCGTTCCATGTCAGCGCCAGCTTCGGCGTCACCTGTTCCGGTACCGGCGACACCCTGGGTGAGGAGCAGCTCTTCACCCGGGCGGATCAGGCGCTCTATCAGGCCAAGGAAGCGGGCCGCAACCGGATGGCATTCTGGTCGTTGTCCCAGGAAGCGGTTCCCGCCTGAGGGATAGCGGTCAGAATTCGTTGGAGCCTTGCTCGCAAGGCGAAGAGTTATCTGGTCGCTTCGCCTTGCAAGCAAGCCTCCAAAAAGCTACGACTCCAGCCCAGCAATCAGCGCATTCACCGCCTGGGCAAACTGCACCGGCGAATCCTCCTGAAGAAAGTGGCCACCCACCAGGGTCTGGTGGGGCTGCCCCTTGGCGCCGGGAATGCGTTCCTGCATGTACTTGTCGCCGCCCCGGGTGATCGGGTCGCCATTGCTGAAGGTGGTCAGGAACGGTTTGTCCCATTGCTCCAGTACCTTCCAGGCCTGGCGGTTGGCATCGCTGGCCGGGTCATCCGGGGTGACTGGCACCAGCTTCGGGAAAGCCCGGGCGCCGGCCTTGTACTTCTTGCTCGGGAAGGGCGCATCGTAGGCCCGTCGCTCATCCGGCCCCAGCTTCTTGAAGGTGCCACTGCCGATGATGCGGGCGATGGGGAATACCGGGCTGTAGAGCGCGAAATTCTTCCACAATTGAAACGCCTTGGGCACTTTCAGATCGCCGGTGGGTAGCATGCCGTTACCCAGCACGATGGCCCGGAAGCGCTCCGGGTTTTCCGCCGCCAGGCGCAGGCCCAGTAGCGAGCCCCAGTCCTGGCAGACCAGGGTAATGTCACGCAGGTCGAGCTGTTCCAGCCAGGATTGCATCCAGTCCATGTGGCTCTGATAGCTGTAGGCGTTGATGTCGGTGGGCTTGTCGGATTTTCCGAAACCGATCAGGTCCGGCGCCACCACCCGGTGGCCGGCAGCGGCGCAGATCGGAATCATGTGCCGGTACAGGTACGACCAGGACGGCTCGCCATGCATCATCAGCACCGGCTTGGCATCCGCCGGACCTTCGTCCAGATAATGCATGCGCAGGCCACCCACGTCCGTGTAGTTGGGCTCGAAAGGGTAGTCCAGCAGTCGTTCGAAACGGGAATCCGGGGTGCGCAGAAAATCCATGGGGCCTCCTGTTGGTTCTGATGGAAAAATATGCCCAAGAAATACCAGTAGATGCCGACAATGGCCAAGTCATTATAGGACAAACCGTGATGGTTGCCGTTGGAGCCTTGCTTGCAAAGCGAATATCCCGGTCATGGAATATCGGGTTCGCCTTGCGAGCAAGGCTCCAACGGTGGAGGGGCCGGGCTCAGGCTTACTCGTCCCAGAGACCTTCCAGGCTGTAATCACTGCCCGGCTGTGCCCAGAAGCCGCCGTCCACATAGCGGCGGTGACGATCCAGCTCGGCGATGGCGTTCATGTCGTCCTCGCTGAGAGTCAGATCCGCAGCGGCCAGGTTCTGTTGCAGCCGTTGCGGATTCACCGATTTCGGAATCACCGCGGTGCCACGCTGCAGGGCCCAGGCGATCAGCACCTGTGCCGGGCTGGCGCTGTGGTTATCGGCGATATCATGAATGATCGGGTCTTCCAGCAGCACCGGTTCGTCCTCGGCCTTGAGGCCGTCCGGGCGATCAGAGGAGCCCAGCGGGGAGTAGGCAGTCAGGTGGATGCCCTGTTGCTGGCAGAAGCGCAGCATGGCGGTCTGCTGCAGATAGGGGTGCAACTCGATCTGGTTCATGGCCGGTTTCAATCGTGCCTGGCCGACCAGGTCTTCCAGCTTTTTCACGCTGAAATTGGAGACGCCGATCTGCCGGGTCAGATTGTTATCCACGAGCGCTTCCATGGCCGCCCAAGTGGTCGCCACGGGAAGGTCGTTCAGGGACACCATGTCATCGCCGGACTGGGGAAAGGGCACGCCTTTCTTCAGGGCCACCGGCCAGTGCATCAGGTACAGGTCGAGATAATCCAGCTTCAGATTGTTCAGGGTGGTTTCCAGGGCCGGCTGCACATCCTCCGGCGCATGGTCGCTGTTCCACAGCTTGGAGGTGATCCACAGGTCCTCGCGCTGCACGGTGCCGGCGGCGAACACATCCTGCAGGGCCTGGCCGATTTCGTCCTCGTTGCCGTAAATGTGGGCACAGTCGATGTGCCGGTAACCCATCTCGATAGCCGCCTTCACGGCCTCGTAGACCTCGCCGGGCTGGGATTTCCAGGTACCCAGGCCCAGTTGCGGCATGGTGTCGCCGTTGGGGAATGTCAGTGTTTTCATCACCTGCTCCTGTAGATGCTGTGTGATAGTCCCGGTCGCTTTTGGCAGCCGGAAATAGCCTAATGACAGTGACCCTTAACAGGCGCCGCAGTTCCTGCCGGATTCTTGTCCGATTCTCCGGAATGAGCGCTTGAGCCGCTTCGGCCATTTCGCTACTGTGGCCAGCCTTTCTTTTCTGTCCGGCGGCGCCTTTTCTCGTCGCCCCCTGCTTGGAACCTGTTTATGTGGATCAAGAATCTGGTTGTGTTTGTGGGCGAAGAGGCCTTTCCTTCCTCCGTGGCCGAGCTCGATGAAACCCTGGACCAGAACCGCTGCCAGCCCTGTGGCTCCCAGACC
>UEXM01000457.1_pt2 | contig 11363 bp, 8 predicted proteins | sample 1796661 | NCBI WGS metagenome assembly UEXM01 (sample SAMEA4772469, study PRJEB27181) | metagenome
GGTAGTACCTAGTTGATCTGCTAGTTCTGCAATAGCTTGATTAGTAGCTTCATCTCTAGTTATGCCGCTTGCTTCTAGTTCGTCAATCCTAGCGTTTAGCTCAGTACCTAAGTCAGTTACATCTTCATCAACTACATCTTCATCTACAACTTCGTCAACTACATCTTCATCTACAACTTCATCAACTGCATCTTCATCTACAACTTCATCAACTACATCTTCATCTACAACTTCGTCAATTACATCTTCATCTACAACTTCATCTACAACTTCATCAACTACATCTTCATCTACAACTTCATCAACTACATCTTCATCTACAACTTCATCAACTACATCTTCATCTACAACTTCATCAACTACATCTTCATCTACAACTTCATCAACTACATCTTCATCTACAACTTCGTCAATTACATCAGCATCTACATCAACCACGGGAGTGCCGTCAGGGTTGTACTGCGTGGCCTCTCCATTAGTATCTACTACTGTTACATACCCTTCGTCGTCTATATAAGTAGTGTCTCCGGTATCAGGATCAACTTCTATGCCTACCGTACTAGGCGAGTCTGGATCGGGGTCTTGCACATCAGGTATGCTATCCCCGTCAGTGTCAGTGTCAGTATCAGTGCCGTATGTCAAAGCCCAGTATTCCGCTAGGGTAGCGTCTAAGTCGGCATCTGGCGTTTCCCCTGCGGTATTAACAATATCTTCGGGGGTGTATGGTAGTCCTAACTGTTCTAGTGCATCGGTAGCTTCGGCAGTGCTCGTGTAAACTTCGTCGTACAAGAAGTTCATTGCATCTGTAGCAGCTTGGGAGTCGCCTAAAAATGTATTTAGCTGAGACTGTAACTCTTCTCTACTGTAGTTCTCAGAGTTGTTTAAAGCCTCTAATGCTTCAGGGTTATTACTTATCAGTATGTCAGATGCAAGATCGCCCGTAGACGCTGTGCTGTATATACCCCCAGATATAGTACCTCCGACTATAGCCCCTAATGCAGCGGCGGCTCCAATCTCCCCCATTACATCAACATCAGGGTCTATTAGCGATAGCCTTCCTTGAGTAAAGGCCGTAGCCCCTCCTTCTTCAATGGATTCTGTTAAGCCTTCTTTAATAGTTATTGTAGCGCCAGTCTCTATACGCCTTACTAACTCATCAAACAACCCCGTAAATTCTTCAGGGGGTTTTCCGTTTATAAATAATCTTTCTAGCGCCATACCACCTGCGGCAAGGCTAGCCACTGTCAAAACTCCTGCCACGTTACCGGAATCAATAGCTAGCTTTAGGGCATACTCGCGTGCTTTTATATCTTGCGCAGCTAAGAAAGCATCTCGGGCAGGGCCAGATAATTCTAGTATATCTGCTTCTTTACCTGCCATTTTCATAAAGGCAGCGTGACCTTGTTCGTACGCGCCACCTGCGGTACCTGCCCATGATTCTGCTACATCAGTGGCTGCGGCAGCGGTAAGACCTGCTTTTTTACCTATTACTTGTGCGGCTTCTTCCGCTAACTCTTCTGAAAACTCTTTAGTAAGGGTCTTAGCTACAGTTTTACCCGCTAGGGCGGCTACACCACCCACTAATAACGGCGCGGCTTCCTGCATAAACTCTACGGATACGTATTCTCCAAAGAATCCTGCGGGGTGATTAGCTGCGGTCTTAAATATATCCTGCGCACCTTCCCAAAGACTCTTCTTACTCTCGTCTCCAGATACATACTCACCGTTTTCGTCGTAGATTATAGGAGTATTAGGGTCGTCTTTGCGCTCTAGCCCCGCTTGAAACTCTCGCATACCGTTAACGGCTTCTTTGTACCCTGCGGTGTTAGCGCCTTCTCCGATTGTAGCCATATCAGCAGCAAACTTACCCGCTGCGGTACCCGCAGGGTCGGCCCCCAACAACACAGAAAACCCGTTAAACGCTTCGATTATCCCTGCGGTTGCTCGTATACCGTTAGCGTACGCATTCTGAGCAGCTTCACTAGCAGGCGCGGTGTCTTCATCACCTTGTAGGTAGGTAGCTCCGTCTTGTAACGCATCTAATAACCAGTCAGCCCAGCTTTCATCCGCTACTGGATTACCGGCGTCGTCAACAGTGGCGCTGTTATTTAACTCTTCGGTAAACGCTTCGGGGTTGTATGCGGGAGAGTCTTTGTCCGCTAAATCTTGTAGCGTAGGAGCTGCATCTGGAGTAAACGGGTCAATGTCAGTGACATCTATAAGGTCTACGTCTTCACGTTCTCCGTTTTCGTTTGTTCTATATGGCTGCCCAGTCTCTTCATCGAACTGATATATCTGGTCGTTACTGACGTATGTTTGTTGCGGAGGTATACTCCACTCGTATTCCCCTGTTTCGGGATTTACTTGAGCTATCGCAGTGCCGTTAAGTATGTCTTGGTTAGTAACCCCTTCGGCTCTATTAAACCCAGCAGAGGAACTACCGTACTCAAAAGAAGTCACATTCCCATCGGCGTCGGTGGTCATACTGAAGAACTCTTCTCCAGTCCCGTCTGGGTTATTAATCACGCTTAACGCATTTTGAGCTATAGAAGCAACATTTAAGTCTTCAAGGCTTACTCCTTCTCCCTGAGCAACCTGCTCTAATCTCTGTACAACATCTTTCATTTGTTCAGGCGACAGCCTAGTCAGGTCTACCCCCGTAGATGCAGCTAGATCATTGAGTGCATTGTTTACTGTTGCAGTGTTTTGAGCGGTAAGCGCCGTCTGGTTAGCAGGTAAGTTGTTATACAGTCCTTCTGAAAGGTAATGCGCGTACGCATCTTCTCCCTCTGCTAGGCCATGTTGCTCGGCGTAGAAATCTGCATCGAAATCAGGATTTAAACTCGTTACTGTGGCTTGGTTTACCTCACCTATAAGTGGGGCTACGTCGGCGGTTGCTTCTTGGGAAGCCTCAGACATGTTGTCACGCGTACTCTCATACGTCTCTACAGCAGCGTTATACGCGTCTGTTGCGGCGTCGTACGCTTCCTGCCCCGCCTCTATAGTAGGCAGGTACTGGTCGGTTAGTGCGGTAGTAAACGCATCTTCCGCTTCGTTGTACGCATCCATAGCTGCATCATAAGCGTTTACTTCTTCTGCGCTTAACTCTCCTACATACCTACCATCACGTATGCCATTAACTGTTTCTGCAAGAGCCGCTAAGTTGTCTGCTCCTTCAGTTATAGCTTGGTTTGCGTCATTTATCTGTCTAGCAGCTTCGGCACGGTTCTCGGCGGCTTCGTCAGCAGCGGCAGCTTGCTCGTATAGGGTACCGTAGTCACCTGACGCCCTATCCCATACTTCGGCAACGTCTTCTGCAAACGTATCGTTTTGTAGTGATTGCCTAACTGCCCTCTCTAATTGGGCAGCCATACTCCTTTGGAAGGCGTCTGATCCGCTACCGCCCAGCGCGGCGGCTGTAAGGGTGCTTTGTAGAGAACGTGTTAGCATCTCTACCCCGCCCGGAGGTAGCCGTTCTCCTACTAAATTACCTACCGTTTCAGAAGTGATAGCTGCTGCCGATATTATATTTGCCATGCGAAATTCATTTATCTCGCCCGTGGCTAGTTGAGACGATATACCTTCCGCAATCAAGTCGTATGCTAGATTTCCCTCGTATACAGCAGCCGTCCCACTTACTACTTCTCCCTCGGCGTTAAAGACTCGTGTGTCCTCACTTACAAGAGCGCCATTCTCATTAAGTAGGGCGTCCATCGACCCATTAGTAATCTCATTTATCTTGCCAAGTACACGGCCAACCCCCACTTGCACTCCACCTGTAACGAACGCTTCCAAGGGGTCTTGGCCTGTTATTAAAGCAGAGACGGTGTTTAGTGAGCCTTTAGTAACCGCTTCTGCTACAAACGTACTCCCTGTAGCGGCTCCGGCGCTCGCCCCAAGCTCCGCTGCGAAATCTCCAAACTCTTGCCCCACAACCTCGTAACCTCCCGCCATAGCGAACCAGTCACTAGCATGGAGGGTCATACCTGAAACACCTTTAATTACAGCAAGTACCTGCGCTCCGCCGGGAATTATAGCTGCGGCAGTGTTTACTACGGGATTGGATATAATCTTTTCCCACTCACTCTGCTCTGGGGGGTCTTCTATCCACATCATCACATACTCGCCCGGCCCTGCATTGCCGTCACTAGTATCTATGAAACTGCCGCGTTCCTGTAAGTCGCGGTATACGGCTAGGTCTTCGTCTGAAAACCCTTGGTACATGTCAGTATTACCGCCCACTGTAGGGACTTTCATGTACAAGTTTTCGTTGTCGTAGTCGTAAGGGTAGTCTACCTCGAATGGTTCAGCTAGGGCGCTGCTAAAAGAGACTTGGGACTGCCTTACTTGGTCTACAAAAGGCTTGCCTAGAGTTTGATCTGCGGCATACCCCCCAAAGGTAGTGCCCATTAACTCCCCCCTGCCGGGGTCAAAATTATTCCGAGCGTTGCTTTCTATAGTATCTTGACGTGACTCTAGGGTGTCATCTGTAGCTAGCTGCGCATACCACACAGCCGTGTCAAAATCGGGGTTGTCAGCCCTCCACGCTTCATCTTGCCCTTGTGTGTAAGCGACAGAAGCATCGAGCCTAGCGTCTATAACTTGCCGCTCTTGGGCGGTCATTTCAGAGTAGTACCTTGCGCCCCCAGCAAACAACCAATCGCGTCTTGGGGGTAGGTACCCAACAATTTTATCGTTTACTTTTACTGGGTTGTTTGTAGGGGTTTGAGTCATCCCGTACGCGTCGTACTCTGCCGTACTATTAAACTCTGCTAACAGTTCCAGATACGCCCGTTCACGTCTCGCCTCTTCCGCCTGCTGCTGGCTTCTTAGCCGTTCTGCTGCTTTCCACGACTCGCTGTTGCTGTTGCTAGCGCCACCTCTTCCACCTCCACCCATAACTTACGTCCTTAGTTCTTTATGAGGATGCCTTGAAAAGACGCCCCCACTTCTACGTTGGTAGTATCAGAAAACGCTCGGCACTCTACATCCGTCTTTTCTTCTATCTTGAACGGGTACGTGAGTGGTAGCACTAGTAAGGAACTCTGCATGGTCTGTATTATGCGTGTGCGGAACGTATTAGAACCGAAGTCTCGTGTAACAAAACTTGCAGTAACGTGTTTGTTTGCTAGGGATATTGCAGAGGTAAACGTAACGTCGTCTAGGTACAGAGAGTGTCCGGCAGGGACTGTATAAGCAGCGATCTGAGACTGGTTATCTCCCTGTATGACGTGTGCGTACGTAACTCCTGTGGGTACTCCAGAACTTACTCCGCTATTAGCTACGTATATGTCTCCCGCAGCCGTGCCTCCACTACCAGAGGTAGCTACAAATATCCTGTTAACACGTAACCACGAGCTAGCATCACCTACCTGCACCTGAGTCTGGCCGTTCATGTTAACAGTTACGCTCTTGGCGTTGTAGCTGCCGTCCACACCTTCTATAGTTACAGTATTAGCTCCCGTACCCCCGTTAGAATCGGCAGTGCTAGAACTACTTATGTACACAGTGGAAGCAGACGTAAGGTAAGGGTAGTTACCGCCAGTACCCCACACAGTCTCTTGGGTGCCATTTATGTCAGGATTAAACCCAAACTTGTATATGGTACTAGCCCCAGCTACCTGACCTTTTGATACTTGTAGCTCGTAGGGTTCTTGAACTGCCATAGCGTTTCTCAGTGCGTTATCTAGCTGGTTAAAGTAAATACGCAGTACTTTGTTAAACTCTTCAAACGACTCTTGGTCGTATACCTGCGGAGGATACGGTAGCGCCGGAGCACGAAACGGTACGTCATACCTAGTATTGTCTACAGCCATTATCGTCTGCCATCAGGTCGCATATCTATACGGGGAGAACCTAATTGCCAAGTAACTCCAATATCGCTAGATTCTACCTTGATTGATAGCTGCCGTCCACGCACTCTAGTATAAAGTTGATCTGTAAACTGCTCTACAGGTAGCACTGCGGTGCGCGTTATTGAGCCGCTGTTAGACCCTCCTACGGACGTGGGGTTGTTATACCCTGCACCAGAATCTGTTAACGGGAGCAATGTCATAGTAGCACTGGGAGATCCTGCTTCGGAGTCATCAAACCGTATGTCAGGTATTAGACGCCATATAAACGCGAACTTATGCCCATCGTCTAAGTCAAACTGCGCGGAGGTAATATAGGCAGGAATAGCTGCTGTAACACCTGTCTCATTGTCGTCTACGCCCTGCTCTTGATTTACTAAGTTGTAGGTGTACGTAGCTGCTAGAGGGTTGGTACGCAGTCCAGAGTCAAGCCACGCACTGCGCGTCATGGTGCCGTAGTACCATACTTGTTCTAGGTAGTTATACACTACATACCTGTCAGCAACCAGAGAATCACTTGAGCAGTAGAACCACCATATTTCATGGTACGATTCATTAGTTCCTGCAAACACGGAGTCGTACTGTTCTTCGTTAAAGTCATTAAACACAAACTTACGTAGGTCGCACTTTAGGGGTTTAGTACGGCCATCATACATGTAGAATTTATCTTTACCCATCCAGTATGCTACGCCATTGGCGTATGCCACAGCGTTTTGAGAAGCGGTAGATATGTTCTCTCCCACCAACTGCGCAGTCCATACCACTGGAGCGCCCACGTACTGTAGTGCATACAAGGCTGAGTCAGTCCACACTAGTACTTCCTGACGTGCTTGTTTGGCGGCCACGATTCTTGAGCCATTAGACAGTACGAGGTCTCCTGCTTGGTTTGTTGCGCCGGGAGTCCAGTTAGTAGCATCTTCTTGATCTGACCACCGGATAAGCATAGGGTTCTGGGTAGTGCTACCCAAGGTGTTAGCGCCAAAACAAAATACAAACCTGTTTATATCAGACACTAAAACAAACTTCTGCGTAGTGGGTACATTAGACGCGCCCGATAGGGTAGATAACTCTACACCCACACCACTTACTCCACCACTAGCATCCCAAAAATATATGGGGCCATTGCCGTGCGAGAACAGCAAGTCTTCTCCAAAGTTAGCCTGACTCCATATCCGTATGGACTCTGTAGAAGATGCACCCGTGCTCCACGCTCCAGACCCCCACGTACTTGCTCCCCAACCTACTAGAGGCGTGGCTTGCGCAGGGCCGACATTTATCTGGTAAACAGCAGTTACAGTACCTCCGCCGGTAGCCGCGCTAGAAGCTGTACTAGAAGCTGTTATGGTGTATGAACCAGAAGCTACTGTTTGGATTTGGAACTCGCCATTGAGGGTCAACCCGCCAACTGCGGAAGCGTTACTAAACGTAACAAAGTCCCCAAGCTCATAACCCCCCGCTGCATCTGTAACAGTTACAGTAGCCGAACCAGATACAGTGGTAAACGGGTTAGTCAGCGTATTAGTAGCGCGTGTTGGAGTTACATTGTAGTACAGCCCGCCTTGTTCAATATAGAACTTTAGGTTCGTACCTACCCCCACAAGGTTTTGACCGCCCAGAGTTACCCAGTTCCATAAAGAACGGCATACTCCGTCGAATATAGACGTAGATATACGCTGCCACCCACCTATCTTTTCCGGCGTACCTTGACGAAACCGTACTTTATCGCACTCATACCATCCACCTTCACTGGTGTACCTAGTATTCTCGCGGTTTACTCCGGCCTTTAGCTGTAACTTCTTTAGTGGCATATAACACCTATATACGTTCTAGTAGCACCAGACTACGGGGGTAGTATCTCTAGTGTCTACGTGGATAAAGGTTTTCGCTACACCTATACCATTAAACCCCATTGATTGCGCGTTCTTAATGATAGCATACGACTGACTACCATTGGATACTTTGATGTCGCAGGCTATTCCGCGTGCGTGCGTGCCCGGCTTTGATTTTCGCGCCTCTATGCTGTGGCTGGGGTCTCTATACCCGCTGGTGATAATAAATGGAAAGCCACACACATGGCGCAGCTCATCAAGTTTTACCAAGAAATCGTCACTCATCTCGTTGTTGCCGGTCTCCTGACAGTCGAAGTCATCCCGATTAAAGTATCTCATTTGCGCATACCCATTAGTTTGCTCGCACCTTTGATGCCAAAGCTAGCGGAAATAGCCACAAATAGTAGATACTGATACCATTCTGGTAAGTCGTTAAGGGCGGCAAATGCTTCTTTTACTCTATCCACCACGGTCATATCCCCAGTGATAATCGCCCAGCCAACCATAAAGATGGGTATCGCTAACACAATTGTCCAAAATTCGTCTTTCCAGCTCGATGCAGAAGCATCAGCCATCTTTGCTTCCCAGTCAGAATCATTCTGAATCACGCTCATTTTAGCTTCGTGCTTTGCTTTTGACTGTTCAGCTTTGTTTTTTAGGAACCCGCCAGCTAAGTCTGCAACGGGGCCAAGTAGTAATTTAAGCATTAGTACATTTTCTCCACACAATACAGGCCAATAATAAGTACATACATACCTCTAGCGACCAGATCAAAACGATCAAACTTAGCAGAGCCATCGTCGAGTCGTTTTTCTATACGCTCAAACTTTTCCTCGATAGCCTGCATTCTTACTGTGCATTCACGTTCGTGAGCCTCCAGCTTTAAAAGTGCTTCCTTAACCGTTGCCATTGATGGCTCCTAATATTAGTGCGAATACAAAGTAAACGGCATAGCTAAGTACAGCTATCCCTGTGATCTGGATACTATTCCAGAATAACGCCTTGCGCTTTCTTTCTTGCAGGTAGATGGTCTTTTCTCTCTGCGCGGCAATAGACCTACGTAGTTGAACTAGCTCGTTGTAGCCATCCTTGCCGTATTGATACATCAAGAGTTCCCTGAGTTCGCGTTCCATCTGCTGTGTACGCTTAGTCCGAGCGTATGTCTCCATAGCTTCTTCGTTGACAGACTTGGCGGCAATGATCTTCTTAAACAGCGGGGGATTATCAGCCTGACGTTTTGCCTCCGAAAGATCAGACACAGCACCATAGAATCTCCCGATCTGTGACAGGGTGCTTTCTACCTCTTTGCCAGCAGCAACCATACGCTTGATAGTACCAAACGCATTAACGGCTACCGACATTGCTGTGACTGGATCAATCATCTAACAGTCCTTTAAGGCGCTGTAGGCCAAGTTAAGTTAGTTGGAAAGCCTTCTTGTGTTGAGATGTCTCGTAGTGCTGTGCGGTATGTAGCCCAAGAAGTTTTTGTGCTGTCGTCTAAGGGACTGTCAAGCGTCTGTGTCCAATCAGAGTTAGCAAGTAATCCATTACGTACTGAACGTATTTCAGCGGCTTCTGCTTCTATCTCATCTGCTGTCTTGTTTCTTACTGTCCAATCTAAAGTCCACACGCCTTCTATTAGTGTAGGAGCATCGTTAGTTTCTGCTCTTTGATTATGAGCAACTTCAGGTGTAGCAGAAACGGTTACGTTATATACACCCCAAGATTCAAAATCTTCGTCAGTCATTAAAGAAGGAAAAGACGTATTTGGATTGTCTTTTTTCAGTGTCCTAAAGGAGTAGGGAAAAGTCTCTATGTCTCCATTTATTATTTTTACTTTCATTGTTGCTCCTTAAAAAATTGCCATTGAAGAAACATTGCCTGCATTTGTAGAATAAAGGCTTGTTAAATCAAAGGTTGTACTTGTTGGATTATCTAAATCGCTATAATTAATAATTAGAATACTAGTGGATTGGTACATACCATAAAAAGCAAGTTTTCTAGCTGAATCTAAAGCAAGTCCAACAAGGCTATCGTTCCCTGACAAACTACTATAACTAACATTACCTTTTAAAACCATATTAGTGGGGTCAGAAACATCAACTATATGTAAATCATTGGGATTTCTTGCTTGAACTATTAAAACCTCATTAGTTTCATCATATTCTAGGTTATAAGCAAGGTCTATGTTTCCTACTAATGTGTCAGCTAATGAAGCTGAAAGAGGGTTTGAAACATCAAAGCTAAGAACTCCATCTTTACTGTTGTCTGTTATAAATAAATAGTCTTCAGAAGAGTCCATTTTAACACGGGAAAAATTGCTGTAATCAGGGGTTGAGGAAGTAGCAAGTGAAGTACTCTTGCTCATAGTTGTGGAAGTAAGATTATAAACATATGATATATATTTAGTAGAGCCGCTAGTCCCTACTAAAAACAGTTTAGTTCCGTTTGCATTTATAGCTGCATTCCCGGGAACACTGGCCCCAGCTATGACACTCGTGTCTTTTGAAAGCGCCCCATTTGTGGTGTAGCTGAATCTACTAACATAATTTGTAGTACCACCTCCTCCACTACCAAAAACATATAGCTTCTTATTTGAAACATTAATCTGTTTAAATTGATAATTATCTAAATAAGTAGTGTCAACTATTCTATCTTTATAAGTTAGTGTATCGTTAGCATAACTATATGAGTCTATTGCATCAGCACTTGCTTGACTAAGAAAAAACAACTCATTAGTTTCGTCTACTGCTATAAAAGGGTCTCTACTATAGCCTGCACCAGATGTTGCTGTTATTGAATCTATACTAGATATATTATTTATATCTGTAATATCTAGCCACATAAGAAGGGCGGGGTTATACCCTTGTAGAAGTAAATTATTTTTTTGCCCTTCCACATATCCGCTATTGCCAGCAGCCGCTTGAAGCATTTTATTAGCTACGCTACTCATTATGCCATCGCCTGTCCAGCCGTGAAGCCGTAGTAGGTTGTACCGCCATCAATAGTATAGAACACAAACACATCTACACCGTTGTTTGTTGATGTAAGCGTAGGCGCTGTGCCACCTGCCCAATCAACACTAGCGGGCCAAGTAATTGTACGGGCTGTAGAGCCTTGAATAATTTTAAGCGTGAAGGCCGAAGCATTGCCTGAAGCTGCTGGGTTACTAAAGGTATAAGTAGTATTGCCTGAGAGGTCGTGTACAAAGTTACTAGCAGTTGCTAGGTCGATAGTAGTAGTTGTGCCTGAAAGCGTTACAGAGTCTTCTGTAATTCCTGCTTTAAACTCAGCAACTCCAGCGGCTGTTATACGCATAGCCAAAACATCGTTAGGTTGAAAATCTATTGTACCGTTAGTACCAGACTCTGTTGCCATATTTAACTGGAGATTCTGATTACTCCAGTCAATACGAGCTTTTTTAACGCCACTATTATTAAATATTACTCCACTTTCCCCTGTGTCATTTGCATCTAAAATTATGTCAGCGTCTGCATCTCCAGCGGCTGTTGCTTTAACAGTAATTGTAGGGTCTGTAGGAGCAGTAACAGTAAAGTTAGTAGGGGTTAATCGCGCAACTTCAGTTTCATTAACACCGAATATTAGGTCACGGGTTGCGGAGTTTGTGTATAACTGAGCGCCGTAGGCATTTAGCGCGATACCCAACCCATAGGCATTGCCA
>UEXM01002976.1_pt1 | contig 11347 bp, 4 predicted proteins | sample 1796661 | NCBI WGS metagenome assembly UEXM01 (sample SAMEA4772469, study PRJEB27181) | metagenome
CTTCTTAGCACCTTTAACTGGTACCGCCTTTGCAACTGCCGATTTAAAATTTATCCCAATTTCGCCGGATGGGCCTATTGGTATTGCTCGGTATATATGAGTCTTAGAATTATCAACTAAGTCTATGAATTTTTTCTCACCGTCGGCTTTGCTAATATTCAAAGTTCCAATTCTTTTAAATGAGGAATCAGTTAATCTGACGGAGGCTTTGTTAATTGTCTTACGATACAATTCAATAGTCTCAGCAACAGAATCTGTCTGGCGAACTTCTAAAACGTTTTTTCCGAATCTACGATAAGGTGATACAGTTATATTAGGCTTAGATCTAGGTGTGCTTAACGCAGTGACTTGACGCGAGTGTCTTACTGTTTTAAATGCGCTGTATCCTATTCTTCCTGACTCATTTTTCATTTCAAATTTAACGTAAAATTTTGACCTGCCACCTAAAAGTGACTCATTTATTAGTAGCGTTTTTTTAATATTAACTTTAGGATCAACAATACGCTTAAATATAGGAACCCTATCATCATCTGCTAGGATAGGTTTTTTATTAATTGTAGAGACTCTAATTTTATCAATAACCAGCATAGAATTCACCATCGCAGGTGGCGCTTTTATTCTAGCGCTTTGCTTAACGACAATACCTGCTATAGCTTTACGTGATGACTGAATGCGAGATCTTTCGCTATATACAGATGCAGGGTCGATAGCATGATTTAATATTAGGTTTATCGCAGTCGTGGTTTCGTTTTTCGTTGTTGTCTTACTAGGAAACCTATTCGATACCTTTAGCATAGGCCTTCTTACATTTGATTGTTTAATTTGACCTAGCGATTGAAGTTCAAAACCTCTTCTTGGCTTAAGCATAGAAAGACTAGTCGATCTACCTGCCATGGCAATTTTAGGTGCTATAGTATTGCTAAAAAATGCTGTCATGTCAATGGTAGTAGTTAAAATAGCTGACTGACTTCTTTTAGACCTTACATCTTTTCTAATTGATGATCGTAATTGTAGGTTCTTTATTAGCTGATGAGGTTTGGCTTTTCTAGAAGTTTTTATTATAGACTTACTCCTGGAAGAAGATTTCTTTTTATTAAATTTGCCAGTAACGTCAAGCGCTATATTTCTATCTAGATCTTTTAAAAGAAGGCTTTTTTCTGGTTGGGGCCTATCTAAATAGATCGACATTGTGGATGTTATATATCCATATTTTATTGCTGCTATTTGATCTGCATCAAAATTAAATTCATAAAGATATATTTGCTCACTTTTCTTAACTTTTATCTTTCTCAAAGATGCAAAGTCATCTTCGACATTGAAAATTTTTGGATTAAATCTAGATATTAGCTTAGGCATTTATTCAAACACAAGGGTAAAAAGATTAACGAATGTACTGTTTCCAAGATCATCAACAAGTATTTTTCCAACAAAAAAGATTCTTTTTTCAGGAAATTCGTCTTCATCGGTCAAAAAACTTCCAAAGTCTACAACATCAAGTTTTCTTAGTGTTGTAGAAGTTCTCTCAAAAAATTGACCAAAAATAGAATTCGAACGTGATGTAGGATTAAATATAATAGTTTTGCTTGGTCTTCCCTCTAATCCTTTCTTAAGTTCATTATAATCACTAATTGCAGTTTGGCCAAGCCTAGGGAAGTTACCTAATTTGAGCTTTTCATCGCCTTTGCCGGGAATTGGACTGTTTACAGGCGGCAAATGCTGGTATGTCGGAAGATGAGCCAATCTTTTATCTTGAAAAAACGACTCTACATCATTAATGCTTATTTCCTTAATGTCAGCGCTATTAAGCGGTGCTTCATCTGTTAAAGTGAATTCAATTGATTGCTCACTTATCGAAAAAGTATTATCATCACTAAAAAAGCCTGTTGTTCCGATTGAATAAAGATTAGTGAAGTTATTTAATGATGACTCAAGTAATATCCCGGCTTGGCTAGCAAACGCAGACCCGGTTATAACCTGAAGATACTTGTCAGATGAGCCTGACAAAATTTTACCGCTTAACACACCTAAATCACCAGCTGGGAAGGGGGCTAATAAACCAGAATCATCTGCTTCAAAAGTTATCATATCCTGTGGTAAATTGCAAGCCTCAAAGTAAATTCTCTTGCTAGCATCATCAGCTTGCCCTAAAGAACTGCTAGCCTGATAAAAACTAGAACCATCAGTAAAAGTGGCAAACTTAACCTGGAAATCTCCAGATGCAAGCTGGCGACGACCCTCTAGCGTGAGGATTGTATCCATTATTCGATTCTTGTTATTGAGTATTCCTGCCATCTTTATTAAATATCTAATTAAAAAATGTATTAACCACAATGATACGTGCAGCTTATCCTAGCGGTTGTAGCTGGGATGTCTTGCCACTCTTTAATTAACTCTCCTTCTTCATTAGTTTCGCCTGTCTCTATCTCCACGCGGTTCGTGACAATAGACCAGTCTATATTGTCTGTAGCTTTTGCCACAGTGTAATTCATTAATTGAGCTTCTTCTTGTTTCATGCCGTGACCCTGCACATTGGACGAGCAGATATAGTCTCCTACTTCAATATTTCCTCCCTCATTACAAACAAGTATGTATCCGTTTCCGACAGAGTGTATTCCACAATCTGAATTGATACCTATAGTACTTGGGATTCCGTATACTCCAATAACTGTCTTATCTTTTGCAAATGTTGTTTCTTCAATGATGTAAATCGGCTCCTGGGCGTCTTTGTTTACGCCAACTATTTTAACAATAGCATTTCTTGAAGGAGTCGCTTCGCCGCTATAAAGACCACCGTGGGCCCCGGTAAAGGCGTTGTATGCAACTGCACCGTCATTCAATGTAATGGTACCCTGTGGATAGCTTGAGCCGTTATCAAAAAATCTTTGTAAGTACTGTGTATCATACTGACTTCCACCAACAGGTGAATATATGTCTATACAGGGGTACCTAGAGCCGTCGTCGCTAGAGACAAGCATAAAACTCCACAGAATAGTCCACTCGAGTGTATTGCCTGAATCCCTATATGCTCTTAGTTTATGTGAAGTTCCGCTAGCTGTAAACGTAAACGAGTCTACAGAAAAGTTGTAGAAATCACCGGCATTATACACAGGATAATTGCCTGCTGCAGAGCTGCCAGCTGTCGATAGCTCGACAGTGTGAATTGTCGTCCAACTGCCTCCATCGGTCTGCAATTGCCAATGGATCTCATCGGCTGATTCCCAAGTTGTGCTAGCTTTAATTCCGCGATACCTAACGTACCAGCCGCCTGCCCCAAATGTGTTATCCATTGTCCATATGCATTGTGGTGATGCACCAGAGTCATTTGCAATTTTAAGACCTTCGACTGTCATAGAGCCACCAAAATATGTATACGTCGTTGTATCATACTGAAGCACAGAGGCACCTGATCCTACGTCGAAAGTCCACTGGGATGTATTTAAAGAAGATCCATTTGATATAAAGTTTGGATAATTGCCAGCGCCCTGAAGGGCGGTCAAACCGATAGTGTTCTGCGTAAAATAATGAGTTCCTGCTATGCTTAAAAAGTCATTAACATCTTTGGCAGTCGTTACTAAATTGTTATAGTCCGGTGTTCCAACGCCCCTATAAAATGGACGATCATCAATATAGCCTTCTCCATCTGAGGAGAGAATAATATTTGCGCCGGAGTCCTTTATATCGTTTCCAGCCACTGTCAGATCACCGACAATTGTCGTATTTTGTGACCCATCAAAAGTAATAGCTGAAAGCCAGGAAGAATCTCCAATACTGTCCCCCAATACATAAAGGTAGTTGTCGGTAATAATACTACCATCTGCATTAATAGCCCCTGCACTTGATATGGTCACGCCAGATGAACCGTATCCTCCACCCACCTTTAAGCTCTCGCACTCAGCACTTCCACCCATCTTTAAGCTCTCACACTCAGCACTTCCACCCACCTTTAAGCTCTCGCACTCAGCACTTCCAGTAATAATTAAATTACCTGTCACTGTCAGATCACTGACATTGGCCGCAGTTCCAACCTTAAAGTCGCTGGGACATGCAACTAGACTAACATTCCCATCACTGTCGACCTTCTTTATAAATGCCAGTTTAGTAACATCATTGTTGGTGAGCTTGGTCATTAGATACTCACGACCGTGAGGCCAAGATCTGCCGGAATGATTGGGCCGCGGTTTCTAGCGACACCGTCAAAATATGGTAATGATGATGTAACAAATTGACTTAAGTTAGAACATGATGTTTTAGATGGTGACTCAGATGTGCCGTCAGAGGAGACGAATCGTGCCTGAACTGGTGATGAAGATATTGTTGATCGACCTAATTTACTTGTTAGGAATCTAGTGTCAAGGCGTTGTTCAAGCATATCCCTGAACTGGCCGTAATTATGCTGACTAAATTTACAAGATGGTGACTTCTGATTCGCATGATATAGCCCATACTTATAACCACGAATTGGAAAATTTGTTTCTGAATAAACCAAGCCGACTTGGCTTGTGGATATCATACCAACAGAACCTGATATATCATCACCTATTCCATAAACTATATTTAAATTTGCATCATATGATGCCCCTCCTATGGTGGGAAAAAGTAATTGATTTGTAGGGCTAAAATAATCAATAAATCCGTGTGTGGCGGCACGGTGTGTTGGCATTCCAAATCCTAGAAAACCAACGCCGGAGTACATAGGAGCAGGACCTGTCTGATTCATCCTTCTAGCAACATTCGAAAAACTAAATGGGAATGAGTATGACCATCCCCGAGCTGCAGCAACGGGGACAGAATCATACTCATCTAAATAAATCGCATAATAACCCACTAGTGGTATCCGCTGTGCACCCATCGTTATAGCAAGCTCTATTGGATCGGGAGGAATACTGTCATAAATTACCTCAGAAGTATCTTCATTTATAATAGCTCTAAGAAATGAACCCGGGTGCCTTAGGACTGTCAAATCGCTTAAGCTAAGTGCCGTTCCATTTGTGTCATGTTGTATCTGGCCACCCGACCATACACCATCCGACTTCTCGCCCACGACTTTTCGATCTTCAGTTATGCTTCCAGTCACCACATTACTAAACATACTACCACTAAATTGCTGCCTAGGCTCCGTGTCAAACTGGTCCAGCGGCGGTCCGTGAAATCCAATGAACTCGTGAACGGCATCGGATGTCAGCGGTTGGTTTAGGCCGTCGTGATGCTCATGTGCTTCTGTTATTAAAGATCCGTATAACGTTAATTTGCCTTTACCAGGCAGTACTTGCATATTTGGCCCTGTACCACCGTCTGATGCTCTTTGCCAGCCCATGGGCATTGGAACTTGCCATCCAAAAATAAGGTTATCCTCAGGCTTTAATAGGTAAGGACTAGTAATATCGTAGTCTTCAAATGTTGTTATGTCATAACTGTCAGTTGTTCCCTGCCCGGAACCAACTATTCCAAAATCCCGCATTGATCCGCTAATTGTGGCACCCGGTGTGTTGGATGTTAGGGCTCTGGCACCTGCCAATTCAATACCTGGACGAGTTCCCTGATAGTTTGTGGAAATTACAAGTCTATCGCTCGAATTGTCAGGCCATTTAGAAATTCTATAGACAGGACCTGATGTAAATGAAGGGACTGTTTTAACTGTTCCTGACATCACAAACGATGCAGTCATAGGTACAGTTGCCGCATTGGCTTCTATATTCACTTCACGACCTAAGCCACCGGTGGATATTGCTCCGCTCATAAATGTTTCGTCAGTAGCGCCGTATCTAAAAATCGTCGCTTGGCCATATGTCACCAAGTCCCTGTATGTATCAACATTAGTATACTGTCCGGCTCGACCTAATTGTGTGCTTGACGGAATAAGAATTGGAAATGATATACTATCAGTAGGCACACCAGCATTATTTAAATTTTGTGTTGGATAAGTCGGATAATTTGTACTCATGGGATTTCGTTGATTTAGAATAAAAAACGACATAATGGATGCCCTGCCTTTTGTATCCCTATCTTCTACGATTCCTCCTGCAGATGGCTTAAACATTGCGTCTCTTGTGCTTACATCTGTTCCAACAAAATAAGCTGCCTTAAATTCATACACAAACTTTTCAACTAAAAAAGGCTTATCTAATACGCCGCTCATGGGATACAAATGTGATGAAGTCGCATGATATCGTGTATCAGATGGAAACCCAAAAGAGCTTATTGGTCGGCATTGGGCGATTAACCCCTCAGATATTAATTCAGTACCTCTGCTAAAACCAACAGTTCCTGACTTTGTCAACATGGCTGTTGTGCCTCTGTCACCGGTCTTAAATACTGTAGCTGATGGAATTCCTGAGCCGATTCTTTGATATTTTCTATCACTAAAATTATAATAAACCATTGGCCAGACATTAGGGCCTTCGCTAAGATCCTCCGCTGATTTCGCTGCGGCGGGATTAGATCCTGATATAAATCCAAAAACTTCATGTGATACAGGATTTAAGTCAATCTCTATCTTTGTTTTACTCCTAAGTGGTGCAGTAAATCCAAGGCCGACATCTGCTACTGCTGAGCCCGTCAAATAAAATGGATCAGTAAAGGCAGATTTTGTTGACGCATATAGACTGTCATCCACAAATGGTTTTAGATCCTCGCCAGGTGTGAACATGATATTAGCGTCGGCAACACCCTTACGAACTATGCCTGTGGCCTCTATGGTAGCATTGGTATTAGGCGTAGCAACTGACTGACTGATATAAGCAGCATCGGCTAGCTGTAAATTTGTTGGATATGATGTAGTAACATTACTGTTAAAAACAATTGATTTTGTATCATTAAAATTTATTGCATATCTGCCTGTTCGACCTGGGTCACCTATTCTAGACACAGTTGGATATGAGCTTGTAGCATTATCTTTTAATTGAAGAATTGTCCTTGGTGGATTGCTTATAACACCAGATCCAGTTATGTATCCTCTTCCTAAACTACTTCCTGTCAAATATATTCTTGGCATTACTTTTTCAATCCTCCAAATGCCACTGAGTCTGTTCCATATGGAGTATTACCATATATGAATCCGGCTGTTGCACTAATCATATCATTGCCTAGCATAACTGAAAAGCTTCCGCTCATACCTAGCACGGCATTTATCATATCACTCCCTGATACGGCTGATACTGGGCTATCTAAATACACACGAGCCCGAAAATCTCTATCTGTAAACGGAAAGATTTCAGCTCTAGTTTGTGATATTATGCCAGGCATATTTATTGATCCATCAACAGCAGAGCCCATATATTCAGGGTAATCTATAAATGGCACTACTTTAGCCGGGGCTTTATAGTTGTATATTTGCACCTGACTAGAGCTAGCATCATACGAATCATCATTTCCTGATTGCCAAGTGCCAATAATACGGTGTGCGTAATAATAGCCTTCTAGTGTAGTCAACGCCGCTGCTTTTCGAATCACTAAAGGCTCAATAACACCATCCATTATATCTTGCCCAATAAATGGCGAATCAGCTCCGACATCAGGGTATATCTTAGCTGCTCCGGCGGCATTTATAAACTGAACAGGATTAAACTTCTCTATATCTTCATATGGTTTAGAAATATCAAATTTAGATGGTTGTCCAAAAATAGTACTCTCTTGCAAGCCAGTTGGTGTTAACTGATTTGCTGACTTCATCTTCGGAAACATACCTTGAACAAGGTCACGCTCTGTTACTATAGAGACACCTTGTCTAAATTTGTCATAAGCAGTTGTATTGATGCCCCCACTAATAGGTAGTGCAACTGTACGAACATATGGTGCTTCATTAAATGGTGTAATAGCCACTAAAACCTCCTAATATCGCCTACAAATTGCTGTAGCAGGATTATACCTTTAAGTCCCGATCTATTATTTTCGCCCATGTACATATCAGTAAAATGATATTCCATCTTAGGACGCTCTAACATATGAGATTCAATAACAAAATTTGTGCCTAAATAGTCTGTCTTGCGCGGAACTAATTGTTCAATTATTTGACCGACCGATGTATCAAACCACTTGAAGAATTCAAAAAATCCCTTTAAGTTCATCTTATCAGTTAATCTATTAAAGTAAACATCTCTCAAATCTTCAAGGCTTGGATAATCAGGTGAAAACAGCAAATCAGGATTACCTATGCTATTATTTAAAATTCCCAATGTACCAAATATCTTAATCATATCCTCATTTAGCGCATCGACAACTGAAAACTCTATCGAAAACCTAGAGTCATCTGTCGGTGCTTCTGATCTAAGAATTTCATATATTGGTGCCACCTGGGCATACTCATAGTCTTCTAAGTAAGATGAGTCTTGAAAACTTCTAGGTCTAATTTTTTCAGTAGTTGCTGCCTCTGCAAATCTTGGGGAAATCATGCTATAATAAAATTGCTCAGGCTTTATGACCCTTTTAGAGGCTTCGAAACCCGAACCTGATAGGATATATAGGAATGTACCTGGGGACGCCCCTGTTGACCTCCAGGGACCTCCTGCAGCACCTGATGGAGTTAACTGCTGGGTGAAATCAAATATTTCAATATTTCCTAATGTATTAGATTGTGTCACCTGCTGATCTGTAGATGTATCCATCCGGAGCCGCTGGAATGTGCCTGTTAATTGAGTATCAAAATTGAAGTTAATAAGTGGATCATTAACACCAACTGATTTGAAGTTTATTGTATGCTCGCGCCATTCTTTAAGATTCAAAGCCCTTGACCAAAATCGCATTTGCGTAACTTGGCCTGCAAAGTCGGTTGTTCTGGTAATATCATCACATATTTTGCTATTAAGATATGGGTCAGTTGTCCCTACTGAATCAATACTCTGCGAACCTATTACAATAAAACTACCTGATGTATTTAGGCTTCCAATATTTTCAAGTCCGTTATTAGTAACAGCAGTATCTCCATATTCGTTATATAGCGCGCCTGTTACATAATACTCAGCAATTTTACCAAAGTTCTGCCTAGAACAACGAAGAAAGTATGATGATGAAACTGGTGATGAGCCATATGGTAAGCTTAGTGATGGATCATCAAACCTGTGCCTACCAAATGAAACATTCCATTTTTTGCCATCAAATAAATTTGAACCTGTTATTTCTAATTCAAAACAGCCTGTTGGTTTTACTACTGCTCCCTTTGGCCTAGCGAATAGCTTAACTGTTGGATTTGAACCGGATATTAATACAAGGTTCATAATCAAGCCATGCTGACCTCCGTTACTAGCTGCAGAACCTGTGGCATGTAAGCGACATAGACTCTGGGTACCTTGATAGGAGCCTGTCATAAGAACAGGAAATTTATATACCCCTTCATATGTAAATGAACCAGATGTAAACAAGCCGTCGCTTGGGTTATTTGAAATTCCGTGGATTGGATTATTAATCTTATCAACAAATGTACCACGTGGGTAGGGCCAACCTACCTCAATCCTGCTGCCTGATAGATATGAGCCCATTATAAATGGCTTATTGCTAGGTATACCTTGCGCATTTAGCACTGGCGTTATATCAGCCATTGAACCAGAAAAGTCTAACATTGTAGATACTTCAGACTTAAATTGCCTTGACACGTCTAGCGCTGCTTTTGTTGGTCCTCCAAATTCTCTAATTCTAAAATTATTATCAGGCTCAATGCCTATTGATCTAATAAGCGACTTAACAGAATATAAAGTGCCCTTAGACTTTATAATGGAGTTGATATTGATAAGAATTCTTCTCCATATTTCATTTTGAATGTATTTAAGACTTCCTGATTGAGATCCGATACTATCAGTCAAGTCGTTGCCTTCAAAAAATTGCTCAAATGAGGCATTTTTAAACAACCCAGGGAGTGAAACACCATAGTGAGACGCTAAAAATTGAAGGAACTGATCCGGAACATTGTCATACCTTTGATAGTCAACTGCCATTACATCAGCAAATGAATCGGCCATCATTTTCATTTCATCAAAGAACTTAGCCCATGTGTACAAGAAGCTAGACATTACCTGAGCAGTTCCAAGCTTACCTGAACCTGGAATTGAAGTTCCCGAAAAATCGTCTATAATAGTTCCTGATTCTGAACTAAATCCTTCAAATGCCTGCCCCTCTAGAAAGTAATGCGGCGGAATAAGACGGGTTATTAAATTAGGATTCCTATCATCATATATGCTTGCACTAGTTAATAAGTCAGTGTTCAAACTAACAGCACCTTCAAATGTCGGGAATAGGACTGGATTCTTTGCATCCCTCTCGGCTGTCATCGGATTTATTAGGCCTTTTGTTTCCCTTAATGATGATGTGAATTCCGTGACCGCTGTATGTAATGAATTGCCAGAACTATCTAGCACAATGTTATTAGAGGTATATGATCCTGTTGGCTCATTAAATTTAAAATAAAGCTTTAAATCAGATGATGGCCAAATATTTCTAGTTCCTAACTCGCGTTGATCATTTATTCCGCGCTGAGAATGGAAAAATCTGAATTCATCTAATGCTCCTGACATTGTTTGCTGAGGTATGAAACTTAGTGATTCGGGTGCTGCGTGATTATGCGTTGATCCTGACCCTATTAAAAATTGAGTAAATCCTAAATTAAAATTATCTATATTTGACGAAGCGCTTGACGTTGCTTCTAAAATAGAGTCTTTGTATATTTCTAGCCTAGATGATGCCAGGGTTCGATTTAGCACAGTGCAAATATGGTTAAATTTTCCCTTTTCAACTTGAAGACTTGCGGATATAACCTGTGATCCGGAAGATACAGCGAAAAATAAATTGCCTGCTGATGTTGAAGCCGATTCGGATAAAAACAATGAAAAACCTGCGGAAGCATCATCATTTAATTTTTGAAAAATTACTTGATTGTCATTAACTTGTTCAGGCACATATAATTGCATTTCAGCTGAAAATGGTCTTAAGTCAGGATTAAGAACACTTTCGCCTGTTGTGTTTTTAGATAAATCAGGAAAAAGATTGCCTGCTGAATCTGTTACACTTATATATGATCCACCTGATGTACCTGATGAACCAGAAAAATGCAAAAAACCTTTGTTTTTTGGGAATCTTCCAAGCACATAATTTTCAAACCCAGTTAAACTATCTAAAAAGACACTATATTCATTTTCGCTACCATCAAATGGGAACTCATTAATAATCCTGTCAAATGCGACATTAACATTAACTTGAGCTGATGAAAAAAATGTAAAGTTCTTAAATGCGCTATAGTCGATATTTAACTGTTGGCTAGATTTTATTCCTGAGCCTGGGGCATCATATCGAAAAGATGATGTGCTGCCTACACTGCTTATATTAGATATAGAATTAAAATCTTTAGTTGTTGCCGAGCCTCCAC
>UEXM01002978.1_pt1 | contig 11344 bp, 14 predicted proteins | sample 1796661 | NCBI WGS metagenome assembly UEXM01 (sample SAMEA4772469, study PRJEB27181) | metagenome
CCGTACCTAAGTCAGTTAACGCTGAGTTAGATACCGGCTGCGTTGTTGCTGAGCCGTCTACAGTTACAGTTCCTGCTAATGATACAGGTACTTTTCCTGTCGCACCCATTGCTGTATCTACTTTTGTCAAAGCTGAGTTAGATACTGGCTGCGTTGTTGCTGATCCATCTGTAGTCAATGTTATGTTTGACGCTGCGATAGTAATATCTAATTTATCATCATTTATAGATTGACCTAACTCTGTTAGTCCACTATGAAAAATTTTAGTTTTATTATTCTCTATTGTAGAGTCTTGTTTTTGTAATATTTCATCTTCTATATTTTGATTTGTAATTTCTGGCATATTTACCTCCTATTGGTTGTTAATGTGAAGTTAATTACTTCATTCGCATCAAACACATTTGTAATTTCAATAAATAAAGCTGTTAATTTATCTTCAAAGCTATTCATAGTATCGCTACCTGTTGCTACAGCATTTTCTGCGGAAGCGTATAAAGTAAGATTTGGGTCTCCAAAAGAAGAGAAAATATTATCTAAAGTCTTATTTACTAGACATATAACCATATCTCTGTCTTTATTTATTACATACCCAAATTTGTTTGAGACTTTGTAATCAACCACTATTGGGCTAGACATCCCCTTATTTCTAAACCCAACATGATAAATCTGATTTAAATTATCTGCTAAATTAGTTTCAACCTTAGTAATTGACTTGAAAAATAGAGTTGAAACAAATTCTGTATCTGCTGCATTTATGGTAACTTCAGAAACAATAGATTGTCCGCTAGCCCCTTCTCCAGAAATTCTAATTATCTTCCCATCGTCTGTTCCGTCGTTAGCTCCATTAGTAATTGTAATTATTGGTTGATGGTAATGCTTTAATTCACCTGCCTGCAATTCACGATCATCAATATTAAATGCTTGGTCTATAGCTAACGCTCCATTTAAATTTGCTGTTTGTGATTGTATGTTTCCAGTTAATCCTACAAATAATCCATTTATGTCATTTATAGGCCTTAATGTATATGTTCTTTGCATAATTCTCCTATTCGTGGGTAAAAACTACTTTTAAATTATCACCGTTCTGCAATACGCCTGTGTTTGTAATCTCAATCAAGAACCCTGATAACGTATCTTCAAAGCTATTCATACTATCTTGATTTGTAGCTATAGCATTTTCTGCTGTAGTATATAAAGTGGTTCTTGGATCTTTTATATTTGTATTTGTAAGGCTATCTAACGTTTTATTAATTTTATATGTAATATCTCCCGTTACATTAGCTACGTAACCAAACCTAGGGTTTTTTTCATGATCTACAGGGATTACTCTTGAAATACCTTGTCCTGAAATTCCAAAACTGTAATTTTGATTTACACCTCCAAAAATAGTTCCGACAGACTCTATAGTTTTAAAAACAGCCTCTGTATTATAAACCGTATCTGTATCATTTATTTGAATTATGTCTAATATATTTTCATTGTTTGTAGATTTTCCACTAAAAAACACATTCCTTCCATCATCTGAAGCATCATTTACACCGCCTTCTAATGTCAATGTCCCTTTATACAAAAAATCTACATCACCGTCTGTTTTGTGGTCATCTATATCAAAAATACCATTGACCGCTAGAGTCCCTGTAAAGTTGCCATTCAATAAAATAACACCTGTTTGATTTTGTGCTAATCCTTGTAAGCTATATATTGGATTTATTATATATTCTTGTTGCACTTATTTTCCTTTTTTTAATCTAATAAATACTCATTTAAAAAAATATTTATTACATTAAGTAGTTAAAGGGTGGGGCTAACCCCACCCTTACCTTTACACTCCCTAACGACTCCCGTAAATTAGAGATGGATCTGTAATTCCTACTGCGTTTCTAAACGTTATTCCAAACTTTTCAGCCTGAGCATGTTCGTCATACCAACGACGCATACGCTGACCTTCTCTCTTCTGACATACAATTGGAGCTGTATCACGCATTCCTTCGCTACATACAATAAACCAATAATCAGGTGTAGTTAAATAATGTGAAACAACGATATCAGTTTTATTTGAGTTAAAAACGTTGATATCATTATTGTTTGTACCCGGCTTTAAAGAAGAGTCCATAATTTCTTTAGCAACTCTTTCAAAGGTCGGACTAACAATAAGTTTTGATTTTTTCAAAACTCGTCGCTTCCCATTTATATCTTGTGCATTCGCAATTTGAACACTTAATGCATCAAATGAAGTAAATGAACAATCAGCATCTACTCCTAAAGTATTTGAATAAGTAGCTCCTCCCGGTGCAAATGTGTGAGTGGCACTTATTAATGGCTGCCCATCAACATCTGCAAAAGCTGCATCAAATGCATTATTGTAAGCAGATGCTGCGTGAACTTCTAATGTGTGATTTAAAGATTCTGATAAACCTAGTGGAATATCTTTAATAACACCATATAACTCATCGTCAACTGCCTCTTGTGATACTGAAGTAGTTAATGAATAAGTTTTATTCACGATTGTACGTCTATGTCCAACTTTAAGAACATCTGATTCCGCTTGAACATTTTCTGGTTTTTCAGAAATTAATCCGAATCCATGAACGTTGTTATAGTTTTCCGAAGCCTTGCTCGAAGTAGTAACTTTTGCTAATTGCTTATACTCACCTTCATACTGATTTACACCAATTGAAAAAACATTATCTAATCCTTTTTCAAAATATTCCGGTAAGGTTGATCTAGTCTGTGTCATTATTTATCTCCTTATAGTGCCGATGGGGTACTGTTATATTTGTGAAGTGAGGGAGTAACAATAACTTCGAGTTCGTTTTCACCCCAAGTTGCTGAATCTGATTTCCCAACTAAACGGACTTGGTGAAAATCACCTGCACCTGCCGCAGCTGTATCGTCTAGTCGTACATTGTTAACACCTGTTTCGGCATTACCTGCAATAGTAAAATCGAAATTATATTGTTTACCAATATCGGCCTCATCTAGGTTAGATCCTGCTGCTAATTTAATTGCAATTAACTGATTTGGTGAATCTGCAACAATAACAGTACCTGCTGTAGTTCCAGGTATTGTTGGTACTGGGAATCCAGTATCACTAAATAACCCTATAACATAACCAATAAATTCTGATTCTTCGTTATCTGCTGCTACTACTGGCTGAACCAATCCTGCTTCTAGTTTTACAGGTGAGCCGATAAATAATGCATTCGCATCTGCTGGATCTATTGTGTATTGTCTACAAGGTGTTGAGCCTCCGGCACTGCCTAGTACCTCTCTTAGTTTAATTGACATTTTTTTCCTTTGTTATGAAGTTATTCTACTGAATATTTGTGAGAGATTGTTCTGTGTTCAGGCCTAACTTCTTTAAATTTATTTTCAATATCTAAACTAGTTATACTTTTTCTTTTTCTTACGAGTTCCCATTTCTCAAATTTTCTCAATGGCTGTTTCATTAAAACTCTATCACCATTAAAAATATCTCCACTTTTTTCAGTAGAATGCATTTTCATTGAGTAATCCATATATGTCTTAACCATAGCTTTCACTTTGTCTGACTCTGCGTTAAAATCTTCAAAGGTTGCATATACAAAATCTTGATATATGTGACGACGGATATTCTCACCATGAAGTGCATCATGATTAACCCATTTGAGTCGATAACCTTCTAACTTAATATCCGCAGATTGATCATATAATGAATAATCATCTAAAGAATCAAAATCGTTTTCTAGTTCAGGAATAGCAGATTCTAAATCTGAGTTGCGAACTTCTGATTGCTCTGACTCTTGAATTACTTCTTTATGCTTATTAGTAGATTCACTCTCAATGTCTACTATATTGCCCGCATTTTTTTCGTTCAGAACATCTTTGTCCGAAGCATCGACATCTGAAAAAACATCTTCAGTCGATGGATAAGAAGAGTTTTTTTCTTCTGCTTTTATTTTACTATTTTTCTTTGCCATTTTCCACTCCTTTTTTAGTTATTTTTAGCTAATTCTTGCTTTGCCCAAGCATCAATACATTTATCACGATCACCATTGTAAAAATTACTCAACATATGATAAGCCATATTCTTTTCGTCCATAGTCATATTTGATTTATAATCTGTTATGGTATTATCCCCTGAACTAGTAACATCGCTTTGACCTACCATTGCACTGCTTTCCATGTTATTTGGATTTCTAGTTACATTAAAAAAGTCTTGAGCATCTCTTCCTGCATAATTGTAAGCCTCTTCTGCGCTATACCCTTTTTCCTTATACATTTCATATGCACTGTCTGCACGTTGCGTTAGTTCTTCATTCTTACCGTGCCATGGATGCATTAATTTAAATGCATCTTTAAGTTTATCCTCTTTAGAAGGCTCTACTTTAGCTGTCTGTTTTTTTACTGACTCATTATTTTGTTTTTTAAGATCTTCAGCTTCCGCTTTAAATTTAGCTTCAAACTCACTATAAAGAAGTCCTTTTGCTTTATCTCTCATTTCAGCATCTTGCTCTTCCCAGCTCTTATTAAACATACTTTCAATTTCAGCAACTTTCCCAAAAAACTTCTGCTCATTTTGCTGTTTTTCTTGATTCTTAGTAAAGCTTTCTAATTTACCTAACACTTCATTTTGCTTACTAAAACCGTCTTGTAGCTTTTGCATCTCTTGTTTCAAACTTTCGTTTTCACGTTCTAAACTCTTCTTTTCACCATAAACTTTCTTGAACCTAGGACTGTCTACTGGTGGCTCATGTTCTGTTTTTGTGGTCTCTTCTTTTTGCTCTTCCATTTAATTTTCCTATATCTTCATGTGGCCAATATCTTCAAATGATTCTAAATAACTTTTTATTTCTTCATCTGAATAGTAATCTGTCATTACACCAATTATGCCCGTGTCCTGAACAATCAAAAACTCTTCATCGTCTTTAGATTCTGGAATCATATCTTTTCTGACATAAGTAACGTTTCCACGATTTAGCATTACAACGTCACCTTCTTTTGCTCCGTTTAAATACTCCTCACGACACGCTTTACCTATCTTGATAATTACTGCATAGCCACTATGCTTTGGGTACTCAGTAGTTAATGCTATTCCACTAATAGCCGCTTTTCTAAATTCTTCGGGAGGGATTGACCTCATTAAAATGTAGTTTCTACTAGGTATGAATTTACAATAATTGTCCGGTATTAAACTGCTACATTTTCCTATCTTACTCATCCATAGCTCCTTTCGACCTTTCTTTATCCTCTTTTATCTCGTTTACATACTTATGAATTATGTTTTTAGCAAATTCATAAGACTGTATAGCACTTTTTCTTTCTCTAACTTTAAATGCTATTTCTTCTAACGTAATGTTCATAATTGGTATGCTTTGGATGTCTTTTAATTGATCTATTACTGAATCAAGTTCTTTGAAATAAGATTTAGTTTTATCATCTGACAACCATTCCATCCATTCATCTATGTCATAGTTTTGTAACATTATTTTCTCCTATTACTGACTTTGTTGTTGATTAGAATTTATTAAATATAAATAACTAATATGCTCTTTTTCGTGCTGTTCTAATAATTGCATTCCTCCTTCATCTAACTGACTTATAAATTGACCCTGTTTAAAATTTTCAATCACTTGAAGATGTTGCGCATGATCTTGTTCCGGTAGAACTTGGGGAGCTTCCCCTCTAATAATCATAGATAACTCTTCTTCTTGTGATAAATTTAGTGGAGCCGGTGGCTCTGGTGGGGCTGGAACTTGAGATAAATAATTTAACTTATCTTCTTTCATCCCCAATGCTGATAACAATTCTTTCATTGCTACCATTACCTTGTTAGGATCGTTTGCTGTTATTGGATTACTCATTACTAATTGATATGCTTGCTGAGCTTGAAAGACTCGCTCTGAACGACTCATAACATTTGAATCTGTTGTAAGCTGGATCCCATAATCAAACGCTTTTGAAAAAGTTTGAATTATATCTTGTAACATCTGACTGTATTCAGACGTATCCTGAGGAGGATTTCCTTCTGTAACAAAAAATACTTCCTCTACTTCAATATGCTTTACTACTAACTCATAAATTGCCTCTACCTCTTTTGTTAACGAGTCATGTAACTTTGTCACAATGAAACTAGGTACTTTCATACTCTCATTCATGACCCCATGTATCGCTGCCGCTGGTGTATCTGAACTAGGTAATTTACCCTTACTTAAATCATTAACACTTGTCACATTTTCGATTTGATCTTTTAGCTCTTTATACAGTAAAAACATTACTTGTGACGGCTCCTTAAATGGGAACTCTTTGATCTTTTGATTTATATTTTCACCATGCGTCTTAAGCTGTACAAAATGGTTTTCCTTAACTTTTATGTTTGTACCACTAATAATTGCATCGCTATCTACAAAACCCGCTGTCATTGAGTTTTTGCGACCTGTATCTATTAATATTCGTAATATTGAACTCGCTGACTCACATAGATCATGCAACAATAATCCATACCCTACCCCCCTTAACGTATTAGGCTGACTTAACATCGTAAAATGTGAAAACACTTTATGGGGCTTACCTGTTGCCGGATTTATGTTTTCTATAATACGCAATAATATTGAATTGTTACGGTTTACTGTAACAATATAAGGCTTCTTTTTATTTTCTTGCTTCTTATCATAATCATGTAAATTTAAGTGTATATAGGCCTCATAGTTTTCATACTTCAACGTCTCTATATTTGACATCGATTCATCTATCCCCGAATTATCATTTTCAATCTTCTGTAACTCGTTTGTCGAATCAAACGCTGTTGCCTTTGTCTCGATTAAATCTTTATAGTTTTTATTGTAATAACCAACTAATCCTTTACGCTGGATCTGGAACCCACTCTCTCTTAAAATGTGCGCATATCGCTCACTCTCTTCTATTGAATCATCTGCATTAGATATAATGAAATCTACCGTACTAACATTTTTGACATTGATTTTTTCCTCGACCGGATCCCAAAATATCTTTCTGAACTGCTCACCATATATAGGAACATTTAACATCGTGTTTTGTAGATTTTTACGATAGTCTGGAATCTTATGGTTCAATATGTAATTCATATATGATGCTTTTTTACGACATTTGACCTCATAATCTGTGTTTTGTATCGCATCGTTATGCTTTACTATGCTCTTTGGATCCACTAACATCGGATAGGCCAACGCCTGAAACTCAGTACATACTTGTGGAAATAATGTCACCATCGCTTGTGATAACTTTCCTAAATCTGTCTCCTTCTTTGGCCTGTTTTTTAACGTATAGGCCTCTGCATATTTCTCAGCATTCTTTACATGCTCAGCCATATTAGATCTGTCTTTATCAATTTTTGATACTACTTCATGCGCTAAAATCTCTTGCGCTGCCTTACTTAACTTTATCTCTTTTATCTCTTTTCTCACTTCTAGCTCTCCTTATTTTCTAATGCCTCTTCAACAACATCTTTAACCTCAGATACCCCAACTAAATCAGTTGAAATATCAATAATTTCCTCCAACTCTGGTATGTCTCCTTTAACTAATCCCTTAGCCATATTTAATGCTTTAATTGTCCCTCTGACTCCACTTAATAAATTAAACATACCTGACTCTCCTTAGTACCCATTCAATGACTCTTCACGCTCACTTACCTCTTCCTCATACTCATGAACATCCACCTTATCTGTATATACGCGCTGCAATAATGCCAAACGATACCCACCCTCACAAAAATCATCATGCTTCTTACTGGGCTCTTTATGACCTGTGTTGTCGTTTATCACATAACGCCAGTTCTGATACTCACGTATCGTGTTTACTAAATCGTTGAATATAAAATACCTAACTATCCCTTGAGAACTCATTAAATAACTATTTATGTTGATTATCCCTTGGGACTTCTGCTTAGACCCCACCGCAACATGGATCCCGTGCGGGGTTAATTGATTCATTAATATATTCCATGTTGTATTTGTACGCTCACCATTACACTTACTTAATGGGTCTACCAATACCGTATCTACCCTTAAATTATTTAACTTAATTGTCTCTAATATACTGTCAACTATGTCCTGTCCATTTCCATCTATATTGTTCTCAAATATTAACCACTTCATATTGTTCTCACACGTCGCTTGATATATCACCGCATGTGGCTTTGCTGGATGGACATCTACATGGATATCTACTATCCAATTCGTTGGAATTGCACGTCGCTGTACAACATGTAAATCACGACTAAACTTTGGAAATACCCTTGTTAACTCACCTAAGTTTTCACCAAGTATTCTCATTCGATACTCTTCTTCAGAATATTTTTTAGCCGTCTTATCTATAGACTCTTGCGTTAAGCCATGGCCCGCATTGTCACTAGCTACCGCTTTTAATACAAATATCGATGGGTCAGGATTCCCATAATCATCTAATTTATTTATAATCTTATCTTCTATCCATGGCTCCTTAATAATTGAACCTGCTATAAGCTCTCGCCCATCTACATCCTGTAAACCTCGGATACATGCCGTATGAATCTCTTCTCTCGGTGGCTCATCAAATGTCAATAAATGCATGTATGACCCCTCATGTACCGAAGTGTCCGCTGTATTTGAGCCTATAACTATCTCACCAATCTGTTCTCCGTTTTCAAAAAATTTAAAAAGATGGTCTACACCTTGATTATTTTTAGTCCTCTTAACCTCAAACTTTTTACCCCATAGATTGCCGTCTATTATCTCTTTTGGTAATAACTCATCTATTAACGGTATCAACGTACCCTTAATGTGAGACTCCCATCCTTGGCCTACCCATTTAACCTTTATCAACTGCCCTTCCCAGCCTTTCATCTCATGAATCCATTGACCTACCTCATTTCTGTCTTGCCACGGCCAATGACCTAATATCGTTGCCAATATTATGCAAAAACTACTAAAAGTCTTTGAGATTCGGTTAGCTCCTGTTAATAAAAGCCGATCAAACTTAGGGTTCTCATACGCTGCAAAAATCTTTTTCTGCGGTGGATTATACTCCCACGTACCATGCTTTCCTAAATGCCCCATCCCCTTATGATTGAAGAATAATAACTTATTCTCCATCTGATACTTTTTTAGTTTTTCCTCTTCTATCCTCTTCTCAGCTTCTAACCGAGCAATCTCATACATACCCTCTATGTAATTTACGTATTCTTCATTATATTCTTCTGTACCATACAAACTAAGCTCATATTCTCTTACCTTCTGATAATGAGCCTCACCTCGGAATTCTTCCCATCTAGGCTTATTGTCTAACTTCTTTGGTATACTCTTCTTCTTGTTTGGATATTCTATCCCTGAAGTCGTTTGTATCTTTGTTTTATTTGTCATATGAATAATTCGCCATTTTGTGTTTTTTCGTACAGTTCTGACTATAAATAAAAGGTGCAAGACGGGGGGGCACCCCCCCTAGGGGAGGGGGACTAAACCTAGGGTGATTGGGTCGGGGTGCCTGTATGTTGTATAGGTTGCGTCCTGAACGCATCCTTTTGTTGTACTTATTGCATCTTATGCAAGCGCACAATTTTGGGACGTACTTTATAAACACGCTCAAAAAGATAAGGGAAATTGCAAAAGTAAAATATCGGTGGTCCATCATGTACCCTCTTTTTGCTCGTCATAATACTTATTTTGTCTTAATTTTTTGCGTTGTTCTTCGATATGGTTTAGATTTGTATTGATTTTCTTCTTACTAAATACTTGAATAGCTACGTTTTCCGTAGATTCTCCGTTAATTAAGCGTAATTTATCCTCAAATACCCCAAAAGACACCGCTAAATCTTTTAAACTTGCTTTCTCTATCTTTTCGGGGGTTACATTATCTAGTATTAAATGGTTCGAAGCTCGCAACTTTGTCGAGACATGCGCTTTGTACGCATCGGCCACTGCTGGGTTTATAAAGTTTTGGGCGTCGGGGTCTCTGAGTATACGTTGTACTTGAGATCTCGTTAACCTAGTGATATCTACTATCTCCGCAACGGCATACCCGCAAGATTTAAGCGTGATAATAAACGTTTTAAGCTCTGTAGGTATTGCCCTACTCATTAATTCATGTTTTTTAAGCTTATTTAGTGCTAATGTTGCTTCCGCTCGTGTCATTTCTCCCGGTTCACGGTTCATTCGATCTTCTTCCGTGTCTGAGATTATTTTAGCGTCGCCCTCGTAGATCTTATCTTTATGTATTCTAATATTATTATCCGAGCCCATTGCTATATTCCATGTCATAATACTCATCTAAGCTAACAAAATGGCTTAGTTCTCTTGTATCGTCGTATAATCCGTCTGAGATTTCTGATTTGTACATATCATATAATTCGAGGTGATCTTCTACTTTTTTAAGGCTCATTCTATAAATACGCCCAACTTGTGAAGGCTCACAATGTTCTTCGTGGATTAATTTATAAATATTTTCAGCGTGATCTAGGTTTATAGTTGACATAGGGTGGTTTTGTTCTTAAAATGGTTTTGTTGGGTTTTATTTTCAAAAATAAAGGTTTGTGAGCTGATAACTAAATAGACTTCCAAATGCTTTATTTATTAAATATTTTCCAATGTTCACTTAAAAAAAGAAGGACACAAATATGAAGCTTGCCCGCGACATTGTGTTCTTTTTTTTTGTATATTTTAAAAGTATCATAATTTTTCAATTAAACAAGCGTCTAGTGGTACGTAAATTAAATATACGTTGGAGTATATGATAATACTTTGTGAATATTTTTAAATCAGATAAAATCAAATTATGGTTGATGAAAAAAATGAAAAGTTAAACGATGATGAAAAGTTGTTCATGCAAAAGCTGGGACAAAGAATAAAAATAATTCGCTCCTCAAAAGAGATTAAACAAGCTACGCTGGCAAAAACTGTAAGTTGTTCTACCTCGTATCTTTCAAACGTTGAGCAAGGTAAACGGCTGATATCATTAATAATGTTACGCCGAATCGCTAAAGCCTTTGATCTAACGCTTACCGGGCTTCTAGGTGATTGGAATAAGATATATGTTGAAAAGGTAGATTTGGACTTTTAAACGTCAATAAATACCCTTTGAGTGATAAATTAATTAGGGCTTTCGCCCCTACTCTCTCTTTTCTTCTCTAAAATCTCTTTTTACTAAAAGGATTTTACTAATTCTGAACTTTTTATTTTTAAATATATATAAAACTAAAACTTATCTTAAGATACTTTTTATATATATAACTATTTTATTATAATTAACTATATATATATATTAAGATAAAACTTTTTTTCTCTATACACTCACAACTTTTTCTCAGATTAGTTAAATATCTCTATCAAATTTAACTATAATCACCTAAATTAGGC
>UEXM01000869.1_pt1 | contig 11337 bp, 15 predicted proteins | sample 1796661 | NCBI WGS metagenome assembly UEXM01 (sample SAMEA4772469, study PRJEB27181) | metagenome
TGCTCAAGCGAGGCTTCGAGTTTGGCGATGGCCAGTTGTATATCCTGTAAAGCAGTCATAACTACTCCTAAGTGAATGCCCATCTTAATCCTTTATGCTGCGCTTGATAAGCCTTGATATTTGCGATCCAAAATACGTCGAACCTTAGTACCGTACATATTTTGACCTTTGTACAAACTGTTGATCTGCTTGGCAATTTTGCTTGGAGCGAGACCTCGGGCGCGGAGGCGATGAATCGACTTCAATACCTTTTGCTCTTCTGGATGCTCAACCAAGCGCTTGCGAGTCTTGTTACCAATCTTCACAGGCTCGGCAATATATCCAAATGGTACGGACCCGCCAATAAAAAAACCACGCGAAGCCCAGTCAACCTTACCCTCGCCAAAACGGTCCTTGATGTTGGCGTGTTCAATTTCAGCAACCGCTGATAATACCATCAGCATGATCTTGTTGGCCATGTCGGACATATCAAAACGCGACTTCAATCCCTTCTCATCTTCAAACTTAGGGTAAACAATCGGCATATCTCCGAACTGCTCGCAGAAGAACAAGGTGATATTGGTCTCTTGCAGAACCGGGATCATCGATAGTAAATCGGAAGTTGATCGAGACAGTCGATCAAGGCGGGTGCAGACAATAACGTCAGACTCGTCCATCACATCAGTCATATCACGAGATCCGGGGCGCTCAAGAATATCGACCGTACCACTCACTCCATCGTCAATAAACCACTCATCTACCGGGCGATTGTACTTATTCTTAACGAACTCGCTGATCAAGGATTGCTGGGTCTCAATTGACACACCAGACTTCGACTGCTCTTTGGTTGAAACCCGGCAGTATCCGTAAATCATGTTGATCTGGGTAATAGGTCTAATCACTTGATTCCTCCCTTGTAACCATAGTCAGACATCTCCTCGTGCAACCGCTTCCAATCAATATCCAAAGGGGTGCGAGACAAGGCGCGATCCGCAAACATGACGTTACCATCCTTCACCAACTCGACGGCACGATACATCTTGGGTACACCGTCATACACAATCTCTATATCATGAAGCTTACAGGTGCGGCGGACGCGGTTGTAATACACTTTCTTTTCTTGGGCGCTCATTTTTACTCCTCAGTTAATATGAACGCATTAAATCACAGAAAGAGTCTATGTGCAAACAGTTGCACACAAACACGGCAAGAGGTACAATCCATGAGCAAGATCATTATTGAGCTTGATAAAGAAGAAGCAGAAGTTGTTTTAGAAAACCACGGGCAGATCGTTGATCTACTCGAAAAGATACTAGCGGAGACCAAGAAGAATGGAAAAATACTTCGAGACAATCGGGCGGGTGATGTTTCACATGAAACATAAGTCTTTGAGTCAGCAGAAGAAAGCTGTCAAACAGGCCATGCGAAGAGAGCATAACGCGGGTCCAGAATCAAACTACTTGTTCAGGCTTTGGAGAGAAGAAAATGAACGACATGTATGAGCTAGAGGAGTACCACCACGATGGCAATGTCGGCGCTTTCGTTAAAACCAGAAAGTGTGGTGAGGATTTGTTCGAGGAATTAATCGAACCGCGCATCAAAAAACTTGAAGATGACGGCACCTACTTCCACCTCTACCGGGTTTGCGGGGATCTTAGAGAGGTTATTCTTTAAAGAACCACATCAGAAGCACTAATCACCGCTTCTTGCTCTCGTTCTGGCAGTTTCCCAAACAGCATTTCTGCAAGCTGATAAGCAGGAACGCCAAGCTTCTGAGCAATGAGCGGCAACATATTCAAACCGCGCTCGTCCATAATCGGGCCTTCCATAGCATATTCTGCAATCGGAGCAATCGTCTCGCCAATACCCTGCATGATTTCCTGACCAACAGCTTGGGCTTCTGGGCCAGCATCGTACAAGCCGCCGATAAATTCAGACGTACCCTCACGAGTATCACGAATGCTTTCAGCCGTTGCAGGCACAGGAGACCTAAACCCTCTCAGGTACTCTCCAACTCCCGCTGCCCCACCAAGTATCGCGCCGCCAATTTCGCTCATAGCGCCCAATCCTAGCTGGCCTGCTAGGGATGCTACGCCGGGGGACTCTTTCTTAGGCTTGACTGGGTTTGCAAGATTAAAGCTTGATCCGTCTAAAATCTGGGCTTGAGCTTGCTCTGGGGTCAATAATGTTGCGCCACCAAGGGCAGTAATTCCTGCGCCAGCACTGAACATCGTCTGGGGAGAAAGCGATCTCTCCCTGATAGTCTGCTTGCCAACTTTGTCATCAAGGCGGATTGCAGGAACTTCATAAAGTTCTGACCCTTCGCCAACTTCAATTCTAAGGTTAGGCTTCTTGCCTGCGACAGTTTTAATGATGCCGGGTAAAATCTCATCATATTGTTGTTTTAAGCCCTCATTCCTCCAGCGATCAAACTGGATATCACCGCTTGGGAAAGCGACCATATCATAGTCTTCTTTAGCAGCTTTATTCATGATTCTTTTAACGGCAAGCTTATTCCAGCCTTCCGTCTTAGTTACAAACGGGGCGGGTGGAGGTTTTCCTCTTTCGCCCTCAATGACCTCAAGCATGGGGCGATTTCTTTGAATTGTGGATTCAAGATAATCGTCAATGTCCTCGGGGAGACCAGCTTCCTGTAATTTTTCTAAATACTCTTTCTGAATACCTGCTTCCGCTTTCCTCAAAAGATCTGATCGCTTGTTGTTGACTCCGTAAACGCCTTCCATCTCTTGAGCATATCTAAGCTCTGACAAAGATTTATTTTCAATTAATTTGTCAAAGTTGTTTAAAGCATTTGATTCTTGATAAAGTCGTTGTTCTGGAGAAACGTCATCTGAAAAGAGTCTTGGGATGTTTTCTTCAACCCACTGAATCTTATCGGCATCCGTCATGGTTTTGCTGAGTTCTTGAACATATCTCTTAGCAAGCATTCCTTTTGACTTGAGGTCTTCTAACGCTCTTTGAGCGCCAATAAGCCTTCTTAAAGACGCCGTAGTCCATGCGTCAGAAGCAGAAAGATCTAAAGCTTCGGCAATATCTTTCGCAGCAGGCAAACCGCTGTCACGCAGTTTTTTCTCGTCGTCGATCAGATACTTGATGTCTGCTGGCAATTGCGTTTGTAACAGAGCTTGATTTTCAGCAATTACGGCATCATCGCTAAAACCATAATTGCGGCCAGTTTGCCCCCAGTCGCTTTGAATTTCCTCAACGAATAAAACCTTTTCCCCATTGGGGCCATCTCGATCCGTGGTTCTAATGTGAAAGATGTTGTTAACATCACCCTCAAAGTGAGTGCCTTCCTCAAATAATTCTTTGTTGTCAGGGTCTAGCTGAAACCGATACTCGGTGTAATTTTTCCCGCCCGGAACCGTGAATTCAGACCATTTCGTTTCTCCATCCCCCATGGAGAGATCGCCTCGATCTTGAGCGGCAGAGCGAAGGGCGACTTCTGCTTCAGAGCGGCTATAAATCCCATTGCCGGGGATGTAATCATCCATCATGGCTCTGGGAAGCCTAAAGCCGGGCTGACGTTCTTCAGAGCGATCTTGCCCGTGAGGGCCGTATCCCGTCTCTTCATTACCAACAAGGCGATAGGTTGTATTAGAGCCTTGGGGCGTAAAGCTAATAATCTCTAAAGGATTTTCGTCGTAGAAGATCTCAGCAGTACCCTCCATGATCTCTACTATTTCGTTTTGAAGCGAGCTGTTTAAGTCTTCAAGATCCAACTCGCCGTCAACAAATTGTTTAAATTTCGCCGCTTCATACGCTAAAGATTCTTCTGGGCCATCCCCCATACCAAAGGGGCTGGTTTCAGCCCAACTATCAAAAACGGCATTAAATTCAGACCTGTCAATCCCGCTATAGTTAACAAGCTCTCTTGCTTGCTCTTCAAGATAGCCGGGGCCATACGCCTCTTCTGCGCTTAAAGTTTCAGTCTTAAAATCAACGTCAGGATCGCCAACGTAACCATGCTCAATCGCTTCTTTTTCTTCGAGAACCAGACGATTATCTTCAATCGCCTCCATGATTTCCTGCTGGGTTACACGTTTCTGCTTAAAAATCTCGGTCAAACCAAGAGCTTCCATCTCCTCCTTGGTGACGCCCTGCTTTATGAAATGTCGCTTAGCGTCCGAACCTAACTGCTTGGCCTGCCTCATGCTGAGAGCAACTTGCTCCGCCTTGCTGTACAAGTTAAACCGAACTTCAGGCTGCATGTTGTGAAAGGGATTTACCGCTTTATGGACCTTTTTGCGGCGGGGGCGGGGAATAAATTTTGTCATATCAGCCCTCAGTCAATCTTTCGTAGTGGTCCCAGTTCTTACGCATAATAACCAGCCAATCATCAAAAGTCATCACGGCGGTCAGGCCGTTGTCCTTCGGTAGCGCGGGGTTGATGGCGTACAGCGGGATGCAGACGCGAGACTGCTTGTTGTTGAACTTGTAGATGAGAACCGGGATGTCATTGCCACAGGCGGCGGTGACTTGCTTCCACCACTCGGGCTTCCACCACCACCCCTCCTTGTAGGCTTTGCACTCAATCGCGTGGTGCGGGATCTGGATGTCGCAGAGATCGGCGGTTTGGTACTGGTCAAGGTTTCGCTTGCAGGTGATGTCGAAACCGCAACCAGAAAAGAAAGTGTTTAGCTTCTTCACGATGTCACGCTCGTAAGTCGCACCCTTGTTGCGAGAATCAACCATTTACCAAAGTCTCAAAAGTTTGGGCAATTTTGTTGCAAATAGGGGTACCTTGCAAGAGAATCTGAAATAGGGGGTACCCCTACTCCTCCGGGCAGAACGACCCCTTACAGTTTTGCTCACCTCCGGGGTACCCCTTTTTCGTTGAAATAATTTTTTATATTGTATGCGCCAAACTCAGCTATAGCTATCCGCTGTTGCTGAGATCGAAAAAAGGGGGTCACGACAACCCTTCAAATCGATTTTCAGGGTCAAAAATCCAATCCATAGGGGTCCAAGATTTTACCTCGAACGTCCGGCACAGGCGCTCTGAGCGGCTCTGACGGCGTTTGGTCAGTGATGGCCGGGGTTCTGACCGACTCTGGTGCCGCCTGTGAGCACAGCCGTTCAAACCAGAACAGTTGAACTGTCAGCTCAGGTTATGAGGTTTGTGGCGCAAGCCATTGATCTGCAAGGATTTAGCGGAGGGAGGGCGGGAAGAGCTGATTTTCCCGGCGCTGGCGGCTGGGAGAGAAAGAGAGGCCTCTTTCTCGGTTATCTGTTTGATCTATCGATTTTTGATTATTGGTTGATAAAACCGATCAATGGTCGTTGTCCTTCATCTCGTCAGAGATTCCGAGCAGTTCATTCAACCGCGACTTGATATCGCTCTTCGTCATGCTGTCGAGGTTGGCGTTGATGTTGAGGTTCTGACTGCGTTGTATCGTCAAGCCTGCGAGCTGGTTCAGTTCCTTCACCGCGCTTACAGCGGCGTTGTACGCCCCGTTCTCGAACGATGTCTCTGCTATCTTCCACAGCATACTTCCAGTCTTCTCTGGCGTGATAGCGAACTTCTGACGCAGCTCTTCCTGCTCCGCTCGGATCGCCTTGACCACGTTCGGATGGTCGCGCCCGTTCATCAACTTGCTGGCGCTCATCGCCGGGTAGCTGAAGCCTGCCTTCCTCGCCGCCTCCGTCTGTCCACACCCGCCTTGCGTGTAATGCCAGACGAACGCCGTCTGCATTTGTGTCAGGCCAAACTCGCTGTCCGCATCAAACTGTTTTGGCATCTCCACAAGTTGTGGTCGTTCCTTCTTCGGTCTGCCTCGCTCCGCCATCGTCCCTCCATCTGATTGAATATCTGCCGCGCCCCAGCTTCCAGCTCCTGCGCGATTCCGTAAGCGTCACGCTCTGCGTTGTTCAACTGCCGCCACCTTCGGTAATTCTCCTCGCGTGTTTGCTCGAAGTCCCACTCAAACTTGTAGTCTACCATGATCAGTCTCCTGATTAGCCAAGTGTGTCAAGTGTAGTGTATAGCCATCCACCTTCTTACGTTTATGCACCATGTAAATACTACGTTACGCTATTTACATGGTCATACTATTAAAGATCTTATATATAGTACCCTATACACACTATAGTAATAACACCAACAATAACAAGGTCTTACGCAATATTTAATATAGGGTATAGGGTGGCATTTTTTTTACACAACACTCGTCATGATAGATTTAACCATTTACATGAACGCCCACCGGCCCGTGTATGAGTGTGGTTCCCACACTCGTTCCGCTAGTCCCACCCCTTCGGGGAGAAACCAAATGAGTCTGATTTATCGTCTTCGATGGCGGTGTAGGATAGGTCGTAAATCTTTTTGCCTGAGCTTCGTCTTGGTTCTTTGCCATGCTCTGAGAGTATCCTTGCCGCATCTTTGAAGTCTGCCATGCGTGGACTGTTGACGCCCAAATCTCTCAGCAGCTTGGTCATCTGCACTGGCTTGGTGTTGTCGGATTGGAAGTCAACGTGTTCGAGTATAAGATCCTCGACGCTCGATTGGGTACGGTAAAGCTCGTTGCTCTCTTGCAACTGCGCTCGCTCATCTGGGCTGAGAAACCAGTTCTTCTTGCCCTCGATATACATCGTCTCCTTCACCTCCGCCCAGAGCTGCTGCATATCGACACCATGGTTCACATCAATCCCATTGACCGGTATCACCCAGAACCTTCGGTTGCCGCTGGTGTCGGTCAGAAACTCTCGTGCGTTGACGCTTGCGTAGAACGCTGTCCTTCTCTGGTAGGTCGTAAACGCCCGGTCGTAGGGTAGGCGCAGCTCGTCAGTCTTCTTGGTGACAAACGCTTTGAGCTGGTCGATGTCGCTCTTCTTGAAGGTGCTCTCGATCTCTCCCAGCTCGACGATCCAATGGCTCACCGCTTGCTTTACTGAGTCCTTATCGCTTGGGTTGAGTGTTGCGCCTTCCAGCAACCAACCCTCGTCATAGTTGGCTAGACGTTTAAACCAGAGCGTCTTGCCCAATCCTTGCGCTCCTTGGAAGACCAGTATGCCCTCCAACTCAACCCCATTTGGTTCGCATGCTGCCGCCACGCAACTGATCAACCACTTCCTCATCAGCATCTCTTTGAGCGCTTGGTTGGGGCTTGTAATGCTGTCAAGGAACGCTTGCAGCCTGCTCTGACCGTCCCATGGCTTCGATTCCATCCAATCCCTTACCGGGTTGTACTCAACCGCCAGCAGCTTGAGATAATCCCTCACCTTGGTGTGCGGTATGCCCATTTGTATACATCGATCTTCGATCTCTATCAGCGCCGCCTCTTCCTGCATGTCTTGGATAAAGTTTGAGTCCGGCACGAAGATCTCCATGCGCTTCTTGATCACGTTGTAAGCGCACTTGATGCCGTTCAGGATCATCACACCCTCGACGTTGCCCTTGGTGTTGAGATACTTGCCCCGCTCACTTCGGTTGAAATCAAACTCCGCTGGCACCGTCACCGGCTTCAGCTTGGGTATCAGCTCACCCTCCACCGCGTGGTCGTTGTAGTCTCCTAAGCTTTCCGGTATGAGCACCTCGCTTTCAGCGCCCCGGCTTCGCACTGCTTGGCTCGCCTCGACAGCCTTGATCTCTCCCGTCTTGGATTCATCCGCATCTGCGATGAAGATGTGCTTCGCCTTGGGGAAATAGTCCGAGATCGTCTCGCCTACCGGCTTCAGATTGCCTGCGTCAAAGCACACAATCACGGGCTGCGCCATGTCCCTAAAATAGCTCGCCGCTGTCGCATATCCCTCGGCGTAATTGATGACCTTGGCATCTTGCAGCATGTGCTCGCCAAGTATGAAAAAACTGCCCTTTTTCTTGGTGCCTGTAAGAAATTTCTTGCCACCGTCATCATCGATGTACTCCAGCCCGACGATCTCAAGCTGCGCGTCCAGCAAGGGTATTATCAACCTGCCATCTTCATGCTGCCTGAGACCGTGACTGAGCACTTGCTTACGCTCAAGGTATGGGTGCTTTTCGACTGGCGTGGCTTTCTCCCAGATCGTCTGCGCGATCTTCGCCGCTTTTGTTTGCTTGTTAGCCAGCTCAACCTTTGCCTCGGCTTGTAACCGCTTGATCTCTTCCTTCTGCTCGTCAGTCATCTCGTAACGAGCGCCGTTGTTCGGTCGCCATTGCGCTGTCGGTTCAACGTGATCGATCCGGTAATCACCGCATCTCCCGTATGGCACACTCTGGTTTAACCATAGCTGATACCAGCCGGTTAGCTTGCGCCTTCCGTCAACTTCCATGTAAGCCCGGCCAATTGTGCCGTCCATTTTTAACCCGGTCTTGGGGTCAACGGTCATGCCATTGCTGAGCAGAAAGTTTTCAAATTCACTCCTTGCATCAGCAGTGAAAGGTGTGCTCTGGTTTTTGGTGGGTCTCGATACCTTTATTGCCATGGGTCTTTTTCCGCTTGCTTTTCATTTAGAGGTGTGTACGATAGTGCAAACATTTGGACAACACAAGGTAAAGTAACATGGCAATAACAGCAAGCAGTGGTGGTGGTGGTGATTTCGAGGTAGTACCAATCGGTACACATCGAGCAATTTGTTACAAACTGGTGGACGCAGGAACTCGTGAAGAGAAGTTCAAGGACGAGGAACCAAAGAAGCGTCACACAATCTTTTTGTTCTTTGAATTGCCTGATCTGCGAACGGCAAAAGATCAACCGTTCTCAATCTTCAAGCAGTACACGTTATCGCTCAATGAGAACAGCGCTTTGCATAAAGACCTAAAATCTTGGCGCGGTCGTTCTTTTACAGAAGACGAGCTGAAGTCTTTCGACATGTCAAACATACTTGGCGTGAGCTGTGACCTAGAAGTTGAGCACACTGCCGGTGGCCGAGCTAAAATTGTCTCGATTTTCAAACCGGATGGCGGAGCAAAAAAGGTTGCAACGACAAATGATCCGGTCATGTTTGACCTCGAAGATTACTGCCTAGAGTTTAGCGGTGATACTTGCGACAAATCGAAAGAGATGTGCGATGTCTTTGAAGGTCTGCCAAACTTTTTATGCGAGATGATCGAGGGATCTTATGAGATGGCGGCTGCTCACTCGAAAGGTCGTAAAGCAGAAGCGCCGAAAGGTTTGGCTGCGATGGCGAAGATGCCGAAGGCCGTCGAAGTGCCAGACGGTGATTTTGACGATGACATCCCATTCTAATGAACGCTTCTAAAATGCTTGCCCGGCTAGAAAGGGCGACAAAAGAGAAGGGTGTAAAGGTCGCTGAATTTTTAAACCGTTACGGTTTACCTGCCAGCACCTTTTACGCTATTAAAAAAACGAAAGAGATCAAACCAAAAATGCACAAGCGGTATCTGGAAGCGTTGCGGGATTTTGAGCCAACGCTTGCGGATGCGGTTGAAGTTGAGGTTGAATCGGAAAAAGAAGATGTTGTGAACTCGCCGCAACATTACAAGCGCGGGGGTGTAGAGTGTATCGATGCCATGGTTCAAGTCTACGGCCTGAAACGTGTGCAAGAGTACGCCGAGATTTCAGCGTTCAAGTATCAGTGGCGGGAGGGTTTGAAGGGTGACTCTAAAACGGACAAGCTCAAAAAAATTTGGTACACACGTTATTCTATGGGTGATGACCCTCGGGGGGCTGGTGATGTTTAAAGAGATGGGGTTCGCTAAATACACCGGCTGGGCAGTGGTCTGCGCTTTTTGCGCTGGCCTTGTTGTTGGCGCAATGATGTTATAGGTGCGCCCAAGATACGAGCGTCAAGCTGATAGGGACGCTGAGAAGAGACTGATTGAGCTGGTTTGTAAACGCTACCAGCTCGACAGTTTTTTCAAACTCCCTGCCAGCTACATCTTAGACTTTGCAGTTTCACGCAATAACCAAATCATCGGATTTGTCGAGGTTAAAAAAAGAACCACGGCAATGCGCCAGTACCCAACTTTTTTTATTGCGCTGCATAAAGTCTTGCAAGCCAAGCAGTATGAGCTGATCGGCTTACACTCTCGGGTGGTAGTCGAGTGGTCCGATTGCATCGGCTCAGTAAGGCTAGATGCACCGTTTGAATTGAAGTTTGGCGGCAGGTCTGATCGTAACGATTCTGCGGACCAAGAACCAATGGCGCATTTTCCGATTGATTCGTTCGACATTTTGGAGGAGAAAAAATGACAGACTTTAAACCGGGTATTTACGAGGATCTCGATTACCCAACCTATGCCAGCATCACCGTGGATGGCCAGCAAGCATGGCGGTCGCATGACCTCACCTCGCTGATCAAATGCGCTTATAGCTGGAAGAATGCCAAGCCCATGACTGAATCACCCGCACTTCTTGAAGGCCGGGTCCAGCACACGGTTTTCTTGGAGCATCACAAATTTTTTGATGAGTTTGAGATAGAACCAGAGCATATCAATCGGCGCACAAAAGCTGGAAAAGAAGAGTACGAAGATTGGGTGTCAGGTCTTGGCGACAAGACGCCTTGCAAGCAAGATCTTTATGACCTCTGCATGGAGCGCCGAGCTGCGCTTGAAGAATTCATCCCCGGTCCAGACGATAAGGTCGAGCTGACGCTGGTTTTTGAATGGTGCGGACAACCCTGCAAAGGCAAGCTCGATTGGTATACCGGGACCGATATCTGGGATTTAAAAACCTGCCGTGATGCGTCACCGCGTGGCTTCAAAAACGCCGTCAACTCGTTTCGATATTACCAGCAAGCCGCCTTTTATATGGCAGCGGCTGAATATCTCGGCATGCAGTGTGACAAGTTTTATTTTCTGGCGCAGGAGAAGGCATACCCCTATCCATACGGCGTTTATACGCTCACCCAAGAGGCAATTGAGTATGGGCATGCCAAGAACCAGCAAGCGCTTGAGATCGGCTTAAAATGCCGTGAGACCGGAGATTACAAACCGTTTAACAATGGCCTGATCACGGAGTTTAATCTTGCAGATCTCTGGTGAGGATTTAGAGCGAGAAGAACGGTGGGCGGCTGAGAAAAAATACTACGCCGCTCGATCTGTTTGGAAGCGCAGAAACCAATTGGTGCCGGGTAAAGGATTTACTTGGGGCCAGTGGTTTCAGCGCATGTTTGGCGAGAACCTGATGGAGTTTGCGGCGCGTAAAGCGCAGGAGAAGTCAGACTCGCTTTAACTCTTCGCTGGCCAGCCTCCCAGTTTCCCGGTTGAACTTCATCGCAAGATAATCGTGTATCCTGCTCAGCTCGTAGGCTCTGAGATCCTCGTCTTCTTCTCCAACGATTTTGTCGATCATCGCTAATACGCGGATGGTTGGTATGTTTGATTCTCTTTGCATGGCTTAATCCTAAGTCAAATCGCAGGCAAAAAAAAGCGGCCTAAGCCGCTTCTGTTTCGTA
>UEXM01002980.1_pt1 | contig 11337 bp, 9 predicted proteins | sample 1796661 | NCBI WGS metagenome assembly UEXM01 (sample SAMEA4772469, study PRJEB27181) | metagenome
GTAAATCGCATACAATAGCGATGAAGAAGGTTGGTAAATAATTTATATAATTTTTAAATATTGTAATAATGGGATATGCTAAAAAGAAAAAAAAGACTTACGGATCTGGTGGATCTACTAGTCTAAAAAAAATGAAATCAGCATCTGCATATAAATACGGTGGAATGACTGGTTCTAATAAAATGAATGTTAAACAATTTCGTATGGGCGGAATGTGTATGAAAAAAAGATAGTCATGGGATTATATGCAAACATAAATAGACGTAAAAAAGCAGGAACATCAAGGTCAAAAAAGAATAGTACTATTAGTCCAAAGGCTTATAAAAAAATGCAAGGTGGATTCAAAAAATATGGAGGAACTGTAAAGAAGAAAAAGAAGAAAAAGAAGTAATGGCTAAGGCAATAAGAAAAACCACTGGTAAAGGTGGTAACTATCGTAAGACCAAGTCTGGTGCAGGAATGACTAAGAAAGGAGTTAAAGCATATAGACGTGCTAATCCTGGATCTAAGTTAAAGACTGCTGTAACAGGTAAGGTTAAAAAAGGTAGTAAAGCTGCTAAGAGACGTAAGTCATATTGTGCTAGAAGTTTAGGACAATTAAAACGTAGTAGTGCAAAAACTAAGAATGATCCTAATTCTAGAATAAGACAAGCTAGAAGAAGGTGGAAATGTTAAATATATATTATGAGTAAATTATTAGCAAAGTTATTCGGTAATGCTGGAGGCAGTATAGTAAATAAGTTAGCAGGAGTTGCTGATAGATTTATAAGAACTAAAGATGAAAAAGCTGAGTTTGAAAAAGAAATGACTCAGATTTTTATTGATGCTGAGGCTGCAATGCAAAAGAACGTTACAGAACGTTGGAAAGCAGACTTAGAACATGGTAACTGGTTAACAAGATCAGTACGTCCATTAGTTTTAGTTTTTTTAATTGTAAGCACTGTATTTATGGTGTTTATTGATAGTGGTTCTATTACATTTGTTGTAGATAATGAATGGAAAGATCTTTTGAAATTGATTTTAATGACTACGATCGGAGCTTATTTCGGTGGAAGGTCATATGAAAAAGGTAAAAAGAGTAATAATGGATAGAGGTTTAGGAGATAGCATACATAGGTTTACAAAAGCAACTGGTATAAAATCAGCTGTAGATAGAATGTCTCAGGCATTAGATAAACCATGTAACTGTAATCAAAGAAGAGAAACGTTAAACAAAATGTTTCCCTATAAAAATAAATAATAAAAATGAGCAAACAAGATAACGGAAATACTCAATTAAATACAGTTCGCATTGAATTTAATGATAGACTATCGCTAAAAAAATATTTAGGTAGTACTAAAAGAGTTGCTTGGAATGGAACACGAAGATATAGAACAATTTAAATAATGGCAAAACAATATACATACGATCCTAGAAAATATCAAGGTAAAGATGCTACACCACCATCAATGGGTAGTATTCAGCAAGCTCCTACGTTTATGCAAAACCTAGGAAGTGATATAAGATCAATTATAAAGTATCCTATGGAATCTGCAAGAACTTTTTTAAAGCAAGGACAAATTCCTTATAACTTTGATAAAGGAGTAGAATCAGGTCAAGTTTCTACTCAACCTATGGACTTTGCATCTAACATGGTAAATCTACCTGGAGCAGCTTATAAAGCAATAGAGAGTGGTTCAAAAGGAGATTACGCAGGAGCAGCATTAAATGCATTAGCTATAGCTCCTATTGCTAGACCTCTTAGAAGTGTAGGACTTAATCCAAGTACAGCACAAGTGGCTGGTAAAGTAATTAATAAAGGAACAAAAGGGAGCTTATCTCCTACTTTTGCATATCAAGGAGGTGGTAGTGTTCTTAATGATAAAAAATTAGAAAAAAAATATAAGATACCTACCTATGATGAATTTGCTGAAATGCAAAATATTAAAGTTCCTGATACAGCTTTCTTTGGATATGGAGATAATAAAATGGAGATGGTAATGAATAATAGACTTAATGCTAGAATAGATAAAAGACTTGATGAAAATGGAAATTTTAAAGGTACATTACCTTATATGAATCAAAACTTTTCAATGGATAATTTTATAGAGTTTCCTGCTAAAAAAGAAGGAAAACCTCCTTTAAAAGTATACTATGAAACTTATAATCAACAAGAGTTAGAGACAGGAGGTCAACCAGACCCAAATACTTCTAGAATGTCTAGATCTGCTATAAATGCAGAAATAGCAAGAATAAAAGCGCTACAAGCAGCAGAAGCAGAAAGGATTGCACAGTTTCAACAAAATGTACAAAATCAATTAGGTAATTATAATACCGGAACTCAGTTAAGTGAATTAATAAATAATGATCAGACTTTAAATCCAACCGGAGAAAAAGACCAAAAACTAATTGACTCTACTAAAACTATAGGTCGTACTTTTAATTGGTTAGATTCTAGAGCTAAAGATGGTGATCACACAACTAAGGCATATGGATGTACAAGTTATGGATGTGGTATAATAAGACAAGGAGGAGCACAAATACATGGAGATGTAAATATTGCAGGTAGAAATTATTCAGCTGGAGATAAACTACCTATTATAGGAGGTAATGCTAATATGAATGGTCTAATAGAAACCAATCCAGCTGCAATGGGAATGGAGATAATAGATCCACAAAGTTATCAAGATCTTGTAGCAGGTGATAGAATTGTAACTGACTATAGTACAAGTGGACGTGATGGAGGACAACATACTATGATATTTTCAGGACAGTATGATGAAAACGGAACTCCTATAATAATGCAAAATAGAGGAGGTAACTACCATCAAGGAATATCTTCAGCTCCTTTAAACTATGATTTTGATAAAGATGATGGTATTAAAGTTACTAGATATACTGGAAACCAACAAAACTTAGCAAATGAACTAGCAGGATATCAAAATCGTTTAGACTCTGGAGATTATTATATTAACCCTCAACCAATAATGAATGATCTACAACCTCAAAGCGTAGTTCCAATGGCAGGAGCTTCTTTAGAAGCAACTCCTTTAGAAATAGCTCCGCCTACTATGGATGATGGAGGGTTTCTTTCTCCTGAATATATGAATAGACAATCTTTGTTTGGTATGGGACCAGGAAGCGCTTTAGAAAGACAAGATTTTAGATTACAAGGACTGCAAGGTAGATCTTCTGTTATACCCGGACAAGGTTCTTTAACAGGAATAACTCCACTTACAGGACAAGAAGGTATACGACAACAAAGACTAACTAATAGAATGGTTAATACCGGTATGAATCCTACTGATATAACAGCTGCTGCACAAGGAGGAAATAAAGGTATGAAACAAGCGCTTAGATCACAGAGAATGGAAAACTTTGGTAATAGTGCTATGGGAAAATTATCAGGAAACATGGGAATGCTTGGTAACTTAGGAAGTGGTTTGCTGTTATCACAAGGAGATGGAGATTATGATCCTGCTTTAGCAAAAGGAGCTGGGGCTTTATCCGGACTAGGCACGGGTGCACAAATGGGAGCAGCTTTAGGACCTATAGGTATGGCAGTAGGTGCTGTGCTTGGAGGTATAGGAGGTGCAATCTTTGGTGGACAAAAAGCTAAAAAAGCAGAAAACGAAAGAAAAGAAAAGAAAGAAGATATGTTAGCTTCTAACATAGCTGCGGGTAAAACAAATAATGAAGCAAGATCTGCAGGAGTTCTTAGTCAATATCCTACCGAAGGAATAACTAGTAGTTATTATGCTAAAATGGGAGGTATGATGGAAGCTCCTGAATATGTAGTTGAAGGAGGAGAGTTAATGATGGCTCCTAACAATAACCCCCCTAAGACAGATAATAGTGGTAAAGTAACACAAATTGGTAAAAATATGTTTAAATTTGATGGAGATACACATGATGCCCCTTCTGGAGGTATTGGAGTAGAAGGAGGTAATTCAGAATTTGCTTCGCAAACTAATCAAGTATTAGACTCTGGATTTGTATTTTCAGCTAGGTTAAAAGCAAATCCTGACGATTACCTTAAAAATATATAATTATGGCAAAGATGACATACGCACAAATAGCGGAAAAACTTAATAAACAATATAACAAGTATGATAAAAACTTGCAAAATGCTGTAACAGATGCTGAAAAGAATAGTGCTATGATGATGTTACAAAGAGTATCTGGTAGGTTAAATCAACTTATGGTATCTAATCAAAACGATGCAGATATTCAAGACGCTAAAAATACTCCGGCGGATTCTCCTAATCAAAGCATTGGACAAAGAACAATGCGAATGGCTAAGAATGGAGGTAGCCTAAAATCTATACCTAAAGGTAAGAAAGGAAAAGGATTATCTGAACTTTCTAAAAAAGTAAGAAACAAAATAGGATACATGCAAGGAGGAGGATCTACTGATCCAGAAAATAATATTGTATATACTTATGCTCCAGGAGTTACAGCAGAAAGTATGTATCCAGGATCTGTTACTTTAGATGATCTAAGAGGAACTGAAGTGTTTAGTGGTTTAGAACCTGTTAATGGTATGCATGCAAACTTTTTAAATTTTATAAATACAGGACATAGTGGATATCTACCAAAAGATAATCCTGGAAAACACCAAGCTATGCGAAAACATTATTTACAAAGTGGAAAAGTACAAGATAATGCTAATTTACGAACTGGAGCTTTACCTGTTCCTAAATTTGATAAGGGAGGTAAATTATACGATGGCTTAACTCAAGAAGCAATACAAGAATATATGTATGAAGCTGGTATTATAACCGGTCTTGGTGATAAGTTTGATCCTACAAACTCAGACCATGTAAGAAAATTACAAGAAGGAATGCTAGGAGCTTTTACAGGTAAAAGAGCTGATAGAATGTTATCTGGTAATGAGAGCGCTTATATAAACAAAGGAGGAGAATTTTCTAAAAATAATGCTGGTAAAGATGGTAGATTTGGTATTGATACGTTTAATGCTTTAAAGCAATTTACGGAAGGAAAACCTTTACAACCAAATCTTTCTACACAAACTATAGAACCTTTTGAACTTCCAATAACAGCAGCTCCATTATTAGATATGCAACTGTTACCACAACGAGCTCCGGTAACACAAAATACTTCAGAAACTAGTGAAGGCAATGAAGAAGGAGGAGGAGTTAAAGACTTCTTAAAAAATACAGCATTAAAATCATTACCTGGATTAGCTAAAGGAATAGAGTATATGAATACTTATAATACTCTTAACAATATGTTACCCCCTCCAGATCTTACTCTTAACAGACCACAGTATCTTAATACTAATGTAGATATAAGTGCAGATTTAAATGCATTAAATGAAGCAGGTGTTATGAGAGAAAGAGCATTAACAGATTCTAGTACTAAAGCTAATAACGTTAGAACTAATTTAGCGGGACAAGATGCTGCTTTTAATAAAGTAAGAAATAAACTTTTCCAAGACCAAAGAAATAAAGAGATGCAATTACAAAATGCACAAACAGCAATGAATTTTAAGACGGAAGATGAAAACAGAAAGAGAATATATGATAATGCAATGAATCAAAGAGATTTTATAAATGATCAGTCTAGAGCTAGAAGAGATTTTACGTCTGGTGTAGTAGGAGATGTTATGGATTACACAACACAAAATACAGATAGACAAAGTCAAATGGCAAGGATGAACGCTCTTATGCCTTACTTAAATCAATTTGGTGTTTTTGATAGAGCTTACGACGAGGACTTCTTAAATAAATATCCATTTATGAGAGAGCTCTTAGGATTAAAAAACAGTTAATATGAGTCAACAAGATAGATACGGTTACGGGAACGGTCGCGGAGATTATGGTAGATCATACTATAGAGGACGAAGAAGACCTAGATCTCCTTTTGGAGATATTAAGTTAGCATCACTAGGAAAGTTGTATGCAGACGTCCCTGTAGATGCAGTTACAAAAGCAATGGAGGGTCTTAACCTACAGTATAAAGGAAATAGAGATGCACAAGATAAATACCAAGCAGCATTAGCAAATGCACAAGTAATGGTTGGAGACGATCCGGAAAAACAAAGGATGATAAAAGACATACAAAGTCAGGTAGATCAGTTTGTAGAAAATACTGGAGGAGCTTATGAAAAAGGAGATGACTTTGTAAGAGGTTTAGCAAAAGATGTAGTAGCTAGTCCTTGGTTAGCTCAGGCTATTCAAAATAAAAATAAGTTTGATGAAGATCAAAAATCATTAGATCAGATGAGAATTAAAGGACTTGCTCCTTTATACTACTCTCCTGAAAACTTTACTACCATGGGTATGGATGGTTCACCTCAACAATATCAATCATATATAGGATCTCAAGTTAATAGAAAACCTGCTTTAGAAGCATTCTTTAAAAATTTAAAAGCTGATAGAAAAGATACATATAATAAATTATTTGATGTATTTACTACTAGCGGAATATCACAAGATAGAGTAAATGAAGTAATTAAGGGAGCAATGCCTTCACTAATGGAAACTAAAGAATATAGACAGTCTTTAGAAAATGCACAAGCAGAAGCACAATATTCAGGCGCTCCTTTTGATAAAAATATGTTTGATGCTCAATGGGCACAACAACTACAAGAAGTAGGTAATGAGTTTGTATATTCGGATGATAGAGTAAATCTTAATAGAAGTTTACGTAATTCAATGCTTACAGCAAACAATGATGATGATCCAAATACTATTCAAAAAACCAGTGTAGAAAACTTTGGTTCAGGAATGATAGGAGGAGTAGAACAAGACTCTTGGTTTTCAGGGGGAAGCTCTAGTACTGATGATCCATTTAAATTCTATTCTGAAAATACTAAATATGATCCCACATTTAATCAAGAAGGTCCTACACAACAAAGATTAATGGGTAATGTAATAGACTTAACTAATGCTGAAGGAAATTTCTTTAGTGGTCAAAGAGGTGAGTTTTATAATAAAACTTCTAACCAAACTTATAATGCTAGACGTACTGGTAATGTATATAGTGTGCCTGTAATTGCAGACTTTAATAAAAACGGAGTGTACGGTAATAACCAAGGCGCTATACAAAAAGCATTTAAAGATCAATTAAACTTAGAATGGAACCCAGAAGAACAATCAGATAACGCAGGTCAGTTACCTCACTCAGGTGCTACAGGAGGTTTTGCATTACCAGGTAGATCAAATAATAGATTTGATAGAAACTATACATCGTTTGAGCCTAGACAGATGCAAGTAGGTAACTATACTATTAGTTACTTAATGCCAGCAGATGAAGGTGATAGTCCTATTGTAGTAGAAATGTTACCTAAAATGGAGTATGAAGTATTTGATACTACAGGAAAAGAAAGACAAGGTACTGTATTAGGAGATATGTCTCCACAAACTGCTTCTCACTTTATGGTTAATCCCGATATAAGATGGAGTTCTTATAAACAAGAACAAGGAATTGTGGATAAAGCTCAAACTACTATTAGATTAAATAATACTATAGATCAAATATCTAGAGTTCCAGGATCTGAGAATATTGTACAAACTTTACAAGCAATACAGGCTAATGTACAGTCTACAGGTCTTTTAGACGCGGAATCAATCTCTATATTAAATCAAATAGATAGAACATATATGCCACAGGTTTTAAGAGGCACTAATCTTAATATTGGTAAACCTGATGAAGATCTAAGTAAGAGAAAATCTAATTAGACATTATGAAGACAATGCAACTAGGAGGTCAAGCTCCTAAAGATAAGGATAAACAACCTATAGATTTATCTCTTGTAGAATCTCCTTCTGCAAGTATGAGTCCTGTTCAAGGAGTATTTGATATGGAAGCTTTTGATAAAGCAGCATCAAAACTAAACCCTAACATTAAACAAAACATAGATTTTTTACAAGGCACTGGAGATTTTTCTGGTCTAGAACCTGATGAATATAATGTACCTACAGATTTTGCTCCTGAGAATTATAACTTTGGTCAGCTTCCTAGTGCTAGTTCTATGAGCACAGTAGGAGAAACTAAATCTATGAGTATAGGTCAAGAGATGGCGTATGATTTAGGAAGAAAAGGTATTGTTAGAAACGAAGCAGGGGAGTTTGTTAATATGCGAGATGGAGAAGGAGCTGAGTTTGATAATGCTACATGGTTTGATAAAATGTTGGGGGATAATTCACAAGGTAAATTATATAAACGTACTTACGATTATGCTCCTATATTTAAAAGTTTATTTACAGATAAAGAAGGAAAAGCCAAAGCAAATAATGAAAATTTTAGACAGATGTATGGGATGAGTGATGATGCTACAGATGAAGAAGTAATACAAAGAGATGCTTTTGAAGGTAGAAGTATGGTTCCTTTTCAACTACTAGATAAAATGTTTCAAGGATATGAATCTAAAGGATATTATCCAGTATGGGATGAGGATACAGAACAATACGTATTACAAGAAACAAGTTTAGACGAAGAAAGTTTTAGAAGAGTAAGAGGAGCACTATTAAATCCTTACGGTCCAGCACCTATGGCTAAAACAGCTACAGGAGCTTTTGTAGATAATTTTAGTCATACTTTAGGAAGCTTAGGTCCTGATCTGGTAAACTTTGCGGAGTTGGTAACAGATTTAGGAGAAGCTAGTTATAATAAAGTAGCTGGTACTGGAGATTGGGATAGTAATCCTAATGGATGGACTGATAGAGTAGCTGCAAGTGCAAGAGCAAGTTCTGAATTCCATGATTATGCTAAGTCTGCAATGGAACAAACAGATAATATGTTTGAAAATGGTACAGCGTTAGCAGGAGGACTAGGTAGTGGTATTGCATCTTTACTATCGTTTTGGGGAATGGGTGGAGCTGCTGCTAAAGTTACAACAAAAGGAGGATTGTTCTTAGCTAAAAAATTAGGTAAGAAATTTCCTACAAAATTAGCTAGTTTTATGGGTCACATTGCAGGAGGTACTCCTATAAATGCAGGTGAAATATATAAAAAAGCTAAACTAGATGGATTAGATGATGATGCTGCAGCTACCATGGGATTAGCAGTAGGATTTATAAATTCTCTTGTAGAATACGGTGCTGGATCAAACGCATTAGCTAATAGAGCTATGGGAATTAGAGGTCAATCTGTAATATATAATGCTATATTCGGAGTTGCTAAACAAACAGGTATGAAAGTTAATAGTAAAAGCTTTCTAAATAAAGCAACTGGTCCTATATTAAAAAAGGTATTCGAAGGATTAGAAAGATTAGGAGCACAAAGTGGATCTAAATTAGCAGGTAGAATAGGTAGAGGATTAAGTTCTGGTATTGAAGAAGGAGGAGAGGAAATAATGCAAGGCGCTATTGTACAATCAACAGAACAAGCATATAATGCTTATTTTGCACCAGAAGATGCACAGTTTGGTAAAGGTAAATTTAGAGTAGGAAACTTTGATACATCTCAACTTATACAAGAAGGAGCTTTAGGATTTATACTAGGAGCAGGAGCACGTACCATAATGGACAGTGCTTATGAACCGGATCTTATGACTCTTATTGCTGACGGTAAATATACAGATATAACGCAGATGATAGATCACCTATATGGAGAAAAAACATTAAGTCTATATCAAAAAAATAAATTAAAGAAAAAAATAGACGGATTAAATGAAATATGGAAACAAAATGAAATAGCTTATAGTTATCTATCACCTAAAGGACAATATGTAGTAGGTCAAAGTTTACTACATGATGTAAATTATAAAAACAGATTAAACAGATTAAATAAAAGAAGAGCTGATATAGAATCTAATGATAAGCTAACTGATGTTGAAAAACAAAAAAGGTTAGATAAAATTAAAGCTGAAGAATTAGGTATTACTAATCTTAAAAGCATTAATGATACTATGCTTGAATACTTTGCTGATCCAAATCTAGCAAAACAATATAATTTAGAAAATATACCTAATACTATAGTTCAAGGATTAAAACAATTAGCATTACAAAAAACTAGATCAGAGTATCAAAAACAAAAAATAGAAGAGTTGTTTAATTCTTTACAACCGGGTAAAAAAAGAAAGTTTACTCAATTATTAAAATCTTTAGGTAAAGACCCAAGATTTAAAGACATAGTAGAAAGTTTAAAAGTAACAGGAGCCGCGCAAGCCGGTAAAGAACAAGAAGCATATGATGCTCTTATACAAACTCTTGATGAAAATATAAAACAACATGATGATAAGATTAATGAAATCTTAACTTCTCCTGATACATGGGCTGAATACGATCAAGCTATATCTGAGTCTATGAAAACAGATGAAGAACAGCAAGAAGAACAAGAAGCTCCAAAAAGTGAAAAGACAAAAGAGGATGAAAATACACCTAAAGAAACTTTTTCAGAAAAAAGAAAAAGAAAACAAAAAGAAGCACAAGTTAAAGCACAACAGCTAGTAGACAAGCAAGCTAGAGCTGTAGAAAGTGTTATAGGAGGAACCGTAGATTCTGTACCTCCTACTCATATAGTATACGGAAACAATCAAACCGGTGAAATAGAAAGAATAGAAATAGGACCTGATGGTAAGAAACAATATGTACTAAAAGGAAAAGATAAAGAAGGTAAAAACATTGTTGTACCAGAAGGTAAAGCTAAAGGGGAGTATTTAGCGCCTACTATAGACAACAATAAACACATGGATAATTTCCTAACAACTTACTGGTTACATGTAGTGTCAGAAGCAGGATCTATGGGTACTATGACAAAGGAAGAACTAGCTGATAGAATTCTTACCGACTCAAGCCTGATTAAAAAAGTACAAATAGAGTTTGTTTACGTACCTAGAAAACTTGGTAACAATCCTATACAACAAGGAGACATGCAAATAAACATGAATGGATCCTTTTTACAAATACGTGATATAGAAAGTGGTAATTTGTTAGGAGTCGTAAGATCTAGTAATAGGTTCTTTGACAAACAAGATAATTTAATACCTGGAGATAAAATGACAAAAGAGTTTTTCTATAAAAACTTTAAGAAAACCGGACAACCTTTTACAGATCAAACATGGACAGAGTTTCAGAATAATTATAAAATATTAAATGATGCATTAACTAAATTAGAAACTTTATATCCTAATTCTACTTTAGAAAATCCACAAGTATTAGATGATAGTTTGTTTTCTTTTAAATTTCAAGGAGGCTTAGCTAATAACCGAAATGAAAATAGAATAAGTATTGATAATATTACTAGTCCTCATACATTTGATGGAGAATATATTATATATGACAAACATTTAGGTAAAGTTGTATTAGGAACTAATCCTAGTAAAGAACATATGACTGAGTTACCTGGTAATGAGTTTGAAGGTAGATACTTTGCATTAGTTAAAAGGG